>Ga0116170_10006049_pt1 | contig 10680 bp, 4 predicted proteins | sample AD_JPNHW1_MetaG_FD_89797 | JGI IMG/M metagenome (GOLD analysis project Ga0116170, IMG submission 89797) | Active sludge microbial communities of municipal wastewater-treating anaerobic digesters from Japan - AD_JPNHW1_MetaG | ecosystem: Engineered > Bioreactor > Anaerobic > Digestate | place...
CGCCAACCGCCTCACCGTCCGGCAGTTCACGCAGGAGTTCCCCGTGGACGTGCTCTTCCAAGACCAGTGCGGCGCGCGCGGCTGGCACTACGACACCAACCCCGCCTCGCCCTCGCCCACCGCCTACAGCGAAGGCATGATCGCCATGAACGACGAGGACAGCCGCACCGTGCCCCTCGGTACCGAGAACGGCTGGGACCGCGTCGCCAACTACCAGACGCTCCTCTGCGGCATGAGCTGGGCCATCGTCCCCACCGAAAACGCCCCCTTTTACGTCCGCCCCTTCAAGGACAACTACCCGCCCAACACCTGGGAGATCTTTCCGCTCGCGCAGGCCGTCGCGCACGATAAGGCGGTCTTCCTCCACCACGACCTCGGCCAGTTCGTCACCAACGACCAGGTCCTCACCTGGTCCCTCGGCCTCGGCTACAGCCTCAGCTACAGCATCTACGCCCCGGCCCTCGCGAAAGACGCCCCGCGCGAGTGGCTCGCCTGGCTCGACCGCCTGCAGAAGTCCGTCTGCGCCCGCTTCATCGGCGCGCCGCTGCGCGACTTCCGGCACGACCGCGCCCCGATCTTCGCGGCCGGCGGCGACCCGCGCCGCATTTCCGACGACGGCGTTCTGCGCGCCACCTACGGCGACGTGAAGCTCGTCTGCAACCTCGGCGACGTTCCCCGCACCGTCTCTTTTCCCACAGCCCAAAACCCACAGCCTACAGCCTCGCTCCTCCTTCCGCCCTACGGCTTCCGCGCGGAGGCCCCCGGCGTGACCGCCGGACGCACAGCCGAAGGCGTCGGCTACGTCACCGAAACCAAGGGCAACGCGACCGACCTCTGGATCTACGCGCCCGATCAGGCCAAGGTTTCCGTGCCCGTGCCCCTCTCCGGCCGCGTACGCGTGGCGATAGACGGAGAGACGACGCTCGACACTCGACACTCGACACTCGGGGCTTCCCACAATCTCTCACTTGCCTTGCCGCAGCGCGGCCGCATCCAGCGCGTGCCGCCGCCCGCCGCGCTCGCCCCGCGCGAGTGGCCGGGCGCGAAGCCTGCGATCGGCGTGCTTGACCTCGGGGCGGGCCTCGCTCCGGCGCTGACCTCGGTCACGCCCGCCGCTTGGCGTGCGGCCTTCGAGGCTTCGCCGCTGGTGAAACAGTACGGGCTGACCGTGAAGACGCTCGCCTCCTACAACGAGATTGCCGCCGCGCTGGCGGCAGGCCCATCGAAAGTTTTCGCCATCGTCAATCCGTACGGCGAGATCTTCCCGTCCGCAGGCCCCGGCCGCTGGCAGGAAACGCTCGACGCAATCCACGCCTACGTCAACAACGGCGGCGCGTGGTGGGAGACCGCGGCCTTCTCGTTCTTCCGCCCCGCCTACTTCGAAACCGGCGCCTGGAAAACCGAGCACTGCGGCCCGAACGGCGTCGGCCGACTGGGCCTGCCCGTCGGCGGCGGCGACGTGGACGAACCCGCAGAGCCGCTGCACGCCACCGAGATCGGCAAGGCCTGGTTGGGCGACGCGCTGGCCGCGCACCTCGCTCAGTGCGCCAGCGCGGTGAACCGCGGCACCGTCTCCAGCCCCGACGCGCCTGCGACCGTGCTCGTGGCCGGGCCGAACCGGAATTTCATCGGGGGCTACCGCCTCGAAGGCTGGGGCTATCTGTGGCGCATCGGCGGTTTCAATCCGAATCCGGAGGTCGCGACCTCCGTCGCGGTCGAGGCCACGCTCCACCAGTACACCACGCCGCCCGCGCCGCTGCCGCCCGCCGGCACCCGCTACCTCTACCACGCCACCCTCACGCCCGCGTCCTTCTGGCAGCGTGCGTGCTCGTGGTTTTGACTTCGGCGGTGCGAGTTGGGCGTTCAGCGTTAAACGTTATACTCTGTCCCATTTTTCCGTTGACCTCTCAGACGCATTCCGCTTCACTACTCGCACGGTACTTTATTCAAACGCACCAAGGAGAGACAAACTCATGATGAAAACGTCCTGCTATCTGATGTCGGGCATTTTTGCGGCGATCTGCATCGGCGGCTGCGCCACGCCGAAAAACTACACCGGGCTCGAGCCCTTCTCGGCGGTTCCGAATCTGGCGAGTCCCACGTTCTACAAGCCGGACGGCTCGTTCGACCAAGCCGCCGCCAAGCAGGCCTACTTCGACATGATGCGCGCCTACAACTACCCCATTCCCGCCGTCCTGAAGACCGACACGTTCTGGGTCGCGGACTTTGTGCAGGGCGATTTCGCGAAGCTCGGCATGGCCGGCATCTTCTGGAAGAACGTCGAGGGCACCTACGGCGACGCCGGAAACAAAGCCTACAAGGGCGATTTTAAGGATCAGAAGTACGGCTACCTCGGCCACGAGATTTACCTGTTGCCCGGCCAGATGCTCCCCGAGCACAACCACTTGACGAACGGCGACGGCAAAGGCTTCGGCCCGAAGATGGAGACCTGGCATATCCGTTACGGCACCGTGGAGTTCTTCGGCGAGTACAAGGGCGACGGCACGGAAACCCCGATCAGCGCCATGCCGGCCAGCGAGCGCCCCTGGGGCTACGGACAGCCCTGGTTCAAATCCAAGTTCGTGAAGAAGTGCGGCGCGGGCGAGATCTATTCGCTGGGCGACCCCGAGTCGTGGCACTTCATGCGCGCCGGCAAGAACGGCGCCATCGTCACCGAGTACGCGACCTATCACAACGACGTGAAGTTCAGCAAGCCGGGCATGCAGTTCGGCAACTCCAAGGCCGCCGAAATCACCAAGCTGAAGAAGTAGTTTAAGAGCCGACAAACGGCGTTCAACAGAAGGTGCGCAGGCGTTTCGCCCGCGCACTTTTTGTTTGTCATACGGCAGCGCACTTGCAAAAAATATATTTGAACAACGGGCCACTTTTTGAAAAACTGGGTGTATGGAGGTGTGCATGAAAGTGATGGCCCGCATACGTGCCGTTGTTTGGGTTGGGTGTTGCATCAGCGCCTCGACGGTTTTCGCCGGAAACATTCTTTGGCTAGAAGACTCGGTCGGCACCTACATCTCCGTCCCGACGGTTCAAGCCACTGGGGTCAAGGCGAACGCGATGCCATACGCGGAATCCTTTGACGCGTATGCCGTCTATACGCCGGTCTCCAGCTTGACCAACGGCTGGTCTGTGCTGCTCGGCGACGCTTCCGATATCGGATCCGCATCGAGCATCCCTTTTGTCTCGGGCAACGCTTCGCTTTTCTCGGGAAACTATCTGCGCCTTGAAACGGAAGGACAAGCCCTGTTCAACGCGACCACGGGGCAAACCCAGAACGTCTGGATCGATATGTCGGTCGTGATGATCCCGGGCGAAGATCTGCCCCCTGCCGATTATAAATCCCAACAGTTGTTGGGCCTGTGCGTGGATGCATCCAATGTGCTCTGCGCGTACTGCGGCGGTCCCAGCAACCGGATCGTTTCGTCGGGCATTCAACTCGGAGACCCTTTTTCCGCTACACCCAAGGTGAGGCTGACGCTGCAGATCGCCTTTGCCGATGCCCTGCCCATTCCCTATTTCAAAGTTTTCTTGAATCAACAGGCGCTCTGCTGGGGCGAAGGATACACTCTCCCCGGCGTGGCATCCGCCAACGGCGGGGAGTGGCTGCCGTGCGAGTCGACCAACCGCACGTTTTACGGCGTGAGTTTTAAAGGATGCGGTGCCGTGGACAACCTTAAAATCAGCAACACCTATTTGGGTCCAGACACGGAGGTTCGGGCCGGAATTGAGCAAGCCGTTGTCATCTCCTGGTTTTCCGATTACGGCCGCATTTACCAAGTCGAGACCTGCAGCGACCTGTCGAGCAACGCGTGGCAGCCGTTAGGCGCACCGATCAGCGGCACGGGAAAAACCAACGCGGTGTACGAAGCCCTCGGCGCATCGCCTCACAAGTTCTACCGCGTCGTTCCCGTGCAGTGAGCGAGGCCGCACTCATTTGGCTGCGCCTGAGATGAGCAGCACCCAGTCGTCGTCGCCCGCACCGTTCTTGCCCGGCGGCGCGAATTCGCGCGTGCCGGTCGCGGGCAAGTCGCCGTCGAGGGCGCGAAGCTCGCCGGTCGTCGGATCGAACCACGCGGCGCGTGCGGACGCGGGCCAGCCGGTCCAATCGACCGTCACCGCCTGCCCCAACGTGAAGACGAGCGCGCAGCGTTTGTCGGGCGTGGCCGCCGCCGCCGTGTCGCCTTTGACGAAGGTGCCGCCCACCGGCTCCAGCCGATACCACGGTTGCGTCAGCAGAAACTTTTTCGCCAGCGCGAGCTGCGCGGAACCCGGCAGCCGCAGCGCATCGGACCACGGCGTGCCGCCCCAGTCGTTGCCGCCGGGCGACTTGCCGTAGCGGCGGTCGGGCTGGTTCACCTGCCAAATGCCGTTGGCGCCGTAGGTGTGGCCCGCGCAGCCGCAGTTCAGCAGGTGCGCCCAGAACGCCTGCCGCGCCTCTTTCGCGCCGAGCGTCGGATGGATCTCCAGCGCCTCGTAGCGCGCCTCGCCGGAGAGCACCGGCATGACGGGCTGACCGCGCCAGCCTTCGAGCGCGAGGGCGGCGTGGCCTTCCGGCGGCGTGCCGTGTCCGCTCTGGTGCATCTCGAAATCGAGCACCGAAGCGTCCGCCACATCGTCGCGCGCCTTGCAGCGCGGATGCGTGGTGACCGGACGGTGAAACGCATCCGTGGCGCGGATCGTGCGGATGATCTCGGTCCACTCGCGGCGCTGGCGCTCGGAGTCGGCCGCCTTGTTCTCGGCCAAATACCACGGCATCGCCTGCTCCCCTGCGGCGCACCACACCACCGGCCACGCGCCCCAGCGCGCAATCACATAGCGCCAGTGCTGTTTGAGTTTGTCCGCGCCGAGCCACGGCAGGTGATAGCCCCACGCGCCGACGACGCACGGCATCAGCCCCTGCTCCACCAAGAACTGAATGCGCTTGTCCGCCGCGTCGAAGTATTCCGGCCGGATGCGTGCGTAGCCAGCCTCCCAAGAAAAGCCGCCGTCGCCTTTGCCGCGCTCGTCGAAGGCGGGCATGTCGGGGTAAAGGCCTGCCACAATCTGCACGACGGTGAAGCCCTTGGCGCAGCGGTCCGCCGCCAGCGCCTGAACGTCCTGCGGCCAGTGCAGCCGTTCGGAGAGCCCCATCCACCACGTGTCGCCCAGCCAGAAGAAGGGCGTGCCGTCGGCGTAGGCGAAGTGGCGGTGGTCGTCGGCCACGCGCACCGGACCGTGCCGGAACAGCGGATTGTCGCCGACGTAAGGCGTGACGTTGACCTCGCCGACGACGCCGTGCAGCGCCGCGTTGGCGGGGTCGCTGCACACCGTGCTGAAGCGGTGTGCGCCGACGACGGACGACGCATACCGCACGCACCACGTCTTGCCGCCGTCCCAGAAACCCGGGACACGCAGCGTTTTGCCGTCCGGTGCCGTGAACACGGCGTCCAGCGTGACTTCGTTGAACGGGTCGGCGTACGTCTTCGCCGACTCGAAACGGAGTTCGGCCATGCGATTGGCCTCCGCCGTCCACGCGGCGTGAACCTGAAGCGCCAGCGCACACCCCACACAAGCGAACCATCCCACGGTCCGTTTCATAGCGCGCCTCCTCTTTGAGTGAACCCCTATTTCACACTCAGCAGCAGCGGCGTCATGGGCTCGACAACGAACGTGGCGTCGAGCGCCTTGCCGGAGATCAAATCCACGATGGGCTTGCCGCCGTGGCCCGCGAGCGTGACCGTCCGCGGCGTGCGCAGGTGATTGCAGACCGAGGCCACCCAGCCGCCCGCGTAGGGCGCGGAGCGGATCTCCACGCCGAAGACCGGCTGGCCCGCCGCGTCCGTCACCTGCAGGCAGGCGGGCAGATTCCACGCGCCCGCGTGCTCGCGCAGCAGCGCAAAGGCCTTCTCGGAGTACTCGGCCTTGGGCAGCGCCTCGACCTCGCCGACCTCGCGCGGCTGGTTGTAATCGTTTTTCGTCGGCCCCGCCGCGTACACCGCGATCTTCGCGCCGGCGGCGCGGAGCTTGTCGAGACCCTGCCGCGCGTCGTCGGGCAAGTTTGTGACCTGCGGCAGAATGAGAACCTTCGCCGTATCGAGCGGGCGCGGCAACGTGCCGGTGCGCGCGTACTCGGCGAGCTTGCTCTCCGTGGCGAAGCCCAGCGGCTGGCCGAGAAAATTGGCGGCCTCGTAGGCCACGCAGAGGTTGTTTTCGTGGTCGTCGCCCAAGACCTGCGACGAGGTGCTCCAGAGCAGCACAACGCTCGGCCCGAGGTTCTGGAGCGCAGCGATTTCATTGCCGAGGCGGAGCAGGTCGAGGCCACAGCGGCCCGCGGCTTCCACGCAGTCGGGACGATGAAGAATCGAGCCCGTGAGGTCGCTGGTGTGGTCGGTCGTGCGCTCCCACACCCAGATCGCCGTGGAGCCCTGGCCGTGGATCGCGTTCTGCCACAGCGCCTCGTAGATGTGCGCGGGCGGAATCACGTCGTGGTCGCGGTCGACGATGATGTGGTTCTCCGTGTTGAAGACCGGCCGGTCCGACATGCTGCGCTGGAAGTCGTAGCCCGCCTGGCAGTGGCGCCAGCCGTTGTTCCAGACCGTGCCGTCGCGGTCGTACATGTTGTAGGCGTCGTTGCCGTTGTACTGGCTGAACGCGGAGAACGGCTCGGGGTCGATCGACCAGAAGCCCTCCACGATTTTCTCGAAATGCGCACCCATCATGATCTTGGCGTGCACCGGCATCTCCGGCGCCATGGAGTGCACCACGTCGGCCATCCAGCGGTGAAAGTCGGCGAACGTCTCTTCGTTGTAGCGGACAAAGTCGAGGCACTCGGGCGTGTTCTTGATCTCGGGCTTGGGAACAGGCACCGAGGCGAAGTCCGCGTACGACGTGCCCCAGCGCTGGTTCAGCGCCGCGATGGTTCCGTGGCGGCGCTCCAGCCAGGCGGGCCACGCCTTCGCGGTCACGCGGCAGTGCCGGAGGTCCGTGCAGACGGGCTCGTTGCTGAGGCAGAGAGAGTGGATCGCGGGGTGGTCCTTGATGCGCGGCACGAGGTGGCGCAGCGATTTCTCCAGCACGGCGCGGGCTGCGGGATCGTGCACGCAGTAGCCGAAGAAGCCGCCGCCGCACTCTTTCAGGTGGGGCCACTTCTGCAGAGCCCACTCGGGGAAGTAGTGCGGGCTGAGCAACAAGCACACCGAAACGTTCGCCTGCTTGGCGCGGTCGCAGAACGCGAGGAACTCGTTGATCGCGCGGTCGTCGGTGTCGTTCTCGTTCGGCAGAACCGAGTTGGGGCCGAACTCGATTTGCAGGACATTGCAGCCGTAACCGGGAAGCTTCTCGACGTCGTTCCGCACCTGCCCGAAGTGGCCGTAGCCGGTGAAGACCACGGGGCCGCGCTCGGTCTTGCCGTCCGGGTAGCGCAGCGTCCCGAGGGTCTGCGCGTGCGAGACCTCGAGCTTGCTGGTCACATAGCGCGGCACGGGGAAATCCTGGGCCTGTCCGGCGAGGACCGCGTCCGCCTTGGCGTTGGCGCGGGCGGCGATCTGCTCCAGCAGACAGACCTCGTCCCACGCGCGGTCGGTCACTTCGTCGTAGATGTCGCTCTCAACCCACGGAATGAAGTTGTCCAGCACGGTCAGGGAGACCCGCGAGGCCGCGCCGAGGCCACGCTTCTCCAGCGCTTCGACCGACGCGCGCAGACGGTCGCGCTGCGCGGCGACCGGCGCGAGCTTGGCGCGGATGCGCTCCGGCGAAACGAGGTTGATCTCGCCCGCGTGGCTGGCGATGGCTTTGTCGCCGCGCAGCAGCCGCGCGGAGATCGTCAGGCGCTCAACGGGTTTTTCGCCGAGCTCCGTCCGCACGTCCACCGTCGCCGCGCGCACGCCGGCCGCGAGGGACGCCTGCTGGCGTACGACCGTGCCGCCGGCCGCGTCCTTAAGCACAACCTCTAACACGCTCGGCTGGGATGCGTCGGCAACCGTCACGAGGCCTTCGCACCGGAACTCGCCCGTGCTGAAAGTCCAGTTCGCCGACGGCCAGCGCGACGGCATCCAATGGGTATCGATGGGCTGTCCCTCGCGATAAACTTCGGGGGGCTCGGCAGGGTAAAGGTCGACAAAGTCGGTCAGCGCCGCGCCGTCCAGCGAGCCGGGAATCGGCCGCACGCCTTCGCGGAACGAGAAGTCGTCCACCCAGAAGCCATCGGTCGGCGCGTCGGTCACGCAGCGCAACATAAAGGTGGTCTCATCGGGATCCGTCACAAACGTGTGCGAAACGCGCCGCCACTCGCCGTGCGTGGCGGGAAGCATTTGGCGAATCTTCCAGTCCTTGCCGCCGCCGAACCACGCGCTGGGCGACGTCGCCCCCGTCTTAACGAAAACCGAGTACGTATAGCTGGTGTTGGGCTTGACCTTGATGTCATCGGCGATCCGCAGGCTGCCGTAGACGTGCGCGCCGAACGGCGTGCCGTTGGTCAATTTGACGGAGGCCTTGCCCGAGTGCGGGTTCTGAGCGTCCAGCAGCAGGCGGGCATCCGTGTTGCGCGGCTCCCAGATCCAGTCCTTGGGTACGGCACCGTCGGCCTCCTCAAAAGAGGAATTGGGAATCAGGTTGTCGCCCGGTGAGAACGGCGCCAGCAGCAGGCGCGCATCGCCGGGCTTGAGGGGCGCTTGGTAAACGTAGTCCGTCGCTTGGTCGCCGGACTCGAGCGCCACATCGTCGATCCAAAGCCCCGCGGTCTCGCTGTCCGTGTTGATGCGCACGGTGAACTGCGTTTCGCTGGCACCGGTCGAAAACGAACCGACCACGCGCTGCCAGCCCTCGGTTTTCTGGGGCAGGACGTAGCGGTGCTCCCATTGACGGCCACCGCCGATCCACGCCGTGCCGCCGCCGTCGGTCTTCACGTAGCAGGAAAGCGTGTAGCGCTGGTTGGGGCTGACGCGCACCGTCTGCGTGAGCGTGCCGAAGACGTTCGGCTGGCCGGGCGAGGGGTTCGCGATGCGGATCGACGCGTGTCCGGAGCGGGCCACGGCGCCATCGATCTGACACGTGGCGTGCGCGGCGCCCGACTGCCAATCCCAGCCGACGATTTCCCCGCCGGTCTTATTCTTCTCGAAACTCGAATTGTTGAGCAGATTCTCGGCGCGGGAACCTGCAGCGCAGAGAAACACACAAAGACCGAACATCCATCGCATTACAAAACTCCCTCAGAAAACCCAATCCATTAGGGGCAGACTAAAACACAAACGGAGAGCACAATATGAAAGTAATCCGGCATCGTCCACTCTTTCTTCGTCATCGATCCGACTTGAAACGATAGGGGCCGGATTCAACCTCATACACGGCCGCACCGTTTTCCATGCGCAAAAACGTTACGCCTTTGGCTTTTGCAACAGGCTTCCCCGACTCGGTCACTGCGGCGGAGTCCTTTGCCGGAACATAGACGGTCGCGGTGGTGTTGATTGGGATCGTGACCTCCATGGTCAGCTTGCCCGTTTCAACTTTCCAGTTGCTCACAATGCGGCCATACTGCGAGTCGTAGTACGCCTTGACCCACGTCAGATCGCCGACGACCGCAGGTTTAATGATGATCTTCTTGAAGCCGGGGCTCGCCGGATCGGGGCGAATGCCGGCCAACCCCTGATAGAACCAGCCGCCCGGGCTGGTGAAGCAGGAGTGGATCTTGGAATAATACCCGTTCCACTGCTCCCAGAAGGTGGTCGCTCCCTGCGACAGCATGTAGCCCCAGCCCGGATAGGTGGTTTGATTCATGATCCCGTACAAAAGATCGTCGCGCCCAACCGCCGAAAGGTATTGGATAAGAAAATAGGTGCCGAGCATACCGGTGTCGAGATGATCCATATTCTTTCTCCGGACGATATCTTCGAGTTTCTTGAAAAGGGTCCCACGCAAGTCGTCGGGGACAATGCCGGTCATCAGCGGCATCAGTTGGTAGGCTTGTTCATCGGGCAAATAAAGCTGTTTCTGAACATCGTAGAAGGCGGCGTGGATGAGCGGTCTGATTTCTTTGATCCGGGCCCTCAAGCGTTGCGCCTCATCCGCGCGGTTGAGCACGTCCGCTGACTTAGCGAGCTGTTCCATGAGATAAACGCGATAGCCGTTGTTGAACAATTCTGCGGCGGGCTTTGACGGCCAGTTCGTGGTGTCCATGCCGCGTCCAGGAGGAACCCAGTCACCGATAAAGTCCCATTCGCCACCATAGGATCGAAGAATGCTGTTCGTGCAGCAGCGCTCAAGACACTCGGTGTACGTGCGCATCGGCTCGTAGGCGCGGTCAAGAAGACGACGGTCGCCATAATAGAGATAGAGTTTCCAGGGCAACACGCACCCGGCACCTCCCCACCCAGGCCCGCCGCCGCCGCCACAGTTTGGCGCGGTGTGCGGCAAATCACCGGTGACCGGATCCTGACCATCCAGCCAGTCCACGGACCACTTCCCGTAAAAGGCCGCCATGTTTCGATTCATGATCGACGTTTCGATGCTGACTTGTCCGTCTCCATAGCCCAACCGTTCGCGGTGGGGACAGTCCACCATGTAGCCGCCGAGATTGAGACAGCGGAGCGTCCAAAGGTTGACCTGATGGATGCGATTGAACAGGGCGTTGGAGCACTCGAACCCGCCAGCGGGTTCGAGGTCCGATTCGATTAGCAGCGCCTCCGCATCGCC
>Ga0116170_10006053_pt1 | contig 10676 bp, 8 predicted proteins | sample AD_JPNHW1_MetaG_FD_89797 | JGI IMG/M metagenome (GOLD analysis project Ga0116170, IMG submission 89797) | Active sludge microbial communities of municipal wastewater-treating anaerobic digesters from Japan - AD_JPNHW1_MetaG | ecosystem: Engineered > Bioreactor > Anaerobic > Digestate | place...
GACAGGTTAACAACATCGACCAATTGAACCAACAAATGTCGCGACATCGACGGGGAAACTTCCTATCAGGAGAGATCTTCAACCGGAGTAATTTCCCGGCCTTTATAGGTGCCGCATTTGGGGCAAACACGATGGGGCATTTTTACCGACTTGCATTGTGGACATAAAGACGTTGCCGGTTCTTGTAAAAAATCATGCGATCTTCTCTTGTTCCGTCGCGTTCTGGAATGTCGTTTTACTGGATTTGGCATAACTTATCCTCTTTATTAATGTTTTATTTTAAAATTTTTCAATACGGCCAGCCTGTCATCGATAATATCCGTCGCGCAATTACAGGAAGCCACGTTCAGATTAGCGCCGCAATGCGGGCACAATCCTTTACAATCCTGGGAACACAGCGGTTTAATCGGAATTTGCAAAATAATCTGTTCATAAATAATCGGGGCAAGATCAATAAAATCGCCCTGATAAGAACTTACTTCCAAATCCTCGGCACGAAGTTCCAATTCTTCTCGAGTTTCCGGTGTTAACGGCACCAGCGTGTAGGCAAAATCACCGCCAACAGTAAGGTCGGCGTCTTCCAGACAACGGCTGCAGGCTATACCGATAATCGCAGCAAGACTGCCTCTAATAAAAACTGTGCTTAAAGTCTTGATTATTTGAAAGGTTACATCTACTTTCCGCAAGCTGAAATCAACATCACCGCTTTCCGGAAAGCTTTCCCGAAACCATTTAGCGTCACCGGAAAAAGCAAAGCTCCGGCCCTCTTCAGGAATTGTAACCACATTAATTTTCAAAGAATTAGACATGTAAACTCAACTGCCTCAATAAATTACGCCTGCTGCGTTAAGCGTAAAAGTTAATTATAAATTTTCTCCCTTGTCAAGCACATTTTGGTCGCGGAAAGAATTTAAATATAATTTACGGATCGGGGAAATGCGGCTTGACAAAAGACCGCCGTCAATCCTATAAAACGGGCAAAAAACAAGGTAATAAAGATGACCGAAAAAATACGCACACGCTTCGCACCTTCCCCCACCGGCTTTCTGCACATCGGTGGTGCACGAACCGCCCTTTTTAACTGGCTTTTCGCCCGCCATAACGGCGGCCAGTTTGTGCTGCGCATCGAAGATACCGATCAGATCCGCTCCACCGACGAATCGACAAAAGCAATCCTCGATGCCATGAGCTGGCTGGGCCTGACCTGGGATGAAGGGCCGCACTTTCAGGCGCAGCGTGTTGATCTGCATCGGGAAATGGTGCAAAAACTGCTGCAGGAAGGCAAAGCATACTACTGCACCTGCACACCGGAAGAGCTGGAAGCCAAAAGAAAAGAGGCTCTGGCCACGGGTAAAAAACCGAAATACGACGGCACCTGCCGCGACAAAAATTTAAAAAAAACACCGGGCAGCGTTGTGCGTTTTCGCGGCGCGCAAACCGGCATGACCGTTGTGGAAGACCTCATCAAAGGCAATATCACTTTTAATAATGACGAACTGGACGATTTGATCATCGAACGCAGCGACGGGTATCCCACCTACAATTTTGCCGTGGTCATCGACGATGCCCTGATGAATATCACACACGTAATCCGCGGCGACGATCATGTCAACAACACACCGCGCCAGATTTTGCTGTATGAGGCGCTGGGCTTCGCCGTCCCCAAATTCGCCCATGTTCCCATGATTCTTGGCTCCGACAAGACACGCCTGAGCAAACGCCACGGCGCCACCTCGGTTATGGCCTACAAAGAAATGGGCTATTTGCCGGAGGCGCTCGTCAATTACCTGGTGCGCTTGAGCTGGGCGCACGGCGATCAGGAAATTTTTTCGCAGCAGGAGCTCATTGATTTGTTTACATTGGATGCCGTCGGCAAATCACCCGCCGTTTTCAACCCCGAAAAACTACTCTGGCTGAACGCGCACTATATAAAGGAAGCAACGCCGGAACGGTTAAGCGAGGAAATGAAGCCCATTTGGCCGGCACACATCCGGACGGACGACGATGCCTTTACGCAAAAAGTGATCGCCGATTTGCAGCCGCGCGCCAAAACACTGGTGGAAATGGCCAGCATGGCGGATTTTTATTTTGCCGATCAGGTGCAGTACGATGATCAGGCGGCGCAGAAATTTTTGGTGCCCGAAGTGGCGGCCTATTTTCAAGCGATAGCTGCGGCGATTCCCGCGGTGCAGAATTTCAGCAAAAAGAGTGTGGAGGAGTTTCTGCTCGCTTTTACTCAGGAAAACAACATCAAATTTAAAGTCATCGCCCAGCCGCTGCGGGTTGCCCTTACCGGGAAAACCGTGAGCCCCGGCATTGACGAAGTAATGGTTACACTGGGTAAAAATCGCGTCGGGCAGAGAATAGAAGACGCCGTAAAATATATCGCAGCCCGCAATAAATAATAAATCGGGCATGCCTGAACCCGGCTTGCGCCAAAGATGTATAATTAATCTTGACTTTTCCATGCGGATTGAATAGATACACTGCTCTCATTTTAATGCTTTCCGGGGATTGTAAAGCGGCAGGAATCAGCGCTCCGAGCGCTGGCCACAGGTTTAAAGTCCGCTTCCCCGTTCATCATTGCACGGTCCCATCGTCTAGTGGTTAGGACGCTGGCCTCTCACGCCGGAAACCGGGGTTCAAACCCCCGTGGGACTACCAAATCTTACTCATTAATTTTCAATACTTATATCACTTCTAATTTTCTGTTTTGCTTTAGTTGATCAATGGTCGGGACTTTTGCCGGCTACATGATATATAACTCAGCAATATTCAACGCGACGTGGCGTTACCAGGGCTGGGAATTTTTTTTGATCATCCTATGGTAGAGTAAAATCCTGACGTAGTAGCTACAGGCCGACGTTTGTTTTCTCCGTTTCTCTCCGTTTCCTCTGAGAGTGTCACAATATTTCAGCCATACTCTATTTCCAGTATCTTCTCATCAAACCGTACGTGAGGTTTTCCCTCATACGGCTTTCCTGCACTCCTCGCAACAAGGCCTATAACCTATCGACATGGAGCCGCTTTCGGGTGGATATAGCGTATCCGGTAGTCATTGTATAAACCCCAATCCCGGTATATCTCTTCTCTACTCCACAGCTTCCAGCCAAATCCCTTCAGCTTTTTCCTTCTCATGACAAACCGGCGCAGCTTCCTTTCTATGTAATACTTCACTTTAGAGAAAGCGCTATTGCTGTTTCCTATCCTGAAGTAATTTACCCATCCCCGTATAACTGCATTAACGGCTTGGATCACCTCGGGCATGGGCTTGTTCCAGTTTGCCTTCAGCACCGCTCTAATTCTCTCTCCGATCTCCTTGCACTTCTTTGCACGGGGTGTTTTACTGACGTATGTTTTTCCCTCATGGTTCCGGTTTAACCGAATGTCAAATCCAAGAAAGCTGAAACAAACTCCGTCTGTAAGTTTAACTTCCTTGGTCTTCTCAGCGTTCAGTTGGACCTGTAATTTGTCCAACTCTTCTTCCAATCGTTTTCGTACGATCTTCTGAAGCCGTTCTTCATTCGGTGCCAAAATAAGTTGGGCTGTTTAGAGCAGGCACAAGAGGAAGCTTATTTTGATAATAAGAGAGTTCTGATTTAAAGAAACCGCAGGAGGAGAAAAGCGGCTGACCGATCGTGGCGCAACGCGCACTAACGAAATTAATAAAAAAAATGGTTCGCGTAGAAAAGCGCGGATAACATCTACCACTCCTTAGTCCAAGGTAAGTATATAAGATGAAGATTACCGGTTAAAATGTGCATAGAAAAAGGCAGAGTCATCTGACCCTGCCTTCCACACCCATGGTAGGAACCATGCTTATAATACCTGCCGAAACAGGATTACTTTTGGAATTTCCTTCTTACTCCTGCCACTCCAACCAGCCCAAAACTCAGAAGGAGCATAGTGACTGGTTCGGGGACTGAGGCGCTTCCTTCAATATCTATCTTATCATAAGAGATGTTATCAAGACCAGTGAGTTGTGCAAGGTTAAATACATGAAGAGTATTAACATGAAGGGTCGCCCCTCCCTTCAAGTCAACTATCGCACCATCGGATAGGAACATATCATCCCAGGTGAATGTACCAGTTGAACCAACGTAGACATCATGTGTACCCACCGTATCGAAGAACAGATCAGCCTGAGCTGTGTTCCACAGGGAATTTTGGCTGTAGTTCAGAAAGTCACCACTGAAGTGGAACTCATCGCCATTTGCGCCAATCAGATACCCCGTAGATTCGATAGTAAGATCATGGAAGACATTCGTGGATGGGTCACTTTTGTAACCTCCATAATTTATGAACGAACCTGTATATATTGCGATGGTGTCCGTTACTTTGAAAGTACCATAGTTTATTACGTTGCCATTTACTGCTCTTGTCCCAGGACCGCTTAAAGTTATGATTGCTGTGGGGTTGTTTGTGATATTGGCGTTTAGTACACCGTCAAAATAGTTGAAGGTACCGTTGTTATCAATTAAGGCTGCAGTCAGGATGCCATAGTTATTCACTGTAGCTCCTGGGTTATTACTCAGCGCGCCGTAGTTGTAGAGCGTGCCACCGGAATTATTGTTGATCGTGCCGGAGTTCTGGAGGATGCCGATCGTTGCGCCGCCCAAGTTATTGTTGATTGTGCCGGAGTTGTTGATCGTGCCAGAATTGTTGTTGTACAAATAGCCATAATTGAGAAGCGCGGCATCGTAATTATTGTTCAGAGTGCCGTAGTTGTCCAGCCTAGTGGTGTTGTAGAGTGTGGCGCCAGAGTTATTGTTGAGTTTGCCGGAGTAGTCGTTGTACAAAGAGAATGAGTTGATCAACTGGGCGCCGGAGTTATTGTTGAGATTGCCGGAGTTGTTGTACAAATAGCCGTAATTGAGAAGTACGTGATTATTGTTCAGCGTACCGTTGATATTTATCCACCCCTCGTTGCTGAAATACACACTATTCTCGTCACTGTCCGACACTGTAATCGTATTGCCAGACAGGTTCGGATTTGGCGCTATTTGGGCGGCATGCGCCGACAATGGCGTAATTGTCGTTATAGTGCACACGGCCCATAACAGCATAAATAATAGCGTGTTTCTTTTCATATTACTCCCTTCTATATTAATCCGAATTATTGTTAAAAAATCTAAACCGCTACCGTTTTCTGTTTTTTTGTTTCCTTCCCAGCCTTTTTCAGATTCCGAATGGTGATTTTACCGGGTTTATACCAGCAATACTGTATAGCAATATATGCGCCAATGCATATCTGTTCTATTTTATTGAGTGTTTAAGTTTTGTGGTTGCTTCGGGATAATAACAATGTAAAGAGATCCGACGATTTCAGCCCTATTTTAAAAACCTTTAACAATTTATGCATCAACTCATTTTAATATACTATTGATTACGTCATAAGGATGAGGATTTGTGAAGTGAGTAAGCAAGCTTGATCGTAATTTGACACCAGTAATCAGCCGTTGAAATAATTCTCTGTTAAACAAATAAATCCATACTCCGAAATGAAATACTGTAGCTTCTTCAAGATCGTCGTTTTGCGGACTTCAGTCAAAAAGCATTTATTGATTAACAATCGAAAGCTCGCATATCAGAGTCGAAATCATTTTCATTGAGTACAGGAAGAAAGAAATAGCGTGTTCAAAGGTGTGTCCCTCGGTGTGTCCTTTTCTCTGAAATCAGGGTAAAATGAATGCAAACTATTACACTGCGGGACACACCAACTTTAATAAAATCAAATAATTGTAATAAAACAGGTGACTTAGATATCTTGTTATTTCTCCTCTCACGCCGGAAACCGGGGTTCAAACCCCCGTGGGACTACCAAAATAAAATCAATGGCTTATAAGTTATTCGTAAGCCATTGATTATTTGCTTTTCATTATTAACCAGCACTATCCCCAACAATCAGGCTTAAAATGAGGGCTTTCATATGGGCACAAAACGAAGCCCATATAACTTTTGATGTGAAAGAAAAGGCAGAGCCTAATGACCCTGCCTTTATGAGATAAACATCCTGCGTAGAAAACATGATGTGATGTGCATTTATTTGTGAATCTTTCTCCTCACACCTGCCAATCCAATCAATCCAAGCCCAAGAAGCAGCATGGACGCGGGTTCTGGCACCGTCGTGGCGTCGCCGTGCACCGTGAAGTCTGCCGCCATTCCGGTCGGCCCGCTGACGCCGTAATAGGGAGGCTGGTTGCCGCCCGTGTTCCAGACGAGGAACTCGATCGTGTTGACGCCGCTCTGCACCGTGCCGTTCACGCCGTTCTGCGAATACGACGTCGTCCACGGCGAGTTCTGACTCAAATTGTTGACGCCGAGACTCGTGCCGTTCAGCAGGATGTCTTTGAGGTAATCATCGGAGAGGTAGCGGAAGTCGAATGTCGTGCTAGTGGTCGAACCCGCCCAGTTGAAATCGAACGCGTACGTATAGAGCTGGCCCAGCACGCCGCCCTGCGTCGCATTCGACTGGTCGGCCGCCCACGAGATGTACTTCCCTGAAGTCTTGCTCGCGTCTGGCAGGGCGGGCCAGCCAGACGCAATTTTGGTGACCAAGTAGGCGTCTCCGCCGTTGACAGTGAAGTAATCGTCGATCCCGTCAAAATTGGCGTCCGTGCCCGTGGAGTACGTGAGATCGGCCTGCGCCGGAATGACGAAGAGCAACGCAGCCAAGCCGATCATTACAAATACCATCAATAACTTTTTCATATTTATATACCCCCTTAATTTTGAATTTTTTGTATACATTAACTATGCCATATTGTAAGATACTGTTATTGTTAAATATTACAGATGATCATGCTATTGATGCTGCTGTAAGTGTAAATAATACCGACACCATTTCCAGCAATTTATGTTATTGTTGACAAGATTAGTAAGAAATAAAAATAAATTATCTACTTACATGAACATGTGATGTGTAAAACATTCCGACAGCGCCAAGAATATAATAATAAATATCTGTTACAATAAAGATTTATGTAATATTTTCCGGTGAAATTGTATGCAAATGCCTCTAATTCATTTGCACGCAAAACGGAATCTTTTAGTGGATAGCCAATTTTTTATTAGATTAGGAATTTGCTTTGTGTGAGATTACGTAAACCCAACCACGCACATTCATACATTCCATATTATTCCCGCTCCTCCCCTTGACTAAGAGCAGGATTCAATTTAATGTAAATACAATGTGTAAGTCATAAAAGGAGATGCGAATGAAAAGAAGATATTTAAGCGCAATAGCAGTATTTCTACTGATTACCGGTTTTTATGGATGGGCGAGTGCGAACGAGGCCATGAAGCAGGATGCGATGAACATGGTCGAAAAGGCGGGCAGACTGATTGAAGAGAAAGGAGATGCGGCATTAGCGGTAATCAGTGATCCCAAGGGAGAATTCATCGACCGGGAAAAGGCGCTTTATGTCTTTGTCTACAACAAGGATGTCGTAATTGTGGCTCACCCTTATCGTCCCGATCTGATCGGGCAACCGATGAAGTGGAAGTTCGACGGCCGGGGAAAAATGTTTCATCATGAAATTGTCAAGAAAGCTCTGACCGAGGGCAGCGGCTGGACAAAGTACGTTTGGCAGAAACCGGTTTCCGTTGGCGAAGAGGTGAAATATCAGGCCATGTACGTCAAAAATTCCTATGCGAAACTCTTCCAGTACGGCGACAAGAAGTACATTGTCTGTTCGGGAATCTACGAAGAGTGAGACAAACACATGGAAACACCGGCTGCTGATCATCGCCTGCCTGCCTTGAGCAGGAATGCGCTTACCGTCCTGGAAAGGCGCTATTTGAAAAGGGACAGGGAAGGAAAATTTTTGGAAACTCCGGCCCGGATGTTCCGACGTGTGGCGGACAGTATCGCCGCGGCGGAGAAGATATTCTCCGCGAAAGCCGACATTCCAAAGCTTGCGGATCAATTTTACCAGATGATGGCGGCGCTGGAGTTTCTCCCCAATTCTCCGACGCTGATGAACGCCGGGCGTGACCTGGGTCAATTATCGGCTTGCTTCGTTTTGCCGGTGGGAGACTCCATGGAGGAAATTTTCGACGCCCTCAAATACACGGCTCTGATTCATAAGTCCGGCGGCGGCACCGGATTTTCTTTCTCGCGGCTGCGTCCGGCCAATGATCTGGTCATGACCACCACCGGCATTTCCAGCGGCCCGATTTCCTTTATGCGTGTATTTGACGCGGCCACAGAAACCATCAAGCAAGGCGGAACCCGTCGCGGGGCCAACATGGGCATCCTCCGGGTTGACCATCCCGACATCATGGACTTCATCATGTGCAAGGCGGGAAATGATATGCTGCATAATTTCAACATATCCGTCGGCTTGACAGAATCATTCATGGCTGCGGTGGAAAAAGATGAACAATACGATCTCATCAATCCGCGCAACGGTCAATGCGTCGGAACTCTGAATGCACGCCGGGTGTTCGACCGGATCGTCCATCAGGCCTGGCAAAACGGCGAACCGGGAATTGTTTTTCTGGATCGCCTGAACCGGGACAACCCCACGCCGCATTTAGGGATGATCGAATCTACCAATCCCTGCGGAGAGCAGCCTCTGCTGCCTTATGAGTCCTGCAACCTGGGTTCAATCAATCTGGGGAAAATGGTGAAAGATAGAGCTGTTGACTGGTCGCGGCTGAAGGATGTGATTTATCGGTCTGTCCATTTTCTGGATAACGTTGTTGAGATCAATAAATATCCCCTTCCCGAGATCGCGGCCATCACGCTGGGCAATCGGAAAATCGGACTGGGAGTAATGGGTTGGGCCGACATGCTGATCATGCTGGGCATCTCTTATGATTCCGAAGAGGCCCGGCAACTGGCCGGGGAGGTTATGAAGTTCATCAATGATCAGGGGCACAGGGCATCGCGTGAACTGGCCCGCGAACGGGGGGCTTTTGCGAACTACAAAAATTCCGTATACGATCAAAAAAGGGAACCGCCGATCCGGAATGCTACCGTGACCACCATTGCCCCGACGGGTACAATTTCCATTATCGCCAATGCATCCTCGGGGATTGAACCGGTTTTTGCCGTCTCCTATGTGCGTCAGGTCATGGACAACGATACTCTTCTTGAAGTCCACCCTCTCTTTGAAAAGACGGCCAGGGAAAGAGGTTTCTATTCTCCGGAACTGATGCAACGCATCGCCAGGCACGCAACCATCCGCGACATGGAAGAAATCCCTGAGGATATCAGGCAAATTTTTATTACTGCGCATGATATTTCGCCGGAAGCGCATATCAGGATGCAGGCCGCCTTTCAGAAATATACGGACAATGCGGTCAGCAAAACGGTCAACTTTCCCAACAATGCAACCATTGACGACGTTGCCCAAGTCTTTTGGCTGGCCTACAAGCTGGACTGCAAAGGGGTCACCATTTATCGTGACGGCTCCAGACCTCTCCAGGTGCTCTGCCGCCGTCAAAACAGCAATGCTGCCGTGCACCAGCCACCCGTCGCCGAGTAAGTTCTGGATACCGGCCTTCGCCGGTATGACTATTTTGGGAACAACTTTCTGATTATGGCACAGCTCCCGCAGACTGTGTCCCAATGTTATTCCCAGGGTTGAATCGAACGAACTTTGTGGAGAACAAGGGGTTGCAACCCCTTGTTCTGACGTGCGATGCGTCGCGGGACCTTACCCGGACACAGTGAAGTACATGAAATGCCGATTATCGAGCGTACGCGCGGCAAAGCAGTGGTCTCCCCGCCTGCGGCATTCTTCAGTGCAGGAAGCGAAAGAACGACTTCTGGAGCTGGGAAAAAAGCGCCAGGCTGATGCGATAGACGCCGCCCGCGTCCCTCATTATGGTTTTAAACATTTTGAGCTGCACAATGTCGTTGAGGAAGGTGATCATCGCCGCACGGATGAGGTAGTCGCCCCGGTCAAAGCCGGGGCAGACGTCAGCGATCACCCCTTTGAGTGTGAGCATCGCCTTTTGATAAAGCATGAGATCGGCGGAAAACACGACTCCATTATAGGTGAAGCGTTCAAACAGCGTTTCCAGCGTCGCCAGGACTCCCCTCGCCCTTCCGGACATTCCGGCTATCGCCTCGTCAATCAGTTTCATCGTTATTTGATGCTGTTTCCCGTCTGCTGAAAGCTGACCCTTGGCCACGACATCCGACGCCCAGAAAACAACCTGTCTGTTGCCCATGATCAAACCGAGTGAAACGCCGACAAGCCCGAAGCGCTCGATGAGCGTCAGTTTTCCCATCGTCCCCCAGTCGTAGAAGATGATTACCGGGTGGTTGCCGTCGAAGGTGTAGGCGATATTGCCGGCGTGCGGGTCGCCGTGAAAGATCGTCTCTTCGTTTAAATCCTGAATCGGTTGCAGAATGCACAACCGCGTCAATTTCTCCGCCAGAGATCGCTTTTGTCGGCCCGTCAACCCCGCCACATCCGTGATTTTCCTTCCTTCGATTCTGGTCATGACCGTCATGGTTGGAGTGGAAACCGGAAGGCCGTACGGTATGATTACCGATCGATTTCCGGCATAGTACGATCTCACCCGCTCCATGTTTTTCTGTTCCATGGCGAGGTTGACCTCGTTTTCGAGCAGATGCTTGACCCGATCAAGCGTTCCCCGGAAATTGAAGACACCGAGCTCCCAGTCTTTCCGGCGCGAATCCAGAAAATCGGCCAGAC
>Ga0116170_10006054_pt1 | contig 10676 bp, 5 predicted proteins | sample AD_JPNHW1_MetaG_FD_89797 | JGI IMG/M metagenome (GOLD analysis project Ga0116170, IMG submission 89797) | Active sludge microbial communities of municipal wastewater-treating anaerobic digesters from Japan - AD_JPNHW1_MetaG | ecosystem: Engineered > Bioreactor > Anaerobic > Digestate | place...
AGTCACCGTTCCCGTACCTTTCGGCGGAATCGGGCTTTTTGTCCATTCAGGAGTCGTGCAGCCGCATGATGCAACAATATTCTGGATCACAAGAGGCTGATTGCCGGTATTCATCACAACAAAATCGAATTTCTGCTTCCCTGCCTCCTCCTTGAATTTGCCAAAATCATGCTCACTGGCTGATACCTTCATCACCGGCTGAGCTAAAACAGAAATACCGCACAAAGCAAATGCAAAGAATAAAATGAACCTTTTCATACCTGTCGAATATTTAAAAATTTTGATAAAGAACTTACTTAACTGAGACTTTTTTGTTATTAACCTCTATAACGTACAAATTAATTGTTTATTTGAGTTAATGCATGAACTCCGGAACAAATTTCGTTCCACAAACGTTGTTACTGACAATTTTGTAAAATTAATAAAGTTTGATCTTAGTTGCCGTTTTATAAAAGAATATCTTTAGTTTTGCTCTCTGGCAATGCTTTTTTGGAACAGAATTTGAGGATATTTTAAACCGTTCTGTAAAGTGAAACTACCGGAATGAGGAAAGGTTACAGACTCCTTTTGGCCCTGCTGGCATGCCTTGGTTTCCTGAATGCTGAAGGTCAGTTCTATAACGGACATCAGATGACTTTCGGGAAAAACAGGGTGCAGTATTATGACTATTACTGGTCGTATTACAGGTTCGACGATTTTGACTGTTACTTCAACGAATACGGAAGGGATCTGGCCCAGTTTACAGCCGATTATGCAAAGAAGAAACTTGAAGAAATTGAGGATTACTTCGACTATACCCTCGAAAAAAGGCTGATTTTCGTTATATACAATAAAAATAATGAATACAGGCAGTCGAACATAGGCCTTGTCACCTTCGACGAGGATACATACAATACCGGAGGTTTCAGCAGGATAATAAAAAACAAGGTGATGCTCTATTTTGAGGGCGACCACATCGCTTACCAGAAACAGATAGAAGCATCAATAGCCGAAGTTATAATAAACGAAATGCTGTACAACGCAGATTTCAGGGACAGGATCTCAAGTTCTTCGGTTATTTATATGCCCGACTGGTATATTAAAGGACTTATAAACTATGTATCCTCAGGATGGGATTATGAGGTTGAAAACAGGGTAAAGGACGGGATTAAATCGGGAAAATATAAAAACATTAACCAGCTTGAGTTTGATGACGCAATCTATGCAGGTCAGTCATTCTGGAGATTCATAGGACGAAAATACGGAGATGCCCTTGTTCCCAATATTATATACCTCACGAAGGTTTACAAGAATGTAGATGACGGATTCCTGTATGTCCTGGGGATCAAGCTTAAGGATCTTCTTAAAGAATGGAAGCAATACTATGAATCGGAGTATTCATCCGACAGGGATATGCCGGAAGACGGCAGCAACCTTTTGAAAAAATCACGTCCTGAACAGATCTACCAGCAGGTAAAAGTCAGTCCCGACAAAAAATACATTGCCTACGTAACCAACGACTGGGGACGGAAAAGGATCTGGCTTTACGATCAGGCAACGGGAAAATCTAAAATTATTTTCAGGGCAGAACCGAAATATGAACATAAGACCGATAACACATATCCAGTTCTGGCATGGCATCCCGGAGGAAGGATCCTTACCTATCTGAATGAGGAGAAGGCAGGAATGGTAATTTATTTTTACAGAACCGATGAGAAAAAGACCACTGAAAGGAACTTCCTGTATTTCGACAAGGTTCTCGATTTCTCATATTCACCTGAAGGATCGAGGATAGTTTTGTCGGCTGTAAAAGACGGTATCACTGATATTTATGTCCATACAATTGCATCAGGAACAAATGAACAGATTACAAGGGATGTGGCAGATGATATCAACCCCTCATTTTTCGGGCCTTCGGGAAATGAAATCATGTTCTCTTCGAACCGTTTGTCAGACACCCTTACAAATACAGGTGATCCCTTTGAAAGAATCTCCCCGGTTTACGATCTTTTCTCTTATGATATTGCCGGAAAGAACAATGTCCTGACACGCCTTGCAGAAGGTAAATATACAAGCAGGTATCAGGCCGTTGGGGCAGGAGGCAACAAACTGTCGTATATAGGCGACGGCAATGGCATACTCAACAGGTATATTGCCGTATTCGACAGCTCGATAAGCTATATTGATACTGCCACCCATTACAGGTATTTTATAAAATCGACACCTGTAACGAATTATGACAGGAATATTCTTCACCAGTCGGTCCTTAACGGATCTGACGAATATGGTGAAGTGATATTCAAGGACAGAAAATACAAGCTGAGGAGAGGTAATTCTGCCGGTTCCTCTTCCATCCCTGAAAGTGAGCTGCTCACCACGAATTTCAGAAAGGAGCAGGATAAGGCATTCCATAAGGCCGACAGTATAGAAACCATTAGGAAATGGCTGGTTGCCGAAGATAAAAGGAGAAGGGATACCCTCACGAAACCTCTTTATGAATACTATACCAGGAAGAATGAACTCATAAATATAAACCATTATATTTTTGAAAAGGAGAAACAGAATTATTACGAACAGCAATGGCGCAAGAACTACATGGATATCGACCTTGATACGGGGAGAATAGAATTGCCTCTTATAAGGATCTATGAGACATCATTTTACAGCAATTATATCGCCAACCAGATTGATTTTACATTCCTTAATAATTCATATCAGGTATTCAACGGCGGTTCGTCTTATTACAATCCCGGAATTAATATGCTGACAAGGTTCGGAATAATCGACCTTTTTGAAGATTACAGACTTACCGCGGGTTTCAGATTTGCAGGCGATTTCGACAGCAACGAATATCTTCTCAGCTTTGAAAGTCTTAAAGGCAAATTTGACAAACAGTTTATTTTCCACAGGCAGGCATATTTCAGCTCCGACGGGTATGATCTTTTCAAGACTCACACTCACAACATTTACATTTCATATGCTAAACCAATAACTCCGGTTCTGGCATTGAAGGGCACCCTCTCGTACAGGTACGACAGGCATGTTACGTTGTCGCAGGACCGCACATCGCTCGAATCCAAGACACTATCGAAGCACTGGGGAGGGCTGAAGGGCGAGGTAATATATGACAATACAAGAAAAAGGAGCGTTAACATCTATTTCGGTACCCGTTTCAAGATCTTCGGAGAATATTACAGGCAGATTACTGAAAAGAATACCGATATGTTTGTCGTCGGAGGTGATTTCAGAAAATATATCCGTATTCACAGGGAACTTATCTGGGCCAACCGGTTTGCCGCCAGTACATCGTTCGGACCGACAAAGCTTGTTTATTATCTCGGTGGCGTCGATAACTGGATGGGATATCTCTTTAACAAATATCCCATGTTCGACCAGTCAATCCCTGTTAGTCCCGACCAGAATTACGGATTTCAGGCAATTGCCACCAATCTGAGGGGATTTTCTCAAAATGTCCGAAACGGTAACAGCTTTGCCCTTATCAACAGTGAGATAAGATGGCCCTTTGTGAGGTATTTTGCCGGCCATCCCCTAAAGTCGAATTTCCTGAACAGCCTTCAGGTTGTTGGTTTCTATGATATCGGATCGGCATGGACCGGACCGAGTCCATGGGCAAGTGAAAATGCTTATGACAAAGAGACTTATCAGAATGGACCTGTGACGGTTGTCGTCGACTCAAACAAAAAACCTATTGTTTCGGGGTTCGGAGCAGGACTAAGGGCACAGCTGATGGGTTATTTCATCAGGGCCGACTGGGCCTGGGGAATAGAGGATTCCTATATACTTCCAAAAATATTCTACCTTTCATTCAGCCTCGATTTTTAAAATCTGCCGGTTTCGGTAAAATATTTGATCAGAAGTGCATAAGATAAATGAGAAGTAAAATTGCAAATATTCTTTTTCGTTTGGAAAATTTAGAATAAGTTTGCGGAATATATGAAACTTTAACTAAAAGAGTATAGAAATGGCTTACAAAATCAGTGAAGATTGTACTGCTTGCGGAACATGCATTGATGAATGTCCTGTTGAAGCAATATCAGAAGGTGATATTTATAAAATTGATCCGGACATTTGCACCGATTGTGGTGCCTGTGCTGATGTCTGCCCTGTAGAGGCAATTCATCCCGAATAACATTACAGTCAAAAAAGATCAGGGGTGTCGCCAAAAGACACCCTTTTTTATTGCGGATTATATTTTGCCTTTTCGAGTATCTCCTGAACATTTGTATTAAGCATCAGCGATTCAAGATTTTCCTGCCGGTTGGCCGACATATACGATTCGACAATCCTGAAGCCTGTCCAAACAGCTGCTTTCCCCGGCGATTCATTCGTAAAATATGATGTAAAAGGGGCATCTCCCACCAGCTTCCTTATTGTAAACTGATCGGTTTTGAAAATAAGTTCATTTTCAACAAGATACTGCCACATCTGACCCTCATTGTTCCTGCAGAAATTCATCTGACCAGGAGTAAAACCAAAAATTATCTCATCACTGACATCCGGCAACATGCATTTTTCAAAATATTTAAGCTTCCCTTCATGGATGATCTCTGTAAGAACATTATCGGTTGAATATCCCATCGATTTCATATCCCATTCCGATGCAGCCCAGCCATAAAGGCAATCGGGAACAATATAACCGGATGTCATCTTAACGGCCATATAGTTGTATATTTCAAGCCTGGGATAATATTCACAGTCAGCGCCCAGGTACCTGTCGAGACCGATACCGAGAACCGAATCGCCTGTTATTATACTGTTGTTGAAGCCGGTGATGCACGAATAAACGGAAGGCACTTCCCTCGCAGGAAAATAATGAAGGTAATGACTGAAAGCATCTTCAAGACCCTTTTCGACATCAGAAAGATCAGGATATTTTTCCATTGTCAGACGAAAAACGTCATTGTTCTGTTTGTCGGTGCAAAACGCTGTAAGTGACTCACCGAAAAGCGGATCACTAACTTCTCCTGCATTTATAACATAGCCAAAAAGGCTTAAGAACTTTCCATACTTGTGTCTCAGCTCAGGAATTTTTCCAGCTATTTCATCAGGGTTAAGGCTAAACAGATCCATTTCAAGACGTAAGATCTCAATATTTACACCGGGGCCGGAAAGCCTGATCCTGTAAGGATCCCTTTTGCATGACACAACAATCAGCAAAGCAAAAATGACAATCAGTGTAATTCTTTTTCTTTTCATTATTTTCAGATTACCGGCCTAAATTAGGTACTTTTGATTTAATCCGGTAAAAGAAACGAGTCTCTTTCCTGTATTATTATTTGCTAATTTTGGATATTGTAAATATATGTTGACTGATGATGGAGGGTAAACTTAAAAAACTTGAATTATGTCACGCAATTCAAAAAAAACCGGAGCAGAAAAAGTTGTTATTTTTCTGATTATAATTATGTTTCCATCTAAAAGCATTCTTGCTCAGGAATGGCAGTTTGGCATACAGGCAGCTCCTGTAATATCGTGGTTTAAGACCGATATTGTTGAAGTGAAGAACTCAGGAGCCCGGACAGGATTTATTCTGAGCGCTTTTCTTGAAAAAAATCTGAAGGACAACTGGTATTTTAACGGAGGCCTGGCCTTTGTAAATACCGGAGCAAGATTAAAATATACGGAACCGACATATTTCAGGTTTCCCGGCTATACCTCGGTGATAGGTGCAGGTAAGACAATAGTATATAACATGCAGTATCTTTCCACTCCTGCCGAGATAAAGATCAAGACACCGCCTGCGGGCAATTTCATTTATTATGCTGCATTCGGACTTGATCCGAAGGTATTGATCCGGGGAACTGCCGATATCCCTTCGATAGAAATAAAAGGAGGAAATGCCAAAGATGAAATTGAGAGATTCAACATTGGATATCACCTGACCGGCGGCCTTGAATACGAAACACGCGGCAGCACCTCATTCATTCTTGGACTGGGGTATGAAAGCAATATCTTTGACACTACAAAGGACAATGATGGTCAGGTTATCGACAGGGCGGTACAGAAACTCATGAAATTTATTTTTGGTATTAAATTCTAAGATTATTATATGCTGATCACTATTGCACAGCTGAATTACAAGGTCGGGGATTTTGAAGGGAACCGGAACCTGATCTGCAATGCCATCGACAAGGCAAAATCTGAAGGTTCCGATCTTGTGGTTTTTTCTGAACTGTGCATAACAGGCTATCCTCCGCTTGATCTTCTCGATCGTGTCGATTTCGTTGAAAAATGTAACCAGACTGTCGGGGAAATAGCCGTACACTGCAAAGGAATAAGCGCTATTGTAGGATCGCCTGTTTTTAATACGGGCAGGGAAGGGAAAAAACTCTACAACTCAGCCCTGCTGATTTCCGACGGCAGGATCCTGTTCAGGGCTAACAAGGCCTTGCTTCCTACTTACGACATTTTCGATGAATACAGGTATTTTGAACCTGAACAGCATTTCTCAGTTACTGAATTCATGGGGATCAGGATTGCTCTTACAATTTGTGAGGACCTGTGGGACGAACAGCCGTTTGACAACAAATTCGAAAAATCGAGATTGTACACTGTTTCACCAATGGATGAACTTGCAAAGCAGAATCCCGATCTGATCATAAATATCTCGGCTTCACCTTTTTCCTTCAGGAAAGTGGAGGCGAAGAAAATGATTTTCATCTCGAAGGCTGTAAAGCATAAGATCCCTGTTATCACCTGCAACCAATGCGGTGCAAATACTGAACTCATTTTCGACGGCGCCTCGCTAATGATAAATCAGAATGGGAAAATTTACAACCAGCTTGACTATTTCACTGAGAGTATTTTTACTTTCAGCCTGGGCGACCTGAAATCCGGAACAATATTCAGGGAGGAAAAGAAACATGATCCTGTATCACTTATCCATAACGCGCTTGTTACTGGGATAAGGGACTATTTCAGTAAAACAGGATTCAAAAAATGTATTATCGGCCTCTCAGGCGGCATCGATTCTGCAGTAGTAACCTGCCTTGCCGTTGAAGCCCTCGGAGCCGAAAACGTTCTTGCACTCCTTCTTCCCTCAAGATATTCTTCTGACCATTCAGTAACCGATTCCCTCGAACTGACCCGGAATACAGGCATAAAATATGAGATCATAAGTATTGAAAAGCCCTTTTCTGCCTTTGAAGAGGCCCTTGCACCCTCCTTTGAAGGAAGAAATAGTGATATTACCGAGGAAAATATCCAGGCAAGGATCAGGGCTGTATTGCTTATGGCTTTTTCGAATAAATTCGGATATATTCTTCTTAATACATCAAACAAAAGCGAAGCCGCAGTGGGCTACGGAACCCTTTACGGCGACATGGCAGGAGGATTATCGGTAATCGGCGATGTATATAAAACCGATGTTTACAGGCTGGCTGAATATATAAACAGGGATGTGGAAATCATTCCGGTGAACATTATTAAAAAAGCGCCATCAGCAGAACTCAGGCCCGGCCAGTACGATACAGACTCGCTCCCTGAATACCATGTTCTCGATTCCATCCTTTATCAGTATATTGAACTGCAGAAACCGGCACGTGAAATAACTGTTGACGGACATGACCAGGCGTTGATAATGAGAGTCCTGAGCATGATCAATCATAACGAATATAAAAGATATCAGGCGCCACCGGTTTTAAGGGTTTCCTCAAAATCGTTCGGAGACGGCAGAAAACTGCCGGTTGTAGCAAAATATTAACCATTTAAGCCTCATACAAGTATCTGTCAGTGAATGTGTTAAAAAATGTTAATTTAACATTTCAAAAATACTTTTACTATCTTTGGGGTATCTTTCTTCATAATAAATCATGCATTATAAAGATCCATACATAGAGATTTGTCTTGAAGGAGCATCGTCGGTTTTCAGGGGTTTGACCCAGCAGGAAAAGGAATTGCTCGACCAGCACCATAATGTAAACACATACAGAAAGGGAGAGACAATAATTGGTGAAAACAGTAAGCCGCGTGGGATCACCTGTCTTGTATCAGGGAAAGCAAAGCTTTTCAAGATCGGCGCCGGGAACAGGGAACAGATAATAAAACTTATCAGACCTCAGCATTTCATAAGCTACAGATCACTTTTCTCCGACAATTCATTTCCATACAATGTTGTTGCACTTGAGGAATCGGCTGTTGTCATATTCGAGAAACATACGATGTCGAAGATGCTCAGGCAGAACGGAGAGCTTGCCCTAAGGTTCATAAAAGCAATATCCGAAGATCTTGTAAATACAAACGACAGGCTTGTTTCGCTCACCCAGAAGCATGTAAGGGGAAGGGTGGCCGAATCAATTCTGCTGATAATGGAAACATACGGTCTTGCAGCCGATGGAAAAACCCTTAAGGCATCTCTTTCAAGAGAGGATATGGCCCACCTTTCAAACATGACAACATCAAATGCCATAAGAACCCTCTCGGGCTTTGCCGGTGAACAGATTATACAGCTCGATGGAAGGAAAATCCTGGTTATCGACAGGAAAAAACTCGAATCCATAAGCGATTCGGGGCAATAAAGAAATTTACTCTCTGTAGAAGATGCGTTTTACCCTTGCCGGAATTGAGGTCAGGATTTCATAAGGTATTGTTTCACATTGAGATGCTATTTCTCCTATCGGGATGTTCAGACCGAATATCTCGGCCTCATCACCTTCGGAGGCATCAATACCTGTTACATCGGCCATACACAGATCCATACATATTTTTCCGGTTATCGGCGCCTTTGATCCATTGATGAAAAGGCTCCCTCTCCTGTTCCCGAGTTTTCTGTTGAGTCCGTCGGCATAACCTACAGGCAGGATGGCTATATTCCTGTCGCTGTCCGATACATCTGAGCATCCGTACCCGACGGGTTCCCCTGCATGAATCCTCTTTATCTGGATTATCCTTGTCTTAAACCGGCTCACAGGCCTCAGCGAAATGCCTTCATATCTTTCAGCGCCATAAATGCCGATGCCCGGCCTGACCATGTCGAACTGATATTGCGGGAATCGGGCTATCCCAGCAGTATTGAGCAGGTGCATAAGAAAAGAATACCCCACACCCGATCTTATCCTTTCGGCAGCTGAAATAAAGACCGCCGCCTGCTTATGCGTAAAATCATCTAATAAAGGATCGTCGGCGGCTGCAAGATGGGAGAATGCCGACATTATCTTTAAGCACGAAAGATCCTTTATCCTTTCGGTAAGCCGGGCCGTATCGTCCGGCATAAAACCGAGCCTGTGCATCCCGGAATCTATTTTTATATGTACAGGGTAATTGTAAAGGCCATATTTTGAGGCTGCATCGGCAAAACGTTCGAGGCTTGAAAAACTGTACAGCTCTGGTTCAAGGTTATTCTGGATCATTACGGCACCCGATGATATATCCGGATTCATCACGATGACAGGAATGGTAACACCAGCCTTTCGCAGTTCTACTCCTTCGTCGGTGTTTGCAACACCAAGGTAACTAACACGGTGGTATTCGAGCAATCCTGATATCTCGGAAGGTCCCGAACCATAGGCAAAAGCTTTTACCATAACCATAATGCGCGTACCCGGGTTCAGGTTCTTTCTTACCGTGTTAAGGTTTTCCGAAATGGCGTCGAGGTTTATTTCAAGTACCGTAATATGGACCTGCTGCTCAAGAAGTCGGGCAATCCTTTCAAGCTCAAAGATCCTGGCTCCCTTTAATAAGACTATCTCGTTATTGAAATCCTGGCTATTGAAATTATGGATAAAATCATCTGTTGAATAAAAGAATTTTGCCTCCTCATCAAAAAGAGAGCTGTTTTTCATAAGTGTATGGCCGATGCCGATGAATTTATCTATCCCTGTCATTCTGACTAGTGAAGCGACTTCTGAATAAAGTTCCTTTTCCTCCCTTCCGCTCTGTACAAAATCGGAAAGGATAAGGGTGGTACGGCGGTTGTTCTGGCTTTTCAGGTATTCGAGCGCCAGTTTCAGCGATCCGGGATCTGAATTATAATAGTCTTCGATAAGCTGGCAGCTATTAATCCCTTCCTTCAGTTCCATCCTCATTGCAACCGAAACAAGCCCTGCCAGTCCGCTTACTATGTCCTGATGAGGCAGACCCACGGCAAGGCATGCCGAGGCAACCGTAACGGCATTCTCGACAGAGGCCCTGTCCCTGAACGGGATTACGGCGCTTATATGGCTTCCCTTATATGTAAACTCAAGTATTGTGCCGCCATTCCCAGGATTGCTTATTTCAACGAAGACTTTTGCATCCTTGTTTGTGAATGACCAGTCGGTAAGATCCTTCTCACGAAGTGCAGGATCAGCTTCAATAATCTCCCTTATTAAAGGAGAATCGCTGCAGTAGATTATCGATGATGCATTTATGAACAACCTTAGTTTTTCTTTTGCCTTTGTAATTAGATCCGGAAAATTCTCACTGTGTGCATCGCCAATGTTAGTGATGATCCCGATATCCGGATCGATGACCCTTCTGAGCTTTTCCATCTCCCCGGGGAATGATATTCCTGCCTCAAATATTCCGAACCTGAAAAGCGGATCGAGCTTCCAGACTGACAGAGGAACCCCTATCTGAGAATTATAGCTTTTGGGACTCCTGACCACTGGATAATTGCGGCCCAGGATATCTGCAAGCCATTCTTTAACAATTGTCTTGCCTGCACTGCCTGTAACTGCAAAGACAACGGATCTGAACAG
>Ga0116170_10006055_pt1 | contig 10675 bp, 8 predicted proteins | sample AD_JPNHW1_MetaG_FD_89797 | JGI IMG/M metagenome (GOLD analysis project Ga0116170, IMG submission 89797) | Active sludge microbial communities of municipal wastewater-treating anaerobic digesters from Japan - AD_JPNHW1_MetaG | ecosystem: Engineered > Bioreactor > Anaerobic > Digestate | place...
CGCCCGGTCATCCGAAAGAAAGCCCGGCTGAAGCCGGCTTTGAAAAGGAGAAGGAGTCGGAAACACCCCGCCTGAAGGCGGGTGCAAAGAAGAACCCGCTGAAGCGGGTTGAGATGCCTTTCCAACACAAAAAATTCTGGATTCTCCTGTTCCGGCAGGCCGGTTTCCCCGCTTTTCAGTTGCGTCTCGCCCCGTTTGCCGGGATAGTGCAATCCCATGCCGACCGCACCTTCCAGCCCTCCCGTTTTCTCCGTATCCGGACCAGACCGGGTACGGCGCGTCGTCACTCTGGTGTTGCATCTGGCGCTCATTGCGCTGGTGGGATGGCACGTGTACGTGGCCACGACCGCCTGCCTGGGCAACAAGTTCTATGCCTATGATGTCGGGAACATCAACTACTGCCTCTACTGGACCCTGCACGGACGGTTCTTCTGCCTCTTCACGCACCAGTTCAGCAACTTCGCCTGCCACTTCACCCCCACCCTGCTTCTTCTGGCTCCCCTGCAGGGACTGATTCAGCACCACCTTCTGGTCCCCGTTCTCGAAACTCTCGCCCTGCTGTCGGGCGCCTGGGCGGTGGCCTGGCTGTTTGACGGCCTGACCCGGCGGGGCCGAAAAGCAAGTCCTGTCAGCCTGTCCCCGTTGGGACTGGCGATCGGCTGGCTCTATGCCGCGAATGTCTGGACCGGCTCGATGCTGCTGTCGTACCACTTTGAAAGTTTCGGAGTCCCCCTGCTGCTCTGGGCGCTTGCGGCGGCGGCCCACCGGCGCTGGCGAGGGTTCTGGGTTCTGGCCGTTCTGACTCTGGGGGTCAAGGAAGACTTCGCCCTCTACTTCGCGGCCTTCGGTCTCTGGTGGGGACTGTTCGGGTGGGAAAAGGCGAGCGGCCAACCCCTCTGGCGCAAGCGTCTGATGCGCGCCTGGCCGATGGTCGGGGTCGGAATACTCTGGTTCCTTGCCGGGTGGGGAAGCATCGGGTGGTTCGCGCGCCAGGTCGGGTACGAATCGTCCCTGTTTGCTCCCCGCTACGCCTGGCTCGGCGCTACCTCCGGAGAAAAGATCCAGACCCTTCTGGCCAACCCCCAACTGATCGGGCTGCCACTGTGGCACGTGGCGAAAATGACACTCGGCACGGTGCTGTTTCTCCCCCTGCTGGCGCCCGAGACCCTGTTGCTGTTGGTCCCCGGCGCTTATGTCATGGGGCTGGCTGGCGACTTTGAGCCGATGTTCGAACTGATGTACTATTACAGCTACCCCCTCCTGCCGTTTCTGTTCGTGGGTGTCTGTGTGGCCCTGGCACGGCTGGTACGCCGCAGCCGCCGGTGGCGCGGGCGCGTTCCGTTGCGAAGGGTCCTGTTCTTCACGCTCGTGCTGGCCGGGTGCGTTCAGGTCACCCTTCCCACCCACATGGAGAGCCAGCGTCGCCTGCCCGCCGAAGTCACCGACCGCCACCGCTGGATCCGCATGGTGCTGGCCGAGGCGATCCCGCGCGACGCCGCCGTAGCCGTTCAGTACGACCTGATCTGCCAGTTGCCCTTCCGACCGGTGGTCTTTCCGATCGAGGAGAAATGGCTCGACCAGGCCGAATACTGGGTCCTGGACCTGAAAGGCTTCCGGGGGGACCTGAAGGCGGACGAATGTCGCCGGATCATCGAGCGGGGCGTTGAACTCACCCGTCAGAAAAAAGCCCGTCTCCTCGTGGATCAGGACGGCCTGCTCATCTTCCATATCCCCCAATCGGCCCCATCTGTTCCGGGAGGAACCCCAGAATAATGCGCCCCGGCAGTCGTATCGGTTTTTCTCCCCATTTTCCCCTGTCCCGCGCTTGACTTGTTTCATCCGGTATGACAAGATTTTCAAGAATTCCGAATGGGAGGTTTCCGATGTGAAGACACGGTCCCCTTCGAATTTGACAGATTTGAGGACGGCGGACGGTTCCGGATTCCCGGGCCATCCCCATGATCGTCCTGTATTCCCCGACCCCAGAGGAGTCCGACAATGAAATCACTCGTTAGCCTCGTTTCCATCGGCCTGATGGTCCTGATCTTCTCCGCCTGTAACGTCAACCCCGAGCGCAGTGAATCGTTCATCAAACTGAGCAAGCGGGTGGATGCGCTCGAAAAGAGTTACAAGGACATCCAGAACGGCCAGAACGACCTCTACGAACAACTGAGTCAGATCCGGAAATCCGTCGAAGCGTCCCAGGCCGCCGGAGGAACGGGAGGCGGCGCCGACCCGGCGGCCCTGACCGCCGCCCTGCAACGCATCGAACAGCTCGAAAAGAAAATCGGGCTGGTGGAAAACCAACTGGCCCTCCAGCAAAAGGGGGGGGAATCAAAACCCACCGCCAAGGCGCCTGCCAAAGAAGCCGAGCCGGCAGTGGCGCCTGACGCCACCCTGCAGCCGCCCACGCCCGGCGGCGCCCCGGCAGTCGTGCCCAAATCCGTCACGGACGGGAAAGCGGCCAAAAAGACGGACGCAAAAAAGTCCGCTGAGAAATCCGCGGAAAAACCGGCGGAAAAAGCCTCCTCGGCCTCGACCAAGGGCTCCTATTACACCATTCAGTCCGGAGACACGCTCGAGAGCATCGCTTCGAAGAACGGCGTGACGGTCCAGCAATTGAAAGACGAAAATCACCTGACGAACGGCGCCAAACTCCTGGGCGGTCAGCAACTCTTCATTCCCAAGAAGTAGTCCGTTGACGCGGTTTCCCTCCAGATCTTGCAGTCTTCCGCCCCACGCCCCCGATCCGTCGGCGTGGGGCGGAGTGCTTTCCGTTCCCCTTGGGAAACGACGAAAGACCGCCACATTCAACCGAAAACCGCAGTTGAAACCATATGCCCCTGGAATTCAAATACCTTGAAAACACCCGATGGGTGATTTCCGGAAGCATGGGTTCGAGGCGGTCGGTAAGCGCCAAAGGCGCGTCTTATACCAGCCTGGGGCATCGCCCCAGGAAAACCGGTCGGTTATTCAAGCAAGGGCTGAAAGCCCGTACTATCAAGGTCTTTTCCCGCTTTTCATAGTTCGGGCCTTCAGCCCTTGCAAAGAGGGGACACCCTTCCTGGGGCGACGCTTCGCTTGCCCCAGGCTACGATCAAGTCGCGCCGTTGGCGCTCAACCGCGGTTCACACCTTCGCGGCTCATGCGGACAACCTTCAGGAGCCAGCCGACTGCGCCTGTCCCCGAAGCGCCTCCTGGACCTTTCGGCTCAGGCTCTTCTCGGTGAACGGTTTGGTGAGAAAGTGAACATTTCCCTGAAGCACGCCGTGGTGACCGAGCACCTCATCGGTATATCCAGACATGAAGAGGGTCCGGATTTCCGGTCGGAACGCCCGAATGCGTTCCGAAAGCTGGAGACCGTTCATGCCCGGCATGACGACGTCGGTCAACAGCAGGTCGAGTTGGGGGACCGTCGAGGCCATTTTGAGGCATTCCGACACGCTTTCGGACTCCAGGACCCGATACCCCAGGCGTTTGAGCATCATGGCGGCGAGTTTGCGCACGAGGGGATTGTCTTCGGCCACGAGCACGGTTTCGCCCTGGCCCGTCAGGGGCGTGTTGGCGCTCGCCGCCCCCGAGCCCGGAGACGTCTCGGAGGCCGAAGGCAGGTACACCTGGAACGTCGTGCCCTGGCCGGGCTCGCTCGAGACCAGAATCTCCCCGCCGTGCTGCTTCACAATCCCATACACGGTGGCCAGTCCCAACCCCGTCCCTTTCCCCATTTCCTTGGTGGTAAAGAAGGGATCGAAGACCTGCTGGAGGGTGTTGTCATCCATGCCGGTGCCGGTATCATTGACCTGCAGCAGCACATAGGAACCGGGCGCCAGGCTCGAATGCTCGGCGGTAAAGTCCTCATCAATCTGGACCTTGCGCGTCTCGATCGTCAGGACCCCCCCGCCGGGCATGGCGTCACGCGCATTCAGGCACAGGTTCATGAGCACCTGGTGGAGTTGTGACTGATCGGCCTTGACAAAGCCGGTGTTGGCGCCCAGGCACAGGCGGATCTCGATGTCTTCGCCCAGAAGGCGCTGAATCATCCCCCCCACTTCCTGGACGGCCGGATTCAAGTCCAGCGTCCGCACATTGAGAACCTGCTTGCGCCCGAAAGCCAGAAGCTGGCGGGTGAGATCCCGGGCTCGTTCCCCCGCCTTGAGCATGTTGATCAGGTCGGCGCGCAGGGGAGAACCCTCGGGCAGATCCTCCATCATCAACTCCCCATGCCCGAGGATCACAGCCAGGATATTGTTGAAATCGTGGGCCACGCCCCCCGCCAGCCGCCCGATGGATTCCATCTTGCGCGCCTGAGTGAGGTGTTCCTCGATCCGGATGCGCTCGTCGAGTTCGTGCCGGAGCCGCTCATTGGCTTTCTTCAGGTCCACGGTACGTTCCTGAATAATGCGCTCCTGTTCCATATAGAGAAAAGCGTTGCGCAGCACCAGCGCCACCAGGGTCGAGAGCGCCGTGAGCAGGTGGATTTCCGACTCCAGATGCGTTTCGTCCGGCATACCCAGAACGAGCAACGAGCCGACCCGGAACGTCCCCACACTCAAAGGAATGGTCAGAGAAGAAGAGAACCCTTCGCGGCGCAGCAGTTCGGCGGTCTCGGAGGGATCGTCCTCATGCCAGACCTGGGGCGCCGAGAGGCTGCAAACCTGATTGTACAACCGGTGGGCGGTGGGGGATTCCGCCCACTCCCGGCGACGCGACGGTTTCACCGCCACAATCCGGTGCCGATCGCCCGGGCAGACGTGGGGATGCTGGATAATCAGAACGCAGCGTGCGCCAATGAGTTCCTGGATCTCCTCGGTCAGGTACTCCCCCAGGTCGCTCGGCTTGTCGGCATGGCTCAGCACGTTACTCATCAGGTGCAGGGTCATGAGCGAGAAAGCCGGATCGTGGCGAAAGGAGTCCAACATCAAAGGGGTCCTTCACTCGTTTCCAGCCGGCTCAACGCCGTCTCGATAGCCTCTCTGAACGTGTCAAGGGGGGTGGGGAGAACCTCGAAAGGCAGGCCGCAATAGGTCGCACAATCGCGCAAAAGGTCGAGGGGAACCGGAATGACGCCCGTATCCAGGTACACCAGTTTTCGGTGCATTTCGCCCATGAACAGGACCGCGTGCTCGTGGTCCAGTCCCAATTCATCGCGAAAAACCTCCTGCCAGCGATGGATCCATTCGGGCAGGATGAAAAAGGCGCCCTCGTGCGAGAGTTGGCGGTAACGATCAAGCCCCAGCAACAGGTAACAGCAATTGTGACCCCGCGTCCGAACCACCCCGGGACGCGCCTCGAGACTGGTGATGACGGAACAGCAATCCCCATAGATCAGCAGGATCTTTTTCCGGGAGCGTTGCTCCTTCTCCACCAGCGCCACGAGTTTCTCGGACAGTTTCTGGGGCCGCATGTGAAGAATCGAATCCACAACATGGATCGTATGGCGGGGCCAATGTGACGCAGACAAGGCGTTCAGTTCCGCCTTGAAAATGGAACAACAGATGATCGAGACGGTATTGGCGGATCGAGGACTCACGCGGGTACCGACCTTCCCGAAAAGGACTCGGCCGTGCGCCGCAGGGCCTGAATGTTCTCGGGCGGCGTCTCCCAGGGCACATCCGGACCCGCCGTACAGAGGATGAAACGCGCGTCCTGCCGGCGGTTCTCGAGCAACGCGCGGCAGTCGGCCTCGATTTCACTGGCGGTGTACCCCGGCATCCGGAAAACGGAAGGTCCACCGAAAATCGTCAGGTCGGGACCGGCGATGGCGCGGGCCTGATCCAGATCGTCCTGCCGATCCACGGCCAGGCCAAGAGTCGAAGGCAGACCGGTCAGCAGATCCAGATGTGCCAGCATCGGCGCTCCCACATGGTGCAGGACGATCGGCCCTTTCAACTGAGGCAACGCGGCCGCCAGCGCGGGCCGGGAGAAATGCTCCGCAATGTCTCGGGTCACCACCGACGGCGACATGAATCCGCACGGCGCCACGACACAGGCCGCCCCTGCCTCGAAATATGAATTGGCCATTTCGACAAAGAACGGGACACATTTCTCCAACACCCCTCGAGCCCGGCTGCGGTCGGTCAGGACCAGCCGCAGCCACCCCTCGATCCCCATGACGAGTGTCGGCACATCGAACGGAGGCACCACCGGCGCGGCGACCAGCACTTCGGAACCGTGAGCCTCAACCAGCCGCTGGATGGTCTCCTGGAAATAGAGCAGGTGCGGGTTCGTGTCGTGACGCGGCCAGACCAGGGTGTCCCACTCTTCCGGCGATAGAATGGCCGGGCGCCGGAGATTGGGCGCCTGATTCCCGGAAAAAAACAGGTTCCCCCCGAAAGCGGCGCCCACAGAGGCAAACGAAAAGGACGAGAAAAGCAGGTCGGGCTGAAACAGGTCCGCGACCGCCGCCTGTCCGCGCGCATAGAACTCCGAGTCGGTGTAGTAGCGGTCCAGCGGACACCCCGTCAATCGAGCGCCATAAAGACTCAACACCGGCGCCACCGCGCGCCGGTCCACCGCCTGTCCCGTCAGGGTGGCCTGGACTCGCTCGATACCGTTCATGCGCCCGCCTCCCTCTCGAGGGATCGCTGCCAGAGCTGCTCGAAGAGCCGAGTCGCCCCCAGCGCATTCTGGGCGGTTCCGTCTCCGCCCACTTCCTGAACCAGTTCGGGACAGAGAACGAAGATGGCTCCTCCCACCGCCAGTTGAATCCGCCCCGTCAGCCCCCGCCGGTCAATCTCCGCGCGCAGATGGCCGATGTTACGGGCCGTCGTGGTCATCATGGCCGACACCCCGATGACCCGCGCCCCGACCTCCTGCGCCTTGTCCACAAACTGTTGGGCCGACACATCATTGCCCAGATCGTGAACCTGCCACCCCTCGGCGGTCAGGAAAGTCCCCACCATCCGCCGTCCCAACGCGTGAAAGTCCTCTTCAATATTGCCAATCACGACCGGTCCTCTGGGTGAGACGTTCTCGGCCTGGCCGCGACGATTCTGCGCCACCATCTTGTTCAGGGCGTCCTCGGCGATCATCCCGGCCACATACGCCTGCGCCAGCGTGACCGACTGCGAATCCATGTAAGTGCGTCCCACGTACTCCAGCATCGGTTCGACCACATCCACGAGCAGACGTCCATAGCCATGCTCCGCCGCCCAGGCGTCCAGCAGGGCATTGGCGCCAGCCTGATCGGCCCGCAAGACGGTGTCGAGCAACTCGCGCTGAATATCCATCTCCTCTCCTTCCGTCAGGCGACAGAGCAATCCCGATATTGTCAAAAGGCAAAAATAAACAGAACTCAACGTCGCCATTGTACACAGCCCCCCCCCCTCTGTCAACAGAAGGGAGCATCCCTGTGACAAAACGTGACAAAACCCGGATTTGAACAGCGGAAAGCGTACATATCTTTTGGTTTGTACACGGGACGGGGGACAGGGAGAACCTTTCATCCCCTGCAAAAAAAGGAACGACGAGAGTGTTGAACGCTCAGCCTCTCGGGAGTGTCCCCCGGGAGGCTGAAAAGAGACGCCTGAAAACGCGGCAAAAGACGTTGCCGATCGGGAAGAATGCGGAAAGGTCCATCTCACCGGGGTGTCGGGACTTTCTCTCGATCATCCTCTTTTCATCCAAGACAAGTGGCGGAGTACCTGCCTGAACGGAAGGAATGTTTCCCATGTCCCCCCTTGACAGATCAGGAGTTGAAGCGGTAAAAAGAAGGGGACGTACCTGTCGGCCTGTGCGCGGAACGGGGGGGGCGGGTAAGCGCGTTCCATCCGTCCCCAACAACCGATGCGCTCCGCTATCCTCGGCAAGGAGAAAAGAGTGAGCGATGAAAGTCGTTGAAACCTTCAATCTCTCGAAAACCTACGTCCAGGACGTTCTGGGGGTCGAGTACGGACGCCTCAAGATCCGCTTGCGCGACCGCCAGGTGGACGCGTTGAAAGACCTGACCCTGGCCGTCGAGCAGGGGGAAATCTTCGGCCTGCTCGGGCCGAACGGCGCAGGCAAGACCACCACGATCAAGATCCTCATGGGCATCCACTTCGCCACAGAGGGACAGGCGCGCCTCTTCGGACGCCCCCTGGGCGACCTCGAGGTCAAGCGCCGCATCGGCTTCCTCCCCGAAAATCCCTACTTCTACGATTACCTCAAGGGGTGGGAATTCCTCGAATTCTACGGACGGCTTTACGACATGCCCCACCGCCTCCTGCGTACCCGCATCGAGGAACTGCTCGACCTGGTGGGCCTGAGCCACGCCGCCAACCTGCCCCTCAAGGGGTATTCGAAGGGAATGAACCAGCGCATCGGGCTGGCGCAGGCCCTGCTGAACGACCCGCGCCTCGTCATCCTCGACGAGCCCCAGTCGGGCCTTGACCCGCTCGGGCGCAAGGAAGTGCGCGACATCATCCTGCGCCTGCGCAAGGAGGGCCGCACGGTTCTCTTTTCCTCGCACATCCTCTCGGACGCCGAGATGATCTGCGACCGCGTGGGGATTCTCTTCAAGGGAAAACTCATCGACTGCGGCTCGATGAGCGAACTGCTCTCGACTCGCGTGCTCCAGTATGAACTGGTGGTGGAAGGCGTTCCGCACGAGACCCTGCAGGCCTTCGAGGGGGTGGCTGAAAGCGTCCTGAATTCCGACATGCAGACGCTCCTGATCCTCAAGGAGGAAACCGACGTGCAGGCGGCCATTGCCCGGACGGTCGAGACGGGCGGCAAGATTGTCAGCCTGACCCCGCGGACCGAAACCCTCGAACAATACTTCATCCGTCAAGTGAAAGGAGAGGGGAAATGAGCACAACGATCTCTTCGCTGGCGCCCATGGAAACCGCCCGCCTGCGCGACCGCTTCGTGTCGCTGCTTCTCGGCGCCCTGCTCCTCTTTGTGGTCTTTCGGCCCATCGCCGTCAACGACTTCAAGGAGGTGAGTGAATCGGGGCCGCCCCTGCCCACTCCCGCTCAATTTGTCGGCCCCCTGCAAACCCCCGACGAACTGACGCCGCGCCTCTCGACCGAGCAGGCATGGATCAACGCCGGTTCCGACGCCCTCAGCTTTGTCATTGTCGCCTCGGTTCTCTTCAGCATCATTGTGGGCCGCGCGGGCAATATCGCCTACAACACCTTCCGCGAGGCGGTGCGAAACCGCATCCTCTACTTTATTCTCTTCTTCTCGCTCATCATGATCCTGGCCTCGGGCATCGTCAAGGAACTCGCCGTGGCCGAGCACCGTCGTATCGTGACCGACCTGGGGTTGGGCTGCATCAGTTTCTTCGGATTCCTGATGGCCGTCTTTGTCGGCATCTCCCTTGTCTATAACGAACTCGAGCGCAAAACGATCTACACCATCGTTTCGAAGCCCGTCCACCGTTACCAGTTTCTGCTGGGTAAATACTTCGGGCTGCTGCTGACCATTTATGTCAATATCGCGGTCATGGCGCTGCTGTTCTTCATCGAACTCAACTACCAGATGATGAACAGCGAGGATGCGCTCATCAAGTTCTACCAGGCGGTGCCGGTGGGGGCCAACGTCAACTGGCTGCGCTTTCAGTTCTTCCTCTCCACCGCCGGCCAGGGTATCCTGTACGGGTTCCAGAACTTTTTCGGGTTCGCCAGTCCGCATGTCTCGCTCAACCTTCTGGCTCAGGTCGGCATGATCTGCCTCCAGTTGATGATCATCACCGCCTACGCCATCCTGTTCTCCTCCTTCTCGACTCCTACGCTCAGCGCCGTTTTCACCGTCATGACCTACATCGCCGGTACAATGGCCGAAGACTTGATGCGCCTGGCCCGGAGTCTGGGGGAAAAGGCGATGGAAACGTTCAATGTCCACCAGATTTCCGACCTGCCCCTCGCCAAGCAGGCGACGATCTATTTCGTCCACTTCGTCTCACTCGCGGTTCCCAATCTCGATGGGCTCGACCTCAGCTCCGATGTGATCCACAAGGAGCTGATCACCGTCTGGCGTTATCCGATTCTCTACGCGTTCTGTCACACCGGCATGATCCTGATGCTGTCGGTCTGGATTTTCAGCAAGCGGAATTTCAAGTAGCCCGGAGGCCGGAAGACAATCCGGAAACACTCAGAAAGGGGACGGTGACCGCATGGCTTCCGAAACACAAGACACTCCCACGCCCGGGCAACCCGACTTGCCCTTCCTGTCCGAACAGGAAGACCTGGCTGCGCCCGTCCGCTCCAGCTGGGTCCCCAAGGTGTTTTTCGCCCTTCTGCTGATCTTTTTCGTCGCCGTGTCATTCGGGTTGCAACAGGGACGCAGCCGCCAGATCATGGCCTATACGATCTATCAGGACAATCTCTTCCTGCCCCGCCGCGAGTTTGCCCGCGCCCTGACGTTCGGCCAGGATATGCTCATGGCCGACTTCCTCTACCTGCGCGCCGTTCAGGCTTTCGGCGCTCACTACAACTCGCCGTCCGAATCCTATGACCCGGTTTTTAACTTCTTTGGCGCCATCACCGAGCTCGACCCCCATTTCATCCATGTCTATGAATTCGGCGCCGACGTCATGGATGAGGGCAATGCCACCCGACGCGCCATTGACTTCCTCAAGGAAGGTTACGGACAAAACTCCGGCACCTACAAAATCCCCTACAAGATCGCCTACATGGCCAACTGGCGTCTTGAAGATAAGCCCCTGGCGCTTCTCTGGTGCCACCTGTGCCAG
>Ga0116170_10006056_pt1 | contig 10672 bp, 10 predicted proteins | sample AD_JPNHW1_MetaG_FD_89797 | JGI IMG/M metagenome (GOLD analysis project Ga0116170, IMG submission 89797) | Active sludge microbial communities of municipal wastewater-treating anaerobic digesters from Japan - AD_JPNHW1_MetaG | ecosystem: Engineered > Bioreactor > Anaerobic > Digestate | place...
ATCGCTACCGGACACAGCCAGGTAGGTCTGGCCGGCTGGTACCTGTCTATGCTCCTGCACAAGGAAGGCTGGGGACGCCTGGGCTTCTTCGGCTACGACCTGCAGGATCAGTGCGGTCCAACCAACGTGTTCTCCTACCAGTCCGACGAGGGCGCACCGCTCGAGCTGAGGGGAGCCAACTACCCCAACTACGCCATGAACGTGGGCCACCAGGGCGAGTACGCAGGCATCACCAGCGCTGCCCATGCAGGCCGCATGGATGCCTTCGCTGTGAACCCCCTGATCAAGGTCACCTTCTCCAACCCCGGCCTGGTATTCGACTGGGCCAACATCCGCGATTGCTTCGGCAAGGGCGGTGCACGCGAGTTCCGCGCTGCGGGCGAGAGGTCTTTGGTCATGCCCTCCGTGTAGGTCGAGAGACCTACATCTTTTCTCCTTTTTTAGAGATTGTCTTCTCCCATCGATTGGGTTTTTATATTTTATTGACCGTCTGTGTATTGACAATGATGGAGGTCAGAAAAGATGAATGAAGAGAACGTGAAGGTAATTTTGGCTGCATCGTTGGCGGCAACATTCAAACCAGACTATATGACCAATGACAAGATCGAAGCAGCAACTAAAGGTCATGGGTCTCTGGTGATCCCGGTATTCTGCGCCGCCAATTCGCTGGCCGAAGATACCTTCGGCGGCATAAGCGCTCCTGAGATGCGGCTTATGAGCAGCATGACCATGATCGATGCATCTGTTCCTCATATTCCTCTGGATCAGGTCATAGAAAAAGCCGTTAAAGAGGCCATGCAGGCCGGGGCTTCGCCTGAGAACGCCGCTTTGCTAGTGGCATCCCTGGCATATTTCTGCGGGACCTGCGCCCGTGCCGGAGTGCCGATGGGCAACAGGAAGCTTGGCGCTATAGCCAGGATGCATGCCGGTGCCGCCAGGACCAGCGCCATCGCCCTTGTTACATCCAAGTTCACCCATCGTGTTCCGGCATTCCCCGCTTATTTGGCCGTCTACGAACATCTCATGGATAAGAAACTTACTCGGGTCGATGGGTCGGTCCTGCCTCCCTTCATTGCCGGAGGAGCGATATACGGCCACAGCGCTCTGGGCGAGGACTATAACTTTCCGGAGCTGGCCCGAAATGCTGCCCGCATCGGAACTGAGGCCATGATGAAGAGCATGAATGGCGCTGGAATCACCGCATATCCTCTCTGGCCGGCCTTCATCGGGGCCACGGTGGCTATGGAACTGGTACATCCCGATGCCTTTCTGGGCGAGAAGTTCGGTTCCTTTGGAAGCGTGGATTCTGCTTACCTGGCCGGCAAAGGAGCAATTGAAGCAGCGAAGCTCCCGGAGAAACTGCATATTCGGGGAACGAGGGATGAGCTGGATTCTGCCAGGGTGATTGGCGACTTCGGCCTCATTCTCAAGGACATAGGCGGGCCGTCCGTAATCGGTTCCATGGCCTTGAATGAGATCTTTGCCGGCTTTGAGGAATCGCCCGTGATCGGCGCAGGATTTTCTGGCGGTCCCGTCAATCCGCCCCTTGGCCATCTATGCGGTGACGTAGTGCCGGCATTGAGGTTGATGATGAAGCACGGCGGAGATGTCTTCTCGGTGGCCGAAGAGATCAAAAACTATAAGATGAAGTCCTTTATCGATCCTGAGATGTCCCTCTGCGCCCTGAACACCATCGCTCGAAAGGCGGAAGAAGTCAGCCGCGGACCCGTAAGCCGTGCCTGCATTCTTGCCGGAGAGGACGTGAGGGACCGGGCCATCTACCGGCGGGCTACAGCAGTCTACGATCTCCTGAAATCTGGAAAGAAGATCGAGGATGCAGCCCGGACATTGGACGAGGAACGCAAAGCCTACGTGGAGGTGAGAGGCTCGGCAGTGCTCTCTGCATTTACGGGCAAAAAGATAAGCCTCAAGTTCACAGCTCTCCGGGCCCAGGCACGCAGAACGGACAAGTTCACAGATAAGTTCTGGGGATTTGACTCTTTCATCTCCTATGATGTGGAGATCGACGACAAGAAATACCATATAGAGGACCTATCCGCCAAGACGGTCCCTGACTTTGCTCTCTTGGGCAAGGGTAGAGATGATCCGAACATGGGAACCGCAATATTTGCAGGAGCTGTCTTGGCCCAGGAACTGCAGTACATCGGCCATACCATCATCAACATTACCATCCCGGCTGCAGTGGGCGCCTTGCTCGGAGAAGAGGAAAAGGTTGCATCCAAGAAGGCGGAGGACGGAGCTTATCTCACCAGAGCCATACCGGGAGCCAGAAAGAACGCCCTCGATGTGGCCCGTATTGCCCGCAAAATCTATAGCAGCTTAAATCAACCCGCAGAGGGCATGCCCTAAATTTTTATGAAAACCCTGTTGATAGATCCAAAGACTGCTGGGATTTCAGGGGACAGGCTACTTGCCTCTCTCATAAATCTTACAGGTTCGCCGGAGATCCTGGAGCCACTGGCCGGAGCATTGCGAGAGCTTCCTAACTGCATGGCCTTCAGCTATCGGGCGGACAAGGTTAATTGCGGAGGCATTTCAGCTCAAAGGCTGCATATCGAGCTTCAAGAAAAGAGATTCTGCACAAGGGATGAGTTGGAGTCAGTCGCCAGCGATCTTGTCGTTAAACTGAATTTATCCCATAGAGCAGGGATGCTGGTCGGTTCTGTACTGAGTGACCTGGCTCTCGCAGAAGCGCATATCCACGGCAGAGGCTTCCGGCATCATGAGGTTTCCTCGCTTGATACGCTCTTTGATGTCTTGGGTTCAGCCCTGATCCTGGACAAAAAGGGTTTCCTGGACGCTACGGTATACACCCTCCCTCCAGCCCTTGGAGGCGGCAGCATCAAGATGGATGGGATAGAGATGTCGGGCCCGGCTCCCGCCACACTGGAAATTCTCTGCAATCATGGGATGGCCTATTCGTTGCAGCCCGTGAACAGGGAGCTGACTACACCTACTGGAGCCGCTCTCCTGGCCAATCTCACCGACCGTGTGGTGGATTTCTATCCTCCCATGAAGCCGGTGGCGTTGGGCTATGGGGCCGGGGACTGTGAGTTGGGTGGAGTACCCAATGTGCTTAGAACCATGCAGGGAGAAAACTTCCGGGCGACGAGAGAGAGCATTGTCCTGCTGGAGACCAACCTCGATGACTTGTCGGGAGAAGTCATAGGCTATACCACGCAAAAACTGCTGAAAGAGGGTGCTGTGGACGTTTTCGTGACAAATGCGCTGGGCAAGAAGAACCGTCCGGTGAGCGTTATCTCCGTGATAGCGAATTATGGTACCTATGACCGTTTGCTGAGGATATTGATGGAAGAGACGGGCACCCTGGGCGTCCGGGTGCAAGAGGTGCCAAGAGTGGTGGCAGACAGAACACGGGAGCCCCACAGTTTTTCTGTTCTGGGCCGGACCTTTGAGGTGTTGGTGAAGACCTCTTGTATCGATGGCAAGGTGATAAGCATCAAGCCCGAGTACGAGGACCTTAAAAAAATAGCAGAGAACCTGAACATCCCCTTGAACCAGGTGATCGACGTGGTGAAAAGAAAACTGCCGCAATCTCCGCGTTTCAATGAACCTTAGAGTGTCGCATGATCCGCGGCTTAGAGCAGCCCCTCCTTATATTTTTCTAAAAGTGCCATAACCCTTTTAATATCTCTTCCCTGACCCCTGGCTTCGGAGAGATAGGCATTGTACTGCTCATTGGATATGGCTCTGGGCAGGGGCTTGCAGCTTTGGGCATGCAGCATCAGCTCGAAGCACCTCGCCTCTGCCTCAGACAGCTTCAGGGCCTGATACTCCCCCCTGTGCTCTTGATACAGTGCCATAGCCTCTTGAGGCAGGCCGAGCATCTGGACTGCCAGGGGAGTTTTCGGTATGGGCTCGGCTATGCTCACAAAGACGTCGTCGAGCATTGCCTCCTCTGCGAATCTGAGGGTCTCCTCGAAGTCCTCCCTTGTCTCGCCGGGATAGCCCACTATGAAGCTGCCCCCCACCTTCACTCCCAGGCTCCTGGCCAGCTTTACCGCCTGGAGGTTGTCGGCTCTGGTGACCCCCTTCCTCATGGCCTTTAGCATGCAGTCGCTTCCGCTCTCCAGGCCGAAGAAGACCCAGCCGATGGTGTAGTCGCGCACAGCCTGCAGGATGGCCTCATCCACCAGGTCAACTCTCATATCCGGCACGGACAGGTTCCTCTTGCCCAGTATGGCGGAGAGGGATCTTATCATCTGCACAAATGCCTCCCGATTGACCTTGTTGCGATAGCCGAATAGAGAGCCCGTTCCCCCGCTAATGGCCACCCGGGCTACACCCCGCCTCTTCAGCTCCTCGACTTCGGCCACAATGTTCTCTATGCTGCGGCTCCTGATGCTCCTGCCGAAGAAGCGGGGAACCTGGCAGAAGGTGCAGTTTCCCAGGCACCCCCGGTGGGTCTCTATGTATATGTTTGCGCCGCGCACATTTTGCCGGCAGAGGTCGTCAGGAATGAGAGGGAGGACGTGGTCCAAGGATTCTGCCGGACGAGAGGGATTTTTTATAATCGTTCCATTTTCGCGATAGGCGACGCCTGAAAGCCCTTCCGGTCCTTTTTCCACCAGGTCGGCCACAATCTCCTCTCCTTCGCCGGTCACAACCGCTCTGGCATCCAGTTCTCCCAGCACCATCTCCGGGCAGAGGCCCACCGGTCCTCCGATATAGACATTATCAATGGAAGAGACAAAATCCCTGATCTTCTCATCGAGGAGCTGCAAAGTGGAGAAGAGGCTGATCAGGGTTGCTTCGCCCTGGGATTGCAGATCTGTGGTTATCTTTACGGCATGTCCTCTCTGCCTAAGCACTCCACCCAGGACCAGGGAGCCGTAGGTGTATGTTCCCGGAGAAATTATATCAACCTTCATGAATGACACCAGCCTCTGCCAGCCAGAGCAATTGCATGTAGATGCTTTGCCAGAAGAGATTAAAGCTGTGCTCGAAATGGCTCAATCCTGAATAAAGGAGGGTGAGCCGACACCATCTTCTCGCGGGAGATGAATCTTTTTGCGTCAATTGTGCCGGCTTTTCGGTCCATGTACCGCCCCGCCTCAATTTCAAGTTTAATTGAGGCTCATTTAAGAGCTTATACGAATAAATATTTAGATCTTTTGGTCGAAATGGACGCAAAAATTGATCCACAACAGGCTAATAAGAGCAGGAAAAATTAAATGAACCATATCCGGATCAGTCTGAACCTCGCCTCAGGCGTTTCAGTACTGTGTCTCTTCGATCAGGTTGCCTTTGGGCATCAGGGAGTGATCTGGGTTTCCAGAGGGATTCATCTCAATTCTCTTTCCCTGGGCTTTGAAGTACTCCATATGCTTCTTGGCCGTGTCCAATTTATCATCTTTTACAGTGTGAACCACATAAGCCTCTTTCTTTGCCTCATCATAATAAAGCTCATGTCCTGACCATCCATTGGCCTTTCTTACTGCCATCCGCTCATCGAATTTCTTCTTCCAGGCCGCAAAGTCCGGTGCGCTATGTCTTACAACACCTATTCTGGTCATTCTTTCCACTCCAGTAATGTTTATTTGTTATCTATCTATAATAGAGTTTTGCCTGAGCTTATTCAAAATGGAGTTTACGATTCCCTCGAATGCATCTGCGGCAGCAGTTGCCCTCCCTGCGAAGGCCACACCCTGATCGCCGAGCCTTCCGATCTCTACATCCATTGGTATGGCACCCAGGAATGGCACATTCATTTCCATCGCAGACTTTTCTCCGCCACCCGTCTTGAAGACCTCTATCAGCTTTCCGCAGTGAGGGCAGATAAGGCCGCTCATGTTCTCGACGATCCCCAGAACAGGCACTTTCATCATGAGAAACATGTTCACTGCCTTGCGCGAATCTAACAGGGCAACCTCCTGAGGGGTGGTTACGACCACGGCACCATCCAGTCCCGATATCAACTGAGCTATGCTCAAGGGCTCATCGCTGGTGCCGGGCGGCAGGTCGACGAGCAGGAAATCCAGGTCCCCCCAGTTGACATCGGAGACAAACTGCTTTAATGCTGCCATCTTCATAGGGCCGCGCCAGACCACAGGGGAGTCGCGGCTCTTCAGGAGCAGGGCCATGGACACGGCTTTGATTCCCGATGCATCAGCCGGCTCCAGTCCCCCCGGGCCGGCCATAAGCTTCTGGTTCTCAATTCCCAATAGCTTGGGTATATCCGGGCCGGTGATGTCTCCGTCAAGAATGCCGACCTTATAGCCCTTCTTCTGCAGGGCAGCAGCCAGGTTGACGGCGACTGTGCTCTTGCCAACTCCACCTTTGCCGCTGCCTATCAGGATCTTGTGCTTGATCCTGGCCATTCGATCTTCTATCTTGCTGTCCTGGGCTCTTGGGTCATCGCAGTTCCTCCTCTCGGCGCAGGAGCTGCAAATTCCGTCACAGCTCTTTTTGCGTGTGTCTTTCTCTGGAGATGCGCTCATATAAACACCGGAATTTCCATTAGCACTATTTTCGCCTCCGCAGAAATAATAACTTATGAGATCATTTATTTAGATATTTCGATCGTTAATGATGATCTCTGACGTTCTGGGAATTCATGAGAGTAAATTGAAACCCTTTACCATGGCTCATTCTATTGTCTTCTTCTCTTTCAATGCCGCCAGCCTGCAGGAAATATACTCCTGTCTCGATTGGAGAAGCGCCAGTTCCCTTTCTAAAAGCTGCATATCATTTCGGCGGGCCTGGTCTTCGCTCTCCTGGCTTCCCTCTGATCCTCTCAGCACAAAGCTCCCCCCTTCGATCCTCAGCCCCAGGCCATAGATCAAGGCTGTGGCTATCTTCTTTCGGGCATTCATCAGGTCGTTCCAGAAGGCCTTTCTGGATATGCCCATGTAAAAGGCCGATTCCTCCTGATCCAGGTCCAGCAGGTCCACCAGACGCACCGCCTCCAGCTCCTCCAAGGTCATGGAGATGGCCTCCATTCTGGGGCATCCCTCCGGCATAAAGCAGCGCACTGAGGGGACTTCTGTGATCCAGCGCCTCCCTCTTCTCCTTCCTCGACAGGGACACATGGTTGTTGATTTGGTAGGGCCGTATTTCAACCTTGCGCAATAGAAATGTTTAAGTATATTATCTCATAAGTTACTAATATCGGGCTGCAGGGAGAAGTATCCCTGTATGGCTCGAAAAAATCAGGAGGTGAATGATAAATGCCTTGGGGAGACTGTACTGGGCCGTGGTGGATCGGCTCCAGAGCGAATAGACCAGGATACTGCAATCCCTATTGCCGCCGCGCCCTCGGCAGAGGTGCGGGATATGGCAGGGGCTTTGGCCGGTACTCCGGCGAGCCGCTCCTCCATCCTGCGCCTGAAGAGGAGAAAAGTTATCTGGAGGCGGTAGCCAGGGAATTGGAGAACGAGCTGAAATCCGTGCGGGATCAGATAGAACGGCTGCAGTCCAGGTCCTGAGTGAAAAGGAAATTGCAGTCTTTATTTTTATCATTGAATGCTATGATTGGATTATCATGTAGTAATCAATCTTAAATAGATTCCAGTATCTATATGTCTTTAAAATAAACAGCAACAACATCATTTTATAACGAATAAAGGAGTGAATGGTGATAGTCAATGGCAGTAACTCTGGATGAATACAAGAGGCGCTTCAGTCTTAAATTTTATTTAGTTGAGGTGATGTTATGACCGACGAAAATATTGTCCCGGAAATGAATGAAGCAAACAGGCAGACAACCGGCAAAGGAACATCTAATCGCGAGTGGTGGCCCAATCAACTGAACCTCAATATCCTGCACCAAAACTCCCCGCTGTCCAACCCCATGGGCAAGGGTTTCAACTATGCCGAAGAGTTCAGGAGCCTGGACCTGGCGGCTGTTAAAAAAGATCTGGCTGCTCTGATGACCGACTCGCAGGATTGGTGGCCGGCGGACTTCTGCCACTACGGGCCTCTGTTCATTCGCATGGCCTGGCACAGTGCCGGCACCTATCGCGTCGGCGACGGCCGCGGCGGCGGAGGCAGGGGCCAGCAGCGTTTCCCGCCCCTCAACAGTTGGCCGGACAACGTCAGCCTGGATAAAGCGCGCCGCCTCCTCTGGCCGATCAAGCAGAAGTATGGCTGCAAGCTCTCATGGGCCGATCTGATGATCCTGGCAGGCAACGTCGCCCTGGAGAGCATGGGATTCAAGACGTTCGGCTTTGCCGGCGGTCGAGAGGATGTCTGGGAGCCGGATCAGGACGTCTATTGGGGCTCAGAGGACAAATGGCTGGGTGATAAACGCTATTTGGGCGACCGGGAGCTGGAAGACCCGCTGGCTGCCGTACAGATGGGGCTGATCTACGTCAATCCCGAAGGCCCGAACGGCAACCCGGACCCGGTCGCTGCCGCCAGGGATATCCGCGAGGTTTTCGCTCGCATGGCCATGAATGACGAGGAGACTGTCGCCCTCATCGCCGGCGGCCACAGCTTCGGCAAAACCCATGGCGCGGGCCCAGCCACCCACGTGGGAGCAGAGCCGGAGGCGGCCAGCATCGAGGAGCAGGGCCTGGGCTGGAAGTGCAGCTATGGTTCCGGCAAGGGCGGTGACACGATCACCAGCGGCCTGGAGGTCACCTGGACCCCCACCCCAACGAAGTGGAGCAGCAACTTCTTCCGGGTTTTATTCGGCTACGAATGGGAGCTGACGAAAAGCCCAGCAGGTGCCTATCAGTGGAGGCCTAAGGGTGGCGCTGGAGCCGGCACAGTCCCGGACGCCCACGATCCGTCCAAGCGTCATGCCCCAGGCATGCTGACCACTGACCTCTCCCTGCGGTTTGACCCGGTTTATGAAAAGATCTCCCGGCGTTTCATGGACAGACCGGACCAGTTTGCAGTTGCATTCGCAAGGGCGTGGTTCAAGCTGACGCACCGCGACATGGGCCCACGATCACGCTATCTCGGCCCGGAGGTTCCCGGCGAAGAGCTCATCTGGCAAGACCCCATCCCGGCGGTAAATCACAAGCTGATTGATGGGCAGGACATAGCCGCCCTCAAGGACAGGATTCTGGCTTCGGGATTGTCGATCTCCCAACTGGTGTCCACTGCATGGGCGTCGGCGTCCACCTTCCGCGGGTCGGACAAGCGCGGCGGCGCGAACGGGGCGAGAATCCGTCTGGCTCCGCAGAAGGATTGGCAGGTCAATCAGCCAGTGCAGTTGGCTAAGGTGTTGAACATCCTAAAAGCCATACAGAAGGAGTTCAACAGTTCGGCCTCAGAAGGCAAGAGGGTCTCGCTTGCCGACCTGATCGTCCTGGCCGGCTGTGCCGGAGTTGAGCAGGCCGCGAAGAATGCCGGCTACGATGTGACGGTCCCCTTCACGCCGGGACGCATGGATGCCTTGCAGGAGCAGACCGATGTGCAGTCGTTTGCCGTGCTCGAGCCGATCGCAGATGGCTTCCGAAATTACCTCCGGGGCCCTTGCAGCGTAAAGGCTGAGGCATTGCTGGTCGACAGGGCGCAATTGCTGACTCTGACCGCACCAGAGATGACGGTGCTCGTCGGCGGCATGCGAGCCCTGGATGCCAACTTCGGAGGGGGCCAGCACGGCGTCTTCACCAAGCGACCCACGCATCTGACCAACGACTTCTTCCTGAACCTTTTGGACATGGGGACGATGTGGAAGGCGGCATCAGATGCGCAGGATCTGTTTGAAGGGCGCGACTGCAAAACGGGCGAACTGAAGTGGACAGCAACGCGCGTCGATCTCATCTTCGGATCGAATTCCCAGCTCCGGGCTCTAGCTGAAGTCTATGCGAGCGCGGACGGGCAGGAGAAGTTTGTTCGGGACTTCGTGGCGGCCTGGACCAAGGTGATGAACCTGGATCGATTCGACCTTGCTTGATGGACCGGAAAGAACGGCTGCAGTCTGAGTCTCTGATCGGAAAAAGAGCTGTAGCCATTATTTTTTGTCTATTTATTGAGGCTCATCCGGAATCGGTGTCGTTCTCCGGCACATAAACCACCTGGCCGCTCTCCAGCCGGTAGGCCGTCCCCATCCTGTTGCCCTGGCCGCCGGCAATCTTGCCGGTCATGTTGAGGACCTGGATCTGGCTCATGTCCTTGATTATGATCTGCATGTTTGGATCCCCTGGATTTTTTACTATAGTCACATTAGCCTGGGGCTCCAGCAGTTCGGGGACGTTGTAGGAGACCACCAGTGCCAGGAGGAGAGCCACGGCGAAGACCATGGCCGTATCGAAGAGATTGGCGACACCGCTCATGGGATCGTCGTCATCCGGGTCGTTCAATAGCCCCAGCCTATGCCGTCTCATTCATCCGTCTCCTGATCAGCTCCACGGCGTACTCCAGGTCGCTGAGGTCCTGCCGGTACCACCTGCTCCGGACCACCATCGCCCCGTAGCAAATGCCCCCTACCACCAGCCCGATGACTGTGGTGGCAAAAGCTATTACCAGGTTGTCTGCCAGCGATTTTATGTCCCCCTGAGACAGCCCGATGAGGGCGGGTCCCATGGGAATCAAAGTTCCCATCAGCCCCAATATCGGACCGGCCTTAACTCCAATCCTGAGGGGCTCGAGTGCCTTGGCCATGGACAGCTCGATGTCCTGGAGGATCTTCTCGAATTTGAGGTCGAACAGCCCCGTCTCCAGAGATCCGCCGATC
>Ga0116170_10006058_pt1 | contig 10671 bp, 6 predicted proteins | sample AD_JPNHW1_MetaG_FD_89797 | JGI IMG/M metagenome (GOLD analysis project Ga0116170, IMG submission 89797) | Active sludge microbial communities of municipal wastewater-treating anaerobic digesters from Japan - AD_JPNHW1_MetaG | ecosystem: Engineered > Bioreactor > Anaerobic > Digestate | place...
ATGACTGCTCCATGTAAGTTGTATCGTAAAGATGTTGATGCTTATAATAATGCTCTTCCACATGAAAAACTTAATTATCTTCATCCCCTACGTATTACCGGTGATCATTATAATTATCTTAATTATGGTCGTATCAATCGTACTCCTACTAAAGAAGAACGTGAGCAACTTGTTAAAGAAGGTAAAATAAAACAAAAGTTTATTGAAGGTTTTCCTAGATTTTGGGATGGAGATTATTGGAATTTTAAAGTTGATGAATTTGTTACTTTAAATAATTTTCATCTTTGTAAAGGAAAAGCTAGACGTAAAGGTTATTCATTTAAACGTGGCAGTCAAAGTGCTAATACTATAAATCTTAATCCTAGTATCACTATTGTTCTTGTTGCATATGATACTGCATATCTTACTGAACCAGGTGCTACAAGTGCTATGTTAAAGACCAATCTAGATTGGTATGAAACTAAAACATTTTGGAGACGTGGTTATCTTAGTGAGAATCTTGAAGAGATTGAACTAGGATATAAATTAAAGTCTACTGGTAATAAGAAATATGGTTTTAGGAGTAAAGCCCTTAGTGTAAGTAATCGTGATAATCCTAATGCTGCTGTTGGTAAAGCTGCTGTAGAAATAGATTTTGAGGAAGCTGGTGTTAATCCATTACTTCAGAAAACTCTTAACGTTACTTTGTCTGCTACTGAAGTTGGTAATGAACAAGTAGGTACTATACGTGTATATGGTACAGGTGGAACAAAAGATGCTAATTGGATTGATTTTAGTAATGCTTTTTTTGGTCCTAAAATAAATAAGATGATGCCTTTTGAAAATGTTTGGGATGTAGGTCAAAGACATAATACTTGTGGTTTCTTTCATCCTCAAATGTGGAATTATGAACCATTTCTTGATGAAAATGGCAATAGCTTTATTGTTACAAGTTATCTTATAAATAAGGAAGATAAGCTTTCTAAACTTAAAAGTATGGCTGCTGATGATTATGCTATATATTGTTCTCAGCGAGCTGATTCTCCAAGTGAAGCATTTAATATAGAAGTTGATAATATATTTAGTAGTACTGAATTGAATGAACATGTTAAATTTATTCGTGCTAATCAATCTACTGCTATATATAGAGAAGGACAGTTTGTTGCTAAAAATCTTACAGATAAAGATATTGAGAAGAAAGATGAAGAAGCTAATATTAAATTTAAAGATAAGGTTTCTTCTATAATTAAACCAACAGTTACTTTTTTAACTAATGATGAACTTAAAGCTAGTGGAGAACGTATTCATCCGTATATAACAAATGTTCCATTTAAAAAAGAAGATGATGTATATGGTGCTTGGAGAATATTTCATGAACCATTCCGTGTAAATGGAATTGTTCCAGATAACCTTTATTATGTTGTAATAGATAGTGTAGGTAAAGATAAAACAATAAAAGAAGTTAATACTAAAAACTCTCTTAATGCTATTTATGTAGTGTCTTATCCAAATAATTTAGGTATTCCTGGGGATATTATACAAGGTATTTATGTAGGTCGTAGAAATGATTCGCAAGAAGATTGTTCACTTGAAGCACTTAAAGCTTGTGAATATTGGAATGCTAAAGCACTTCCTGAAACAGATAGAGGCACATTAGTAGCTGATTTCAAAAGGTGGGGTAAACGTAATAGACTTATTAAGAATCCATTAGCTATTACTGGTAATGCTGTTAAAGATGCTACTATAAATGAATATGGTATCTATATTGGTGAAGGTGATAATGCGGTTAGTGGTATTATTAATTTAAAGTCTTGGTTATATGAGATTATAAATATTAATGAAAATGGAACCTTTGTGTATCGTTTACACTATATACAAGATCTACCTACCCTTCTAGAGTTCCAACAATATAATAGTAAAGGTAATTTTGATAGAATTTCAGCACTAAGAGTTCTTACGTTTGAAAGACTTGCTTATATAACTAAGAAGAAAAAGCCTGATATTCCACAAGAAGGTACTACATTTCTAGGTAGTGTTGGACTATATAAATATAACTAATCTTATTAAATATGATTGAGTATCCTAATCAAAGAGTATCTAGAGATGCAAAACTAGAAGATACATTTTATAAACCTACATATGATCATCTTATTGGTAGAGCACTTTCTCTTAACGATAAGACTAATATTGAGACTTGGCTAAAAGCTGCTAATGGTGAGATTAGTAATACTACTATACAGTATCTTATAAGTCCCATAATGGATACTGAAACTAAAGCAACTGTTGGTAAACTTCCAGGTGAAATACGAGATGTTAATTTAATTAATACAATTCGTGAACGTAATATAGGTGAATATATAGGAATACCTTATAAATTTACTGTAACTGTTTTAAATAATGATGCTGCTCTTCGTAGAGATCTTGAAGTAAGAGAAGAAGTAAATAAATTAATGCAAACTGCTTTAATTAAACTTCTTAATGATTATTATCAAGGACAAGCAGATGCTATGCAAAGTGGACAAACTCCACCTGAACTTCCTAATATTGAAAAATTTGCTAAAGATTTTATTGAGAAATGGATTGATAGTAGAGCTATTAATGGAAAGAATATTCTTGAACTTATTAATAGTTTAAATGATTTCGATACTAAACGTATTCAATCTTTCTTTTATTGGTGGGCGTGTGAAGAATTTTATACATATCGTGAAATTATAAATAATGAAGTATATACTTATAATATATCTCCTCTTGAAGGATTTCCTATTTATAATGATTCACAATTTGTAGAAGATTATACAGGATTCGTTATTAAGAAAAAAACTACACTTAGTCAAATTAAATCTTTATATTGGAATAAATTTAGTGATGTTGAAAAGAAACATATTGAATCATTAGTTAGAAAATCAGATGGTAAATTTGTTACTACTGGTACATGGTTAGCTAGTAGAACATGGTATCCTAATCAAGTTCCTGATTTTAATACTAATGCTGTAAAAGAATTTGATGTTACTGATTCATATGAACAGATTACTGAATATACTATTATTTGGAGAACTGAAGTACCAATTAAAATTCGTAAGTTTACTGATCCTTTTGGTAATAAACATGAAGAAATAGTACCAGAAGATTATATGCGTACTGAATTAGATGATGATGTAATTGAACATTGGATTGAAGAAGTTTATATAGGTAAACGATTTGGTAATGAGACAAGTGGTATTTATCTAAAGCCTGAACCATGTGCTGTTCAGAGATATGATGAACATACTATGTCTCCTAAACTCCCTGTTGGTGGTAAGAAAGGTTTACTTCGTAATATAGAACAAAATCCTCTTCCTAAACGTCTTATACCATATGTTATTATAGATCGTATGCTTCTTCTTCAACAAGAAAGAGCTATGGCTAAATATCAGGGTTATTTACAAGTAATTCCTAAATCTATGCTTAATGATGATAGTATGGGTACTAGGAATGAGAAATTATTTTATATTAAAGCTGATAATACTTTATTTTATGATGATTCTCTTGTAGATTTTAATACTGTTGCACAAGGATTAAGAGTTATTAATTTTCCAGCAATGGAAGAATATCTTAAAACTATAATTGATCTTAGAGAAAAATATAAACAAGAAGCTCTTGAAATTGCCAATATGAATGACAATCGTCTAGGTGACGTTGCTCCTAGTACTGGTAAAGGAGTTATGCAAGAAAGTATATATAGAGCATCTCTTGGTAGTGTACTTATGATTACAATGTTTAATCAAGCACTTCAAAAAGATCATGAAGCTGATTTGGAATTTAGTAAGATAGCATATCAAGATAATATACGTGGTAGTTATATAGATAAATCTACTGGTAAATCTATTTATATTGATATTAATTTAAATGAACATCGTGAAACATCTTATGGTATATTTGTAGAGAATTCTAAATTAGATAAAGAAAAAATTGATTATCTTAAACAAATAGGATTTAATGCAAGTCAGAATGGAGATACTGATTCAGCTATTGCTGCTGCCGAGTTTGATAGTGTTCCAGAATTAAGACAAGCTCTTAAAGAAATAAGTAAAGCTAATAAGGAATTTGAAGCTAGACTTGAAGAGAATAGAAATGCTACTCAAAAATATATTTCTGATCAGACTGCTGCTACTCAAGAGGGTATTAATGAAACTACTAAATATGTTGCTGATGTTAGAGCAGATGCTAGTATAGAAGTAGCACATATAAATGCTGAAGCAAAAGGTGATATAGATGAAGGACAAGTTGAGTATGATGATGATAGTGAAAAGAAACTTCAATTTCAAAGAGATCAATTAGCTTTTAAACAAAGAGATGCTAATACTAAAAATTTACTTCAAGAAAAGAAACTTCGTTCTGCTGAAAATATGAAAAGAGAATCACTTAAAGCTAGTACTAATAAAGCAAAACAAAAATAGATGTCTATTACACTATATAGTAAATAAAAATCCACTTTAAATAATGATCTAGTTACTTTTGTATCTAATTTTAGTCTTATAACAGAATATTAACTGAAAATTTTAAAATTATGACAATTCCAAGTAAACTTAAACTTCCTGTTGGAGATTCGACTCTTCCGACTCAAACACCTCCTGTTCTTCCTCAACTTACTGCTCTTAAAATTGGTGAAGTCACTTATAATGTTAATGAACAAGGTGATGCACTAGATGAAGGTGGAAAAGTAATTAAAACTAAAGCAGAACTTGAAGCACTTAAAAATCCTCAGAAAACTCCAGAGGAAATAGCAGCTGAAGCTGCTCTTGCTGCAAGAAGAACTGAAATTGATGCTCAACTTATTGAAGGAGCAGAAGTTGAATTAGATGGAGTTAAATACGTTCTTACTAAAGATGGTAATATTGAAAAAGATGGTAAAGTTTTTAAAACTAAAGCTGAATTGCAAACTTTACTTCTTGCTGATGATACTCCTGAAGATGTTGATTATGTAAGTGAGATTCAAAAGTCTACTAATTTGGTTATAGTAGGACAGAATAATCAGCCTATTTCATATGAGAATACTCTTCCAGGAATTACTAATTATGTTCAAGATGTTCATAGAAATGGACAAGAACTTGGTGCAAGACAATATGAAGAAGCACTTTTTAGTAAGTTTCCAATTCTTAAAAGTGTAATTGAACATCTTACTATTAATGGTTCTTTGAATAATTTTAATGAATCTATTGATTATAGTAAAGTAACTTTAGGTGATGATGAAGCACAACAAGTTGATATTTATACTAAAGCTCAACTTGCTAGAGGAGTTTCAATGGCTGAGATTACAGATATGCTTAAATATCTTAAAGAAGATAAGAAACTTAAAGTTCATGCTGAAGCTGCTCTTAGTTATTTAAAGACTTCACAAACTGAAGCAGCTAGTGCTCGTGCTAAACAGATTCAAGAGAATAAGGAAAGAGAAGAAGAAGAAGAACGTAATTATTGGAATACTGTAGATACAGCACTTACTAAAAAAGAACTTGTTGTAGGTGATAAGAAATTTACTCTTCCTGAAATTATTCGAGTTAAAGAAGCTGATGGTAAAATAGTTACTAAAAATCTTAAAGATTTTAAAGATTATATTACTAAGCCTCGTAACTTTACTATTAATGGAAAAATATATGAAATGACTCAGCATGATTATGATGAGTTATTAGAAGATACTAAACGCACACCCCATCACGATTTGTTTGAAGCTTTTAGAAGATTTACAAAGTATGATGATTCACAAATCATCTCTGCTAATGCAAATTCTAATATCGTTAAACAAGTGATTAAGTTAACTACTAAAACAGCAGGTGGAGGAAGCGGAACATCCGGTAAGACCGGAAAGATTGTATTACCTGTTAAATAATTTAATTTTAATTTTAATTTAAGTATGAGAGAACTTTATGCAATGGAGTACAACAGTGATACTCATCTCGATGAGAATCTACTGTATAAAACTGGTCTTATTGATCAGGTTACTCTAAGTAAAAATCTTACCTATCTTTGGGGTAGAGATAGTGACATGTTTCCTCTTCTTACCACTACACAGGGTCAAAATGCTTTTAAATCTATTAAGCCAACGGTGCTTAATGATACTCAGTATGTTTGGTCTGTTATGGGTAGAACGAGATGGACTACTAAGGTAGTTGCGCTTGCTGATTCGGGACTTGCTTATCCAGGTCTTAATTTTATGCCTTTTGATGTATTTTTTGAAGATAACTGGATTCATTATCAGTATTCAGCTTATTCTCCTGATCAACTTTCTCAGGTTCGTTTTCAGAGTGAACCAAAGAAAGAAGGAGAAAAACTTTGGAGAGTTACTGTACAGCTTATAACAAGTGATCCTACAGCATATGTTGCTACTACGAACTTTGTTGCTGGTCAGGCTTGGGCTATGGGTGCTACATCAGTTGCTGGTCAGTTATCTGATGGTACAACTTCTAACAGGATGACTCCTGGTAAACTTACTAATCAGTTTGGATGGCAGAGGTATTCTAAAGTTATTAGTGGTAATATTACTAATAAAGTTACGAATATTGAATTTGATCTTGAAGGTGGTGGTAAAACTAATATGTGGCTTCCTGTTGAATTGAAACAGTGGGAGATCGAACGTAGGATGCTTGATGAAACTGATCTTTGGACTTCTGAATATAACAGGACTACAACTGGTATAATCACAACTACTGATCCAGAAACAGGTCTTCCTATTCCTAAAGGTGCTGGTGTTAAGCAGATTCTTAAGACTGCTGGTAATTATGATACATTCTCAGTTCTTACTAAAGGAAAGTTTGATGCTACAGTTCGTTCTGTATTTGATAACAGAGTTGATGATACTCCTATGGAGATCGTTCTCTATACTGGACGTGGTGGTGCTGAAATGTTTCATGCTATGCTTCTTGGTGAAGCTGCTGAATATGTACTTGCTTATGGAGATAAAGTTGTAACTCCTTCTGATGGTGGATATCTTCAGTTTGGTGCTTATTTTAATAAGTATAAACTTATTGATGGTAGGATTATAACAGTTCGTCCTTGTAAGATGTTTGATCATGGAGCACTTGCAGAACAAGATAGAGAGAATGGTAGGATGTACAATAGCTATCCTCTTTATTCTTATAATCTTGTCTTTATTGATCATAGTCTTGATAATGCTGGTGAAAGAAACGTTCAGCTTGTAGCTGAACAGGGAAGGGAAGAGATCGCAGGTGTTTATGTTGGTCTTACTCCTATTCCTGACGCATGGAAAGCCGTTATAAAGAGAGAAGGTCAGCTTTCAACAACTAAAGATAAGGCTTCTTATGAAGTTATGACTTCAAGAGGTATTAACTTTAAGAACGCTGTTACTTCGTTCTGGCTTGAAATGTCTCTTTAATTAGATAGCATACCAAGTTATAATATATAAAAGAATCTAACTTATAAATAAATACTATGGTTTCTCAAAATCGAATAATCAATCTAGTTAGTAAGGTAAATCCTGAAGTATTCAAATTAATTAACAAAGATATATTTGGCAATCTTGAAGAACCTCTTGGTTCTGTTCAAGGTGCTGTAACACGAATTCTTGTTAATCACGAACAAATGCTAAAAAGTCTAATGCCAGTAATTCTTTCTACAAGTGCTGAAGATCCGACTTGGTATAAGAAAGTTGCTAATTACTGGCATAGTTTTAGCATTAAGGTTCCAGTTGGAGGTAGAAATCTTGAAATAGGTTTCAATTTTGATAGAAATGATCTTGCTAGAAAGAAATCTATTGATGAACTTATTTCAATTGCTAGTAAAAATAAGGTTACTATTGATAGTGATGATGCTTTTATGGCATATGTACTTAAAGAAGTACCTGAATTTGAAAAGTATAAATATGCTACCCCAATTAATGTAGTTGATTATCTTATATGGATTTTCTGTATAGGTCATAGAGAAGTTGCTAAAGATTCTATTAGTAATGCTCTTGATAAAAGTACTAAAATTCGTTTTGTACTTATTGATCCTAAAGAAGTTGAAGATAATAGAAGAGCTCAACATACATTAAGTATTGAAGCTACTAAAAAATACCTTGAAATTATATCTGATAGAAATAAAGTAAAGGACATCCTCTATATTAGAGGGGAGAATGCTTCTAAACTTGATGATCTTGATGCTGATGCTAAACTCAAAGCTTTTGCAGATCATAATCCTAGAGAATTTCTAACTATTGCAAATGATAAAAATAGTAATACAAGAGCTAGAATTGAACGTTATTGTATTGCTGGCATACTTAAGAGATTAACTAATACATCTATTATAGTTGACGCAAATGACACTAGCGTTGTAGTAGGTAATACTCTTGATGAAGCAATTGCTTTTTTCAGTTCTGAATCAACTGAAAGAGTTGCTAAAGTTAAAGAGTTTAAAGCTCGTTATTCACAAAGTAAAAATTAACATTTAAATCATTCGTATTATGAAACAATTAATGGTGATATCTCATGATACTTATGCATCTGGTCTTACAGTTACAACTGACGATATTGATTCGTTAGCTTCTCTTGCTGTTGGTGCATTTGCTGTCATAGATAAAGATGAAACTTCCAATACATATAATCATGTATTGAATTATGCTGCTGCTAGTGAAGCAGATCTTCCTACTAAATTTCAGATTGTTACAATGACTTCTAATGGTCTGAAACAGAGTCCTATTATTATCAAAGCTAATGCTACTTGTACCTATAAGGCATATACAGCTCCTGTAGCTAAGATTATGAATATTGTATCGAATATTGTTACAATGCAGGCAGGAGATATTGCTGGTTTTATTGTAACAGATACTACAAAACCTGCTCATGTTCTTTCACGTAACAGGCAGTATATTTATACTATTGAAGATGGTGATACAGAAGCTACAGTAATAGCTGCTCTTATTGCTCTTGTAAACGCAGACGCTAGTCGTGTTGTAAATGCAACATCTGGTACAGATATTGTTCTTACTCGTATTACAGCTGGTAAGAATTTCCAGATTTCAATGGTAGGACTTTTCAGGGATGCTACAGTTACTACAACTACAGCTAATACTCTTGGTCATGGTACAGCTGCTCAGGTAGCTGAATATGAAGATGCTTGTGAAGTTGAACAAGGTAATCCTAATTATCCTCAGTATAGAGATAAAGTATTTACGAAAGTTAGTGAAGTAGATACAACTACTCCTGCTACTTATGGAACATACCTTGTACGATTCCATAATCCTTCTCAGAGACCTATTCTTCCAAGTACTAATCCTTTCCAGGAACTACTTATTGCTTGGAAATCTAGTCTTACGGCTGCTGGTAATGCTGATAAGAGTTCCGAAGCACTGTATAATCTTGATGCTGATCTTGGTAATTAATTTTAACACAGCCCTGATCGAAAGGTCAGGGCTATTTTTATTATTTATATGGCAATTAGAACTAGAGCAGATATGCATATTGGATTAGATTTAATGCTTAATACATTAAATGCTACTCCAACTAATAGAATGGATCCTGTTATCAAGGATTATTTTCTTAATGATACTATTGCCAAATTTGTAAAAAAAGTAATTAATAGAGTTAATGCTCCTGATGAGACTAAAAGAATTCCTTTTAGAATACTTACATATGGAGATATATTAAATAAATATAATGATATTTATACACTTATTAAAATAGATGATTCATTAGTTCCTATTTCCTTTGATAATAATACTCTTTTATATACACTTCCAACTGATCTTTTTAGGTTTGAAACAAGTTCTATATTTGTAAGACCTAATAATTGCATAACATATCCTTCGGCAATTGCTCCTACTCTTAGTCAAGGTGTTGCTGGTAATGTTAATGTTGGACTACATTATTATTTTGTTACTTTTTTATATGGTACAGTTGAAACAGACGCTGTTGTAACTGGAGTAGCTAATACTACAATTGCTACTTCTGCTAAACAAGTTGCTATTTCTAATATTCCACTTGGTTTAACTGGTTGTACTGGTAGGAAAATATATAGAACAATTGCTGGTGGTAAATGGTATGAAGCTAAACTTCTTACTACTCTTGCTAATAATTCTTCAACTACATACACAGATAATACTGCTGATGCATCATTAGGTGTTGCAGGATTTAATAATACTCATGATACTGAATTACAAAATGTATTAATTAGTTTATATGATCGTGCTACATTTAATAATAATCCATTTGGTGGTAAAAAGAAGTTGATTGCTACATATATTGACAGTACAGGACTTAAAGTAGATATACTTAATCGTTATGCAGTTAGTAAATTTAATATGATTTATATTAAGAAACCAGCTGTACTTACTTCTAGTCCAACAATTATTAATTGTGATTTACCTGAATCAGTACATGATGATATAGTTGAAGATACTGCTAAATTTATAGCTGCTGCTGTAACTAGTGGAAATTATGAACATATACTTAACGAAACTAAATTAAGAAATCAATGACAGGCGTAACTATTACATTTGTTTCTAATCACGAGATTAATATAGCTAATGCAACAGGTTCTAGTGTAACATTTGCAATAGCTAAATTACTTACTAGTGGCGTATTTGATACTGCTGATTCATTGACTATTGCGGATGCTAGTAATTCAAATTATGATTTTGGAGAAGAAATAGGATTATATCGTGTATGGAATCCAAATACTAGTACGGGAAATACTATTATTATTTCTAGTTTAATTACCGATGAA
>Ga0116170_10006059_pt1 | contig 10670 bp, 10 predicted proteins | sample AD_JPNHW1_MetaG_FD_89797 | JGI IMG/M metagenome (GOLD analysis project Ga0116170, IMG submission 89797) | Active sludge microbial communities of municipal wastewater-treating anaerobic digesters from Japan - AD_JPNHW1_MetaG | ecosystem: Engineered > Bioreactor > Anaerobic > Digestate | place...
ATGTTCAATGGAATGGGCGGGGCTTGTGCCGCCCTGATCTCATTGATGGAATTTCCCGGAATGCAAACCAGGTTTGCTGCGGAATCCGCGTCAAGTATGTTGAACGGAGAGGCACTCGCGATCCTTCTCGGGCTCATGATCGGGGGAGTTTCGTTTGCCGGAAGTATGATCGCGTTCGGCAAACTGGATGAACGGATCGGTGACATCAAATCACCCGTGCTCCGTTACATCAATCTTGCATTCCTGGTATTACTGTTCGCTTTCATGGTGTTTATTTTGGTTAAAGAGCCTGTTGAAGGCGAGAACTGGATGATTTATGTCATGGCAGGTTTAGCATTGGTATACGGAGTAACCTTTGTAATGCCGATTGGCGGCGCCGACATGCCGGTGGTTATTTCGCTTTTAAACTCTTTCACGGGTGTCGCTGCGGCGATGGGTGGCTTTTTATATAGCAATCAGGCTATGCTGACCGGAGGTATCCTGGTAGGATCTTCAGGAACGATCCTGACTATTTTAATGTGCAAAGCCATGAACCGGTCGTTGTTGAACGTGATCATTGGCGCTTTTGGCGGCAGTGCAACCGCTGGGACCCAGAGCGGCGATAAAACGGTAAAAGAGATCTCGCTCAGCGATGCCGCGGTATTGCTCAGTTATTCGCAAAAAGTGTTGGTAGTTCCCGGCTATGGGTTGGCTGTAGCGCAGGCACAACATCTCTGTCATGAACTCGAGAACCTGCTTGGATCCAAAGGTGTGGAACTCAGATACGGCATTCATCCCGTTGCAGGCCGGATGCCGGGGCACATGAATGTACTGTTGGCCGAAGCTGATGTTCCCTATGAAAAGTTGCAGGAGATGGAGGATGCGAACAATGACCTAATGAATACCGATGTCGTGATTGTTGTCGGGGCCAACGATGTGGTGAATCCAGCGGCTGAAGAGGATCCTGCAAGTCCGATTTATGGAATGCCTGTAATCAGAGTGTGGGAAGCCAAGAACACCATCATCATGAAGCGAAGTATGGCGAAAGGCTATGCTGCCATTGAAAACAATTTGTTTTTCATGCCCAAATCACGCATGTTGTTTGGCGATGCCAAGGCAACGCTGCAAAAACTGATTTCTGAAATAAAGAGTATTTGACAAACTTACTGTTCCTTTCATTCACCTGATAAAGGGAACAGAATGGATATAAAAAAGGCTGCCCCGGTACGAGGCAGCCTTTTTTCTGAATCAGAAAGAAACAGTAACTGATTATTTCTTCAGTTTTTTCAGTTCTTTCTTCAGTTTATCGGTCGGAGTGCCGTCTTCTTTCAGCCAACCCTGAGCAATAGAATCTTTGTGTGCAGCTTCCATCTGAGCTCTGGCAATTGAATCAGCGATTCTCTGTTGTTCAGCCTGAACCATAGCTAATGAATCAGCTACGCGGATAGAGTCAGCAATTCTTTTTTCTTCCAGTTCTTTTGCGCTGGGGCCACAGGAGTACATGAAAGCTACTGCGCCGATAACTAATACTGTTGCAAGTTTTTTCATTTGTCTATTGATTTTTTAAAATTCTGGCGCAAAGATACTGCAACAGAATAATACCGTCCAAATATTTTGAACACTTTTTTTTAACATTTTTTAACATTTTACATAATTCCCTGAATTTCAATGAGAATAATTTTAACATTTTTTAGGATATGATGCCGGGCTGATTGGCTTATGGGGTCGTTAGAAGCAATTATTCCGTAGATTTGTTTCATGTTAATACCACTTGCAGAGCAGTTACGCCCGGAGACCCTCGATGATTACCTGGGGCAGGAACATTTGATTGGCAAGGGGGCCATACTCAGGCGGGCAATTGAATCGGGCAAGGTTCCTTCAATGATACTTTGGGGTGGACCCGGTGTCGGGAAAACCACGCTTGCATATATTATTTCGAAGCAGTTGCGGCGTTCCTTTTACACCCTCAGCGCGGTAAGTTCGGGGGTCAAAGAGGTTCGGGAAGTGATTGCACGGGCAACAGAATCGGGTGAGAGCCCGTTTCTGTTCATCGATGAAATTCACCGTTTCAGTAAATCACAGCAGGATGCTTTACTAGGCGCAGTTGAAAAAGGGGTTGTAACGTTTATCGGTGCAACCACGGAAAATCCCTCTTTTGAAGTCATTTCTCCGCTCCTCTCCCGTTGCCAGATTTACATTTTGAAGTCACTGGGCGAAGAACATTTGCTAAAACTTCTCGATTCAGGTCGGAAGCATCTGGAGGAGCGGATGCAAAAGGAGATCATTCTTGCCGAAAGTGAAGCGCTCTTGCGGATCTCGGGGGGCGACGCACGCAAGCTGCTGAACGCGCTCGAACTGATCGTATCGAGTGAACAGGGAGCTTCGACCATTAAAATTACCAACGACCTTACCTTACAAGTTATTCAGCAAAACCTGGCTCTTTATGATAAAACGGGAGAGATGCACTATGATGTAATCTCTGCCTTTATCAAATCCATGCGCGGGAGTGATCCTAATGGGGCCGTTTACTGGCTTGCACGGATGATTGAGGCTGGAGAAGATCCGAAATTCATTGCACGCCGCATGTTGATCCTTGCATCGGAGGATATCGGAAATGCTAATCCAAATGCGCTTTTACTTGCAACGGCATGTTTTCAGGCCATTGATGTGATCGGGTATCCTGAGTGTGATCTCATCCTGTCGCAAACCGCCATTTACCTGGCTTGTTCGGTCAAGAGTAATGCGTCTTACCTTGCCATCCGAAGCGCGAAAAGTGCTTTCAGGGATGGAGGCGATCAGCCGGTACCCTTACCCATTCGCAATGCCCCTACAAATCTGATGAAAAAGATCGGTTACGGAAAAGATTATAAATATGCACACGATTTTGACAATAACTTTGTGGAGATGGAGTTTCTTCCCGAGGCGCTAAAGGGTACCCGTTTCTATGATCCACAGGACAATCCCCGGGAACAGGAGATCAGGCAAAGGTTGAAGAAGCTCTGGAAGGAGAAATACAGGTATTAATTTTCAATTGTCGGGGATTACATGGTAAAAACGGTGCAACTGTAAAATCCTGTACAAAAAAGTATGTTCTGAAGGTCAAATTAACAGTGTGAAGGATGATCCCAAAAATTGATAAGCTGGAGTTTACGGATTCCGGAAATTTCTTTCTGATTGCCGGTCCCTGTGTGGTTGAGAATGACACAATGGCCCTTGATATTGCCAGCCGGATTCATTCTGTTACCTCCCGGCTTCAAATTCCATTCATCTTTAAGGCCTCGTATCTAAAGGCGAACCGTTCGCGGCCGGATTCATTCACCGGAATTGGCCTTGCACGGGCGCTGGGTCTCATAAGGGAGGTCGGTGAGAGGCTAAAGATCCCGGTTCTGACAGATATTCATACCGAGGAACAGGCAGCGGTTGCCGCAACGTTTGTAGATGTTCTTCAGATCCCGGCATTCCTGTGCCGGCAGACCGGGCTGCTTCAGGCGGCCGGAAGGACCGGAAAATTCGTCAATATTAAAAAGGGTCAGTTTGCCTCGGCCGAATCGATGAGATATGCCCTTGAGAAGGTCCGGCAGGAAGGCAATCCCAGAATAATGCTTACGGAGCGGGGAACAACTTTCGGGTATACCGATCTTGTGTTGGATTTCAGAAATGTACCGGAAATGCAAAAAAACGGTGTTCCGGTCGTGGTGGATATCACCCATTCTTTACAACAGCCCAACCAGCCTGACGGGGTCACCGGAGGACGGCCGGATCTGATCACTACGATGGCAAATGCAGCCGTGGCGGCCGGCGCCGACGGAATTTTTCTGGAGACCCATCCCGATCCGGGCAGTGCAAAATCCGACGGCGCCAACATGCTTCCGTTAGATTTGCTCGAACAGCTTCTTTCAAGGCTGGTCAGAATCAGAAGTTCCCTTTACTGAATTTCGAGGTTTTTAATGCCCCCTGTACTGTTGTGGAACTGCATTTTCCAGTAGCTGGCAGGAAGGAAGGTAACGATTCCCAGCTGGCTGACGAGGCATTGTGTCTCCTTCTGTGTATTTTCATCCAGTTTTACCGTTATCCGGGCAAACTCAGGAATCCGGTAAGAAAATCCCCGGGTCTTTGATTCCTTTTCTGCTTTTTGCAGGTATCCGGCAACAGTATTGGTATTTCCCACCCGCTGTATTTTGATGGTCACCACTTTCCCTCCGGGTTCATCCAGATCAATGATCCCTTTGGATTTCAAAAATTTAAAAATCGGGATCTCGGTGTTGATCTGGTTGGGAAGCGGAATGTATTTATATCTGAAGGTCAGACTTTTTTGCAGGCTGATCCCGGTAAACAGTTTCAAATACTCCTTTTCCATGGTTTTAAGCTGGGTGTCCATATATTCCAGCGTTTCCTTGTTGTAATTCACTTCCTGGCTGCCGCTGAGCAGTGCAAAACGGTTATCCTTGATTTTCGAGATAAAATCGGCGGCTTCCCGGGCCTTTTGTTCCGGTGTTTTTTCGATAATGGTCCGTTTATAGTACTGTCGTTCGACCGACATTGTATCGATATTGATCTTCCGGATGATTGTATCGACTTTTTCGAAAACACTCACATCTGCTGAATACTTGAATAATTCTCCGAAAAGTTCCTTATCTGATTCCTGGGATGTCATGCTTATTTCCTGCGGCATATCTCCTGCTCGCACAGTATCACCGGATCCTGGCAAGGTTCCGAGTATCAGCCCCGATTCGGTCAGGGAGAGGATTGCTGCTTTCCCGGACTTCGACAGCTTTTCGCCCAATTCAATAAAATAATACTGATCGGGGTCAGGTTCGGGACTGGTGGTAATTTTTATCTCACTGATCCGGTATTCAATGGAATTAGACGGAATAACATTTTTCAATCCCAGGAGTTTAAGTGCAAATTCGGCATAAGGCCCTTTATAGTTTTCCAGGCGGTCGATTTTCACATCGACGTTCACGACGGTCCTGGGAAGCGCATAAAAAACGCCATCTTTTGTCTGGGGGGCAGCGGATGCATCAATTCTGAGCACATTGATCTGGGCTGCGGCGCTGAGTCCTGCCAGGATCATCATGAATAAACAGGTGATTTTTTTCATAAGGGTGATTTAACGGGTAAACAGCAATTTATCGATACTGCCTTTATTTTTTGTGTTTTTGACGGATCAGCAGCAGTCCGGCAAATGTAATAATTCCGTTTAAAATCAGGAGTTCAAATCCGAACCGGTAGCCATTAAACAGAATGACGGAATATTCACTTACAATATAACATAAAACCGGTGATATCAGTGCAATTATGGGCACTAAACGATCTTTCACACCGAGTTTTGTAAAAAGACCGAATGCATAAAGGCCAAGCAACGGGCCATAGGTATAACCGGCAACGGTGAAGAGTTTGTCGATGACGGCACGGTCGTTGATTGCCCTGAATACCACAATCACAATCAGCAGCACGAATGCAAAACCGATGTGAACCTGCTGACGGATTTTTTTCTTCCGCCGTTCATCGATATCCTGTCGTTTGTCAATTCCCAGAAAATCGATACTGAAGGAGGTTGTCAGCGAAGTAAGAGCCCCGTCAGCGCTGGGATAAGCCGCCGAAATGAGTCCGATCAGAAACACCAGGCCGGCGAAAGGTCCGAGATGATTTATCGCGATGACCGGAAACAGGTCGTCGCTTCTGCCGGGTATCGCAATGTCATTGGCATCAGAATAAAGGAACAGGCTGGCTCCCAGAAACAGAATGACCATATTGACAACGACCATGATACCCGTGTAGGTAAACATATTTTTCTGTGCGTCATGAAGCGACCTGCAACTGAGGTTTTTCTGCATCATTTCCTGGTCCAGCCCGGTCATGACAATGGCAATAAAAGCCCCGCTGAACACTTCCTTGAGAAAGAAATGTTTGTCATTCCAGTCGGAATATATCATTTTTGAGTAGCGGCTGACCGAGACTTTATCGATCATCTCGAACAGGTTCAATCCCAGTTGATCCATGATCAGGTAGATACAAACGCCCAGCGAAAGCAACATGAAGGTGGTTTGTATGGTGTCGGTCCAGATGATGGTTTTAATTCCGCCTTTAAAAGTATAAAGCAGGATCAACGTAATAAAGATCAGTACGGTAACGTGAAAGGGGATATTCCAGGCGTCGAATACGAAGATCTGGAGTACGTTCACCACCAGGAACATGCGGAACGACGCACCGATAACGCGGGAAAGGATAAAATAGAAAGCCCCGGTTTTATACGACCAGAATCCGAAGCGGGTATCGAGGTAGGTGTAAATCGAAGTGAGGTTCATGCGGTAGTACAAAGGCAGCAGGATGGTCGCGATGACAATATATCCGAACACGTAGCCAATGACCACACCCATATATGAAAATCCGGTGGTACCAACCCATCCCGGTACCGACATAAAAGTGACGCCCGACATGGAGGCGCCGATCATGCCATAGGCAACGACCATCCACGGGGATGCTTTGTTGCCGATAAAGAAACTCCGGTTGGTTGCTTTTCGGGCTGTAAGCCACGTAATGAGAAACAGCAGTGCGGTATAGGTCAGAAAGCAGGCGAGGATAAGGGTCGGGTTCATATATATGTTGGGGAATATTCTGATGGAAGTTTTGCACTACGAGATGATAATTTTCATCAAATGACAGCAAATTAAAATCTTATTGAATGTAAACTACTTGTTACTTTGTCATATTGGCTTTATTTCTGTATATAACATGAATTAAAAATCAAGAGTTTATCCCAATCTATACTTCCATCGTCCTTACAAAAAACAATCAAAAACTCCTTGGTCATTCTGTTTTTTAAATTTTCATACGCAATTTTGAATTCATTATTTTTTTCTGTTGCTTTATGACCAAGGGGTTGGATTAATTTTAAATACAAATCCGGTTCACCTGAGATTAATTCCCAGAATCGTTTACCACATGTTTTGTAATAATTTCCTTTTGATTTGTATTCACTTTGCTCTCTTGATTTTCCGTAACAGCAACCATTAACGCAGATAATTGAGCTGCTCCCTCCTGATGTATGTAATCTTCTTCGTGCTATATCGAACTGGTCTATCATTTTTTTGATTTGGCTGTCGTTTCCCCAATTTGGTCCTGACTTGATCGATATAAGATAGCGATTACCTTCCTTGTCGAAATCAAGATCAATTCCCTCTATGCCTGCTTTCCTTCCCTGATATACTGAGTCGTTGATGAATATAGCCAACTTCTCCAACCAGTTTCCAAATAAACCTTCTTCGCTTGACGAGAGGTAAGCATTTAAAATACCTTCGACAATTTGACTGGCAGATGTAACATTTTTTGCTTTAAAGAGATAGGGATTTTTAGACCTGATAACTTGTTTAAGGTTTATTTTGTTGGCTATAGCTAGCCTTTTTTCATGAAACTCACCAATGTTTTCTTCAACGTATTTAGTGACGTTCGTTAGATTTAGTTCTTTCATATTTTGAAGGTGGATCTAAAATATATAACTCTACAGGCCTGATTTGTTTGTTGACCATCTTATAATATTCCGGAACGATATCAATCCCTACGGCGTGTCTTTTCATCCTGTTTGCCACCATGATGGTTGTTCCCGATCCCATAAAAGGGTCCAACACAGTATCATATTCTCTTGTAAAAAGCTTAATAAACCATTCAGGTAATTCTTCAGGGAAAGCAGCACTATGGTTTTTATTACTGCACTCTGTCGCTAAATGTAAAACATTCGTAGGATATGCCTTTTCTCGTTCCAGCCAATTTGAAATATTTTTCCCAAAACCACTACCAACCTTTGAAGGATCGCGTATTTTATCCCTAATTGAAAGATTCTTCAACCTTGTTTTTGCCCATTCGCCCATGGGAACCATTACTTCCTCTTGGTACATATTGAATTTACGGTCTTTGTTAAATTGAAGTAGCCGCTCCCATGAATCACGAAACCGGTTGGGCCATTTACCCGGATAGCTGTTCTTTTTATGCCATATAAACTCCTCAGTCCAAAGCCATCCTTGCTTTCTCATTTCTAAAATCAGTTCCATGACATAGGTACTTCGTTCACCATCGACAACCTTTTCTTTAATGTTAAGAATGAAGGTACCAGTTGGTTTCAGTACTCGAAGAAGTTGGCTGGTAATTGGAATGAACCAGTTTACATATTTATCATGAGGAATTCCTCCATAGGTATCTTTTCGCTGATCAGCATAGGGTGGTGATGTAACAATCAAGTCAATTGAATTGTCATTGAGTAGTAACAGTTTTTCTTTACAATCTCCCAAAAATAAATCGGTTCTGACTTCCATAAAGAATCAAGAATTCATACAAAGATAGGTGATATTTCCGATGATATCTGAGGTTGTTGGTAATAATCCTGTTGAGTTGGCCTCAGTTATTAATAGCTGTTTTCGCTCTGGGTTACCTCCGTTATGAATGTGCAATATCAATTGATTTGTTAATGAAATCGACGAATGCTTTCAGATCAGGGAGAACGAAATCTATAACCCGAGGATTTTCCCTGGCCAATGTGTGATCCGTTGAAATCAGCACTGTCAGCATTCCAAGTCGTTTGCCAAATATCATATCGGAAAGGGAATCACCTGCCATCACTGACTTTTTAAAAATGATTTCCGGAAATCTCTTTTTTGCCTGAAGGGCCATCCCGATATTTGGTTTTCGTGTAAAAGAACCAGAACCGGCAAGGTCGGGAGAGAACAGGATGAGGTCGATCCTTCCCCTTTTCCCGCGGATGGTCTCTGTCATTTTTTCATGAATGTCGTTAAGTTCCTGTACCGACATCACTCCTTTCCCGATTCCCTGCTGGTTACTGACCACCACAATCTTCGCGAAAAGACTTGCCAATCGGGGCATTGCTTCAAGAACGCCGGGAAGAAAATGAAACTGATCCCTGCTTTTAACGTAATCACCGACGATCCGTTCGTTGATGACCCCGTCGCGGTCGAGAAACAAAGTCCATGTAGGATCAATCGATGAAAGTGGTAAACTCATCCTGTGCTTTTTTAAAATCATCCGGTATCCCGATGTCGAGAAAATATCCCTGCGCTTCAAATCCATACATTTTTAAAGTCGTATAGCGGCTTCCGAAGAAATCCTTTTCAATCGAAAATTTACCTCTGAATTCCGGCTCCATCAGTGTTTTTTTCTCCATGATATAGACGCCGCCGTTGATGAAGCCCGGCCCCTGGCCCGGCTCTTTTTCAGAAAAACCTTTAATCCGCCCGGTTCTTCCCATCGAAACCCTTCCGTAACGGCTGGTATCTTTAAGTTTTCGAAGGGCCAGTGTGATTTCTGACCTCTTTTTCAGGTGAAAATCCATCATCTCCCTGAAGTTGAAGCGAAACATGCTGTCACCATTAAGGATTAATGCCCGGGTACCGTCAATTTTCCAAAACGAGAGCCTGATACCGCCTCCTGTCCCCATGGGTTCATTTTCGATCGTGTATTCTATTTCGAGCGATTTATACCGGGATCCGAAATGGTTCATGATGATCTCATGTTTGTACCCTACAGAGAGTACCGCTTTGGTTGTGCCTTGTCCGATAAGGTAATCGAGTTGATATTCGAGAAAGGGCCGGTCCCTGATCACCGCCATCGATTTGGGCACATTGCTCACAACCGGTTGAAGCCTGGTTCCGAAACCACCCGCGAGGATTATGGCTTCCATTTCAGGATTCTTTTGGAAAGAGTGCTGATTCGACCAGTTCGCAAATGATGTGACCAATCATGATCTGTGCCTCCTGTATCCTTGGCGTATCGTCGGAAGGAACGCAAATAAGGAAATCGGAAAGGTTCTTCATTTTTCCCCCGGTTCTTCCGGTCAATCCAACGGTGATGACCCCGAGCTCACGCGCAGTTTCGAAGGCCCGGATAATGTTGGCAGAGTTCCCCGAAGTGCTTATCCCGACGAGAATATCTCCTGCCTGCGCGATGCCTTTCAGCAGTCGTGCATAGACCTCGTCGTACGAATAGTCGTTGGCAACGGCAGTAAGGTAGGACGTATTCACATGGAGGGCTTCGGAAGGCAGCGGTGGACGGTCGTAATAGAAGCGACCCGAAAACTCCGCGGCAAGATGCTGGGCATCGGCAGCGCTGCCTCCGTTTCCGCAAAACAGCACCTTCCCGCCGCTGCAAAAGGTATCGGCACAAGACTGGGAAACGTCACGAATGGTCTGAACCAACGCTTCATTCTCAAGAATCTGTTGCTTGACTGCTATGGATTGTTTAATGGATTCCTTGATACGCATAAGATTTATGATAATAATGTAAAATATCAGGTATTAAAACAGTCTTCCCCGGGTTAAAAAAGCGATCTCCGGAATGATATCTGAAAATCAAAATTTGTCGTTGGATGTGATCTCGCCGAGTGATTTTCGCTTCAGGTGCCGTGAATTGTCATCGGTAGACACAGCCGGATAACCCAATGGCAGCAAAACAATCGGTTCCCAGTTTTCGGGCAGGTTCAGGATGGAGTGGCATGCGGCAGCGTCGAAATTGCAGATCCAACAGGTTCCGAGACCCATTTCGGCGGCAGCCAGGGTCATATGGTCCACGATAATCGCCGCGTCGATGTCAGTGTGATCCTTGCCGTCAGCTCTTTTCCAGGCCGCACCATGATTGCCGCATATTATCAGGATCACCGGAGCCTGGCTGAACCAGGGACGGTTGTA
>Ga0116170_10006063_pt1 | contig 10667 bp, 6 predicted proteins | sample AD_JPNHW1_MetaG_FD_89797 | JGI IMG/M metagenome (GOLD analysis project Ga0116170, IMG submission 89797) | Active sludge microbial communities of municipal wastewater-treating anaerobic digesters from Japan - AD_JPNHW1_MetaG | ecosystem: Engineered > Bioreactor > Anaerobic > Digestate | place...
CGCCCGCCCTCTCCTCCCGCCCACCCCGGCCGATGACCATCGGCCGCGACGTCAGCCGAGGCCGAAGCTCTTCGCGGCCATCTCGGCGATGGACTCGCCGATGGCGATCGAGGCCGTGGCGGCCGGCGAGGGGGCGTTGAGCACGTGCACCATGTGCTCGGCCTCGACGATCCGGAAGTCGTCCACGAGCTTGCCGCTGGGCTCCAGCGCCTGGGCGCGCACACCGGCGCCCGAGGGGTGCACGTCGTCGCGTCCGAGCTCGGGCAGGAGCTTCTGCAGCGCCTTCACGAAGGCCGCCTTCGAGAACGAGCGGTGGAACTCTCCGAGGCTCATGCGCCAGTACTTGCCCGCCATGCGCCAGAAGCCGCCGTAGGTGGCGAAGGCCGCGAGGTCACGCAGGGAGAGGGAGGTCTTCGTGTACCCCTCGCGCTTGAAGGCCAGTACGGCGTTGGGGCCCGCCTCGACGCCTCCCTTGATCATGCGGGTGAAGTGGACGCCGAGGAAGGGGAACTCCGGGTCGGGCACCGGGTAGATGAGGTTCTTCACGAGGTGCTGCCTGGCCGGGACGATCTCGTAGTACTCGCCGCGGAACGGCACGATCTGCAGCCCAGGGGCGACGCCGCACAGCTTCGCGACGCGGTCGGATTGCAGCCCCGCGCAGTTGATGAGGTTGCGGCAGCGCACCGGGCCACGCGTCGTCTCGAGCACAAACGCCGAGCCGTCGCGGGCAAGCCCGCGGACCCGGGCGCCAGTGAGGATCTCGCCGCCTCGCTCCTGGACGATGCGCGCATACGCCTCGGTCACGGCGGTGTAGTCGACGATGCCGGTGTAGGGCACCCAGAGGCCCTCGATCCCGGCACAGTGGGGCTCGTGCTCCCGGATCTGCTCCGGGGTCAGGCGCCTGATCTCGTCAAGGCCGTTGGCGCGGCCGCGCCGCTCGAGCTCGTCCAGGCGCGGGATCTCCTCGCTCGAGAGCGCCACCACCACCTTGCCACAGCGGTCGTGGGCGATGCCCCGCTCGGCGCAGAAGCGGTAGAGCGCCTCGCGGCCCCGGGTGCAGTTGGTGGCCTTCAACGAGCCCGGCTTGTAGTAGAGCCCGGAGTGGATGACGCCGCTGTTGTTGCCGGTCTGGTGGGCGGCGAGGTGGTCCTCGGCCTCGAGCACGGCCAGCGACAGCCGGTGGTGCTGCGTCAGCGCCATGGCCGTGGCACAGCCGACGATCCCCCCGCCGATCACGACAACATCATAGATTTTCTGGTCAGGCATCCGTTTCCCCCTGCTGGCGCGGCGCGAACTCGCACTGCTCGCGCATCGGCTGCACCACTGGCGGCTCGACGCCGGCCGCCGCGGCGATCTTGCGCAGGGTACCAAGAACATTGGCTCCGATGGGAATGCCGACCTCGCGGTGGATGAGGGTGCGGGCCCACTCCTTCTCGCCATGGACGAAGATCGTCTCCTGGTCGAACGCCTTGCGGGAGCCCTTGAGGCGGTCGATGTAGTCGTCCAGCCTTGCCTCGAACTGCTCGACGGGCATGAAACGGGCGATGTCGATGACGGCGAAAAAGTGCCCGACGTTCGGGAACACGGTCTTGCCGGCCTGGGGGTTGCCGTGCACGTCGTCGACGTTCGGACCGTACCCGGCGCCGGACAGCACCCCGCACAGGATGTCGACCATGAGGGAGAGGCCGTAGCCCTTGTACCCGCTGTACTCCTCGCCGCGCCCACCCAGGGGCAGGATGCCGCCGCCGATGCGCTCGATGAGGTTCTTGAGCACCTGCCCCGGGTTCTGGCAGTCGTAGCCGTACTCGTCCACCGCCCACCCGACCGGCATCTGGTGGCTGTTGCGGTCGTAGACCTCGATCTTGCCGCGCGGCACCACCGAGGTCGCCATGTCGAGCAGGAACGCCGGGTGGCGCCGGGTCGGCGCGCCCAGGGAGATCGGATTGGTGCCGAGCAGCATCTCGGCGCCGTGAGTGGGCACCACCAGGGGCGCCGAGTTGGTCAGGCTGATGCCGATCATGCCCTCCTCGACGGCCATCAGGGCGTAGTAGCCGGCGATGCCGTAGTGGTTCGAGTTGGAGACCGTGACGGCGCCGATGCCGTGGGCGCGCGCCTTGGCGATGGCGAGCTTCATGCCGATCACGCCCGCCACCTGGCCGAGCCCGTTGCAGGCGTCCACGAGTCCGATCGCGGGTGCCGGCTCGCTCACGGTCATGTCGATGCCGGGTCGGATGGTGCCCGCCTTGATGCCCGTCAGGTAGCGGCCAAGTCGTGCAACGCCGTGGGAGGGGATCCCCCGCTCGTCGGACGCCACGAGGTTCTGCGCCACGATGCGCGCCTCGCGGTCGGGCGCGCCATGGGCCTCCAGCACCCGGGCTGTGAAGTCCTCGAGGTCGGACGGCAGGATCCGGTTCTCCACCGTGCAGATGCAGCAGTCACGGCAGGCCGCCTCGTGGACCCAGCGCGCAGCCGGGCTCGAGACGACCGGGGCCAGATTGTCCGAGATACGGGGTGTGGGATTCTGCATGGCGTCACCTCCTTGGGCGACCCGGGGACGACCGCGACGTCTCCCGGCCGCGTGCTCGCTTCAACCGTCAGACCTCGTCCCGGGCTTCCTGGTCACCGATCACCAGCAGCAACTGGCCGGCCTCGACGGTCTGACCGGCCCGGACCTGGAGCTGTCGTACCCGGCCGGCGCGGTTGGCGCGCAGCTCGTTCTGCATCTTCATGGCCTCCAGGATGAGCAGGCCGGAACCGGCGGCCACCTCCTGGCCGTCCTCGACCATCACCTTGACGATGCGACCCGGCATGGACGCCCGCACCGGCTTTTCGCCGCTGGAATCCGGCTCGCCGACGGCTGCCGACCGCTTGCGAGGATCATGGATCTCGACGTCGAAGAAGCGGTTGAAGACGTTCACGTGGTACCCGCCCGGCTGCACCACCGAGACCACGTCGTAGCAGGCGTTGTTGATGAGGACGACATCGTGGGAGCTGTCCGAGAAGACGAGGTCCAGCTCCCGGGGCGCGCCGTCCACCACCACGGTGAAGCGCGGTCCCTCGCGGGTGACCTCGACGGTGTGCATGTGGTCGCGGACGCGGGCCTGGAACTTCATCGCCGACTCCTCACCAGCCCGCCAGCCGGCGGCGTCCCGCCATGCGCCACGGTGAGCAGCGCTGGGCTTCCGGACAGGCGCACGGCGTCTGGGTGTCCTCGAGCATGTACCGGACGGCCGCCGCCATCAGGGCGATGTGCTCGAGCTCCTCGATGCTCTCCTCGCCGGGCAGGGCCAGCTCGACGGCGGCGAAGGAGCGGTCCAGGAAGCTGGTGTCGATGGCGCCGGCGCGGAAGTCGGCGTCGGCGAAGATGCGCATGAAGTAGGGGATGTTGGTCTTGATGCCCCCGATCTTGAACTCCTTGAGCGCCCTCAACATCCGGTCGACGGCCTGGAGTCGGGTCGGGGCGTGGCTGACGAGCTTTGAGATCAGCGGATCGTAGTAGATCGAGATGTCGAGGCCTTCGTACATCCCGTTGTCGTTGCGGACGCCTGGGCCCGAAGGCTCGTGGAGGCTGGCGATGCGGCCCGGGCACGGCGCGAAGCCGTTGTCCGGGTCCTCGGCGTAGATGCGGCACTCCATGGCGTGGCCGGTGAAGGTGACGTCCTCCTGCTCGAGCCACAGCTTCTCGCCCGCCGCGATCCGGAGCTGGGCGACGACGATGTCCACGCCGGTGATCATCTCGGTCACCGGGTGCTCGACCTGCAGCCGCGTGTTCATCTCGAGGAAGTAGAAGTTCCGCTCGGCGTCGACCAGGAACTCGACGGTGCCGGCGCTCGAGTAGCCCACGGCGCGGGCGAGGGAGAGCGCCGCCTCGCCCATGCGGGCGCGGAGGTCCGGCGTCATGAGCGGCGAGGGCGCCTCCTCGGCGACCTTCTGGTGGCGGCGTTGCAGCGAGCACTCACGATCGCCGAGGTGGATGAGGTTGCCGTGGGTGTCGCCCAACACCTGGATCTCGATGTGGCGCGGGCGCTGGATGTACTTCTCGAGATAGACGGTGTCATCGCCGAAGCTCGCCCGGGCCTCGGACCGAATGAGTGGCAGCAGCTCCCGGACCTCCTCGGGGGAGCGGGCGATGCGCAGCCCCTTGCCGCCGCCCCCGGCCGAGGCCTTGAGCATGACGGGGAAGCCGATCTCCAGGGCGCGGCCGACCGCCTCCTCGGTGTTCTCCAGCCGCTCGCGCAGGCCCGGGACGAGGGGCACGCCGGCCGCCGCGGCGATGTTCCGGCTGCCGATCTTGTCACCCATCGCCCGGATGGCGGAAGGCGACGGCCCCACGAACGTCAGGCCGGCCCCGATGCACCGCTGGGCGAACTCCGCGCTCTCGGCCAGAAATCCATAGCCCGGGGCGACGGCGTCGGCGCGGCTGCGGGCGGCCACGTCCAGGAGCTTGCCGATGTGGAGGTAGCTCTGGGTGGCCGGTGACGGGCCGATGAAATAGGCCTCGTCCGCGAGGCGCACGTGCAGCGCCGACCGGTCCGCCTCCGAGTAGACAGCTACCGAGCGTAAGCCCATCTCGCGGCACGCCCGGATGATCCGCACCGCGATCTCCCCCCGGTTGGCGATCAACACCTTCCTCATCGGGAGGCCTCGTGCCCCGCCTTGCGGTGCCCTGACCTCATAGCGGCAGGTTCCCGTGCTTACGGGCCGGGTTGCGGTCCTGCTTGTTGGCGAGCACCGACAGGCCGGCGATCAGCCGCCCTCGGGTGTCCCGCGGGAGGATGACCTCGTCCACGAAGCCCATCTCGGCCGCGGCGTAGGGCGAGGCGAGCTTGGCCTCGTAGGCGGCGATGAGCTCGGCGCGTGCCTGGGTGGGGTCGTCGGCACCACTGATCTCCTTGCGATAGAGGACGTTCACCGCGCCCTGGGCGCCCATGACGGCGATCTCGGCCGTGGGGTAGGCGAAGTTGAGGTCGGTGCGCAGGTGCTTGGAGGACATCACGCAGTAGGCGCCGCCGTAGGCCTTGCGGGTGATCACCGTGAGCTTGGGGACGGTGGCCTCGGCGAAGGCGTAGAGGAGCTTCGCGCCGTGCTTGATGATGCCGCCGAGCTCCTGCTTGACCCCGGGCAGGAACCCGGGAACGTCCTCGAAGGTGACGAGCGGGACGTTGAACGCGTCGCAGAAACGCACGAAGCGGGCGCCCTTCACCGACGCCTCGATGTCCAGGCACCCGGCGTGGTGTAGCGGCTGGTTGGCGACCAACCCGACGCTGCGCCCTCCCAGCCGCGCGAGGCCGATCACGAGGTTGCGCGCGTGATGGGGCTGAACCTCGAAGAAGTAGCCGTCGTCCACCACCATGCGGATCACGTCCTTGATGTCGTAAGGCTGGGAGGGGTCGGCGGGGACCACCTCGTCGAGCCGCTCGTCGGCCCGGTTGGGGGGATCCGAGGTCGGCTTGGTAGGTGGGTCCTCCATGTTGTTGGCGGGCAGGAATGACAGCAGCTCGCGGATCGCGAGCAGGCACGTCTCGTCGTCGGGATAGGCGAAGTGGGCGATTCCCGAGACCTCGCTGTGGGTGGCGGCGCCGCCGAGGTCTTCCTTGGTGGTCTCCTCGTGGGTGACCGCCTTGATGACGTCGGGGCCGGTGAGGAACATGTAGCTCGACTTCTGGACCATGAAGATGAAGTCGGTGAGGGCGGGGGAGTAGACGGCGCCTCCGGCGCACGGCCCCATGATCGCCGAGATCTGGGGGATGACGCCGGACGCCAGAGTGTTGCGCAGGAAGATGTCGGCGTAGCCCGCGAGCGCGAGCACGCCTTCCTGGATGCGCGCCCCGCCCGAGTCGTTGAGACCGATCACCGGGCAGCCGGTCTTCTGGGCGAGGTCCATGATCTTGCAGATCTTGCGGGCGTAGGCCTCGCCCAGGGAGCCGCCCAGCACCGTGAAGTCCTGGGCGAACACGTAGACCGGCCGCCGCTCGATGGTGCCGAACCCGGTGATCACGCCGTCACCCGGGTAGCGTTCCTCGTCCATGCCGAAGTCGCGGCAGCGGTGAGTGACCAGGCGGTCCAGCTCGCAGAACGAGCCGCCGTCGAGGAGGAACTCGATGCGCTCGCGGGCCGTCAGCTTCCCGGACTCGTGCTGCCTGCGGACGCGGTCCGGACCGCCCCCGGCGACCGCCAGGCGGTTGCGCCGTTCAAGCTCGTGGAGCTTCTCGTGGCCTGCCATCAGCATCTCCCGCGGCCGCGCTGACCCGCACTGGCCGTTCGGGCAGGCCCCATCTGTGCGATCCCGGTCACCGGCGGGAGGCGCTGGGGGGTGACTGCACGCGGCCTTGCGAGGGTGACATCATCGCGAGCTTCGCCGTCGATGGCTGAACCGTCTGCAGAAGGGTCGAATTCCCGAGCGTGGGTTGGTTGCAACGAGGACGTGGACGTGGACTTCGACCCGAAGCGCAAACTCCTTTCGCGCGGTAACCGGTCGAGGGTGGGGGCTGGTTCCTGGTCCGGATCCCGGTCCATCTTCACGCCTACGTCCAGGTCCAAGTCCAGGTTCATGTCATGCGGGTCGTGGGCGGGTGGCTGGAAATGAATCCCGGGAACGGACGTTTCAATAAGTCGCAAGGGGGGCCAGGGATGTCCAAGGACAGCGTGACCATCACCGACAACCGCACCGGGCAAAGCTACGAGCTGCCCATCGAGCACGGGACCATCCGTGCGCTGGACCTGCGTCAGATCAAGGCTGCGGACGACGACTTCGGGCTCATGACGTATGACCCGGGGTACATGAACACGGCATCGTGCCGCAGCCGCATCACCTTCATCGACGGTGACAAGGGCATCCTGGAGTACCGCGGCTACCCGATCGACGAGCTGGCCGAGCACTCCAGCTACCTCGAGGTGGCGTACCTGCTGTGGACCGGCGAGCTGCCGGCCCGGGACGAGCTCGAGCGCTGGTCGCACGGCGTGCGCTACCACACCATGATCCACGAGTCGATCAAGAAGTTCCTCGACGGTTTCCGCCACGACGCCCATCCCATGGGCATCCTCGTCTCCACGGTGGCGGCCCTCGCGACGTTCTACCCGGAGTCCAAGAACATCCAGGACCCCGAGACGCGCCGCATCCAGTTCTACCGCCTCATCTCCAAGATGCCGACCCTGGCAGCGTTCGCCTACCGGCACAGCATCGGCATGCCGTACGTCTACCCCGACAACAACCTGGGCTACGCCGAGAACTTCCTCAACATGATGTTCCACGGGCGCGAGCCGGTCGGCTCGCTTAATCCCAACTCGCACCACAGCCCGGTGCTGGCGCGGGCGCTGGACGTGCTGTTCATCCTTCACGCCGACCACGAGCAGAACTGCTCCACGAGCTCGATGCGGATGGTCTCGAGCGCCTTCACCGACCCCTACACCTCGGTGGCGGCGGCGGCCGCGGCGTTGTACGGCCCGTTGCACGGCGGCGCCAACGAGGCCGTGCTGCGTATGCTGCGCGAGATCGGCGACATCAAGCACATCCCGGAGTTCATCGCGGCCGTGAAGCGGGGCGAGCGCAAGCTCATGGGGTTCGGACACCGCGTCTACAAGAGCTACGACCCGCGGGCCAAGGTCATCAAGTACTGGGCCGACCGGGTCTTCGAGGTGACGGGGCGCAACCCGCTCATCGACATCGCCCTGGAGCTCGAGAAGATCGCCCTCGCCGACGACTACTTCATCTCGCGCAAGCTCTACCCGAACGTCGACTTCTACTCCGGGATCATCTACGAGGCGATGGGCTTCCCGACCGACATGTTTCCGGTGCTGTTCGCCATCCCGCGCACGGCGGGTTGGCTCACCCAGTGGAGGGAGAGCCTCGAGGACCCGGACCAGAAAATCGCCCGCCCGCGCCAGATCTACCTCGGTGCTGGCCGGCGGCCGTTTGTCCCCGTCGACCAGCGGCCTTCGTCCGCCCAGGTGAACGGCATCGTCTAGTCCTACGTCATTTTCCTTCAGCCATCTCGCGAGGCCGCCACCCGGGCGGCCTCGTTTGGTCTGGGGCCATGAGCGTGAGGAGCCCCGATCCGCGTCGGGACAAGTCTGGGCACCCGCAGGCTCGGCCTTGCGGACTGCGAGATGTCTCACAGTGTCTCTGGTCTGTCCAGACGGTCAGACACGACATGCGCGCCGACCGTCCCGGCGAGGATTGCCCGGGGGAGACGTAACACAACCACTTCTCCGGGGTGTTGGTTCCATCGCCCGGAGAGCGGTGGACGGTGCTGTTCCGTCTCAGGCCCCGGCGACGATCGCCGCGGCAGATTTGGAGCCCGCGTCGAAAGATCATTCAGGTCAGTGAGTTGCTCCATCACGAGGAGACTTGTGCCATCTGGCACAAGCCTTGCTGCGACCGTGAGAGGATATAGGTGAGGCGCATACGGGGATCTGAGCACGGACCGAAAGGCAGGTGGGTTCCGACGTGCCGAAAGGGCGCGTCGCGACCGTGGCGAGCGAGAGCGAAGGTGAGGTGGGTATGAGCAGGTCGATGCGGATGGCGGGCCTCCTGGTCCTGGCGGTGCTGGTGGTGGCCGGGCCGGCCGTGGCGGTCAACGGGGGCTACACGCTCGTGGGCTGGAACAACCTCGGTATGCACTGCATGGACCCCGACTTCTCGGTGTTCGCGCTGCTGCCGCCCTACAACACTATCCACGCCCAGCTCACGGACGCACAGGGGCGCCTCGTCACCAGCCCCGGGTCGATCACAGTGACCTATCAGGCGGTGGCCGACCCGTCGGGGTCGATCAACTCCACCTCCCAGGGCAAGACCAACTTCTGGCAGTTCGTGGCGGCGCTGTTCGGAGCCTCCCCGGCCGTCGACGTGGGCCTGGCCGGGAAGGCGATGCCGGGCAGCAGCAACACTCCGCAGGCGATGGCGTTTGATACCGCCAACGGCTGGTTCATTGCCGAAGGCATCCCGCTGACTCCCGTCGACGACGCGGGCGCCCACAACGCCTATCCGATGATGCGCCTCGTTGCCCGGGACGCCCAGGGAACTGTGCTCGCCTCGACCGACATCGTGCTTCCGGTGTCCGACGAGATGAACTGCTCTGGGTGCCATGCGACCGGCGGCGACCCCGGTGCCCAGCCGTCGGCCGGCTGGGTCAACCTCTCCGATCCGATCAGGGACTACCGGCTCAATATCCTGCGCCTGCACGACGAGCGCCGGGCGGGGAGCCTGGTGTTCCCGGCGGCGCTGGCGGCGGCCGGCTACAGCGCGTCCGGGCTCTATGCCACGGTGGTCAGTGGCGGCAAGCCGGTGCTGTGCGCGGCCTGCCATGCCTCGGCGGCACTCTCGGCGGCGGGATACGCCGGCGTTCCGGCGCTCACCAGGTCGATCCACACCCGGCACGCCACGGTCATGGACGACGCCACCGGGATGCCGTTGGAGTCGCTCTCCAACCGCCAGGCCTGCTACAACTGCCACCCCGGTTCGACGACGCGCTGCCTGCGCGGAGCCATGGGGCGCGCGGTGGCGGCGGACGGCACCATGGCGATGCAGTGTCAGAGCTGCCATGGCACCATGATGGTGGTGGGTGCGGTGTCCCGCAGCGGCTGGCTCGACGAGCCGGGCTGCCAGAGCTGCCACACCGGGACCGCCACGGTGAACTCGGGGCAGATCCGCTACACCTCGGCATATGACGGCACCGGGCAGCGGCGAGTGGCGGCCAACGCGACCTTCGCGACCAACGTCGACACTCCGGCCGCGGGGCTCTCCCTCTTCCGCTTCTCACGCGGGCACGGTGGCGTCGCCTGCGAGGGCTGCCATGGCTCGACCCACGCAGAGTTCCCCAGCACCCACCCCTCCGACAACCTGCAGAGCGTCGCGCTACAGGGCCATGCCGGCACCATCGCCGACTGCACGGCCTGCCATAACACGGAGCCCACCACGGTCAACGGCGGCCCCCACGGGATGCACCCGGTGGGCCAGTCCTGGATCTCGGCGCACCGGTCCGCCGGAGGCAACGAGGCCAACTGCGCGCCGTGCCACGGCGCCGACTACCGCGGCACCGTGTTGTCACGGACCTTCGGCTCGCGCAGCTACCAGGCCGGCGGGACCAAGACGTTCTGGGCTGGCTTCCAGATCGGGTGTTACACCTGCCATCGGGGGCCCAACGATGACGACAGCACCTCGAACCACGCGCCGCAGGTGGTCGACGCCACCGTGTCGACGGCCCGCAACGTGGCGGTCGACATTGCACTGACGGCTGTCGACGCCGATGCCAACCCGCTGACGCTGTGGATCGTGTCGCAGGGAGGACACGGCACCGTGGCGCTCGCCGGGAGGGCGGCCCGCTACCTGCCCGAGACCGGCTTCACGGGCACCGACTCGTTTACCTTCGCAGCCTGGGACGGCAGCACCAGCTCGAACCTGGGAACGGTCACGATAGCGGTCCAGGCGCCCACCTGCAGTCTGGACGCCGAGGGGCCGACGTCGCTGACCGGGACCGCGGGTGTCGCCATCCAGTTCTCGGCGACGGTCACCACCGCCTGCCCTGGCACGGTCGCCTACGACTGGGACTTTGGCGACGGTTCCGATCATTCGGCCGAGATGTCCCCGAGCCACGTCTACGCTGCGGCCGGGACCTACACCTACACCCTCCTCCTTGCCGCGAACGGCCTGACCGCAGCGGTCACCGGTC
>Ga0116170_10006064_pt1 | contig 10667 bp, 11 predicted proteins | sample AD_JPNHW1_MetaG_FD_89797 | JGI IMG/M metagenome (GOLD analysis project Ga0116170, IMG submission 89797) | Active sludge microbial communities of municipal wastewater-treating anaerobic digesters from Japan - AD_JPNHW1_MetaG | ecosystem: Engineered > Bioreactor > Anaerobic > Digestate | place...
AGCAATGGTACCAGCAACATGAGTTCCATGACCATTGTCATCTTCTGGAATAGCATCATAATTGGCAAAGTCATAGCCAGTGACCAATTTGGACTGAAGATCAGGATGGTCAAGGTCTACACCAGTATCAACTACCGCTACAATTACATCACTGGACCCTGGACTAATAGCCCAGCCAGCAACACACTTAATCTTCTCCAGCCCCCACTCATTTGAGTAACCAGGATCATTAGGGTTCTGAGTAGCATTAGCAATGTAGTTTGGTTCTACATATTCAATAAAGTCTTTCTTCAGTAAACTACAAGCCCGAGTAACTGACATCTTTTCATGAAGCTTTACTTTGAGAATCCTATCCTGAGCTTTACCAACTGGTTTAGCTTTGTATTCAGCAAGCAATTTCTCAACCTTGGTCAAACTGGAAGCATTGTATTTAAGCAAGACTTCATCACTAGCATAATTCTGACCTAAGGCACTCCCAACTAAAAGAGTCAGACCCAATAGAAAAGCAACTTTATTCATTCACCAACCCCAAACTCAACTGTTCTCCAGAGGACTTCTCCTCCAACAACCAATCAATGTGCTCCCTAGCATTCTTTAAAGCAAACTCTACATCAGGCCCATAATAACCAAAGGTAGCATCAATCACTTCCCCTGTGCTATCATAGATAACACAGCCAAAGCAATCTCCATTCACGTAACTGGAGTAGATTTCAACTTCTGCCTTCAGGAGTTTCTTAACCCTCTCTAGTAAGTTTGAACTGATTCTTTTACAAGAATAATCCTTTCGAATATTTTCCTTACTTGCTGCAATGATGCCAGCCCAACCACTATCCCAAGGACAGTTCCAGGGGTAGTCAGGTTGCTCTTCTAAATCATAAGCTTTGAAGTAATCTCCAGAGTGGGAATACCTCTTTACACCTAGGTAAACCATAGGGCCCAGTTCTTCCTGGACATTGCTTACCAGCTCTTCCATACTGGAGCCCTTAGAAAACTTTACCTTGTCTCCACCCTCTCTCAAGACCAATAAACCAAGTGGACTGTAGTCCTCACGGGGGTTAACAGGATAAGCATCCTCTACAATAGCTATTGCATAGCCTTTGTAAAACTCCTTGATTTCATTACCTTTAATCACATTTACCTGACCTACAAGCAGAGTCCTCACTCTTGAGAACATTGCCATTATCATCTAGCGTCCTTACGTACTTACGAAGAACTCTAGCCATTACCTTAGTAAAGTCTACAATAGTAGAAGAGCTATCTCTCCCCAACTGTTCGACTAGAAAATCAACAGGGGAGCCATGTCTCAGAGACAGAGACATCAGCCGTGTATGTATAGCATAATCAGCATTGTCAAAGGTTACCACAATGTCTTTAACTATAGTAGGATCATCTGGATCACCATAGTAAAGATCATAACAGGTGTTCCTTCCCTTAGCATTGGGGGTAGAACACTTCCTCTTCTTAATGAAGCCCTCAGTAACCTTCTTAGGAATTGAGATAGTTGCACTTTCCCCTCCAAAGACTTCATAAGGTTTATCATCCATTAGCCCAACAAGAACAGTCCACTTGTTACCTTGAACACTTACCTGGTGTATTTCACAAGGAAGAATCTCAGGTCTCTTAGGAGCCTTTGTCAGAGTTATCCCACCATTCTCTTGAGCAGAAAGGTGTAGTTCCTTCAACTCATCATAAGAAAAGTTACTGTGGTGCATGAAGATCTCTTCTTCCTTCAACTGTAGAGCAAGCTCTTTGAAAGGAGTAGAAGAGACAATACCATACATCTTCTTATCAGGATAAGCTGCCAGAGACTTCACACCTCTTTTCCAACCCTCAATAAGAAAGTTGTAGGTAGTTTCCCAGCTACAGCCCATTGGCAGCATGTAAGTGGTTGATATAGAAGAGTCAACCCACTTCATTACCCTAGCCATTAGGTCTAGTTTAGCCATTGGATCAATGTCCACTGCAGGAACAAAGTTGGCCCCAATCTTAGCCTTGTTCTTCTCAATGAACTCAGCTATAGGCTTGCCATAAGCTCCATCCCAGGAGTCCTGCATTGTATCCACTTCACAGTTCGGGATAGGAATACCAGCTTTCTCGAAAGCAGTTCGAACATCCTTTGGTACACAGAAGTAGTAGTCATAGCCATTACCACCAATCCGAGTTCTCTTCCAGTAATACAAACCAAAGGCTGGCTCAATTCCATAAGACAGCACCGCATCTCTGAACATTAGAGACAAGCTGCCTGTGGGGGCAATGGAAGAAACATTACAGTTCCTCATCGTCTCAAAGTCCAGATCAGGGTGTTGCTTCATCATCCTCTGAATGAATGGTGACTTAGTGTAAGACTCTTTAGTGAAAGACTTAAAACTACCCTTCTCAGCACCAAGTTCAATGGAGCTCTTATAAAGGAAGTAGTTGAACCAATCCATGAACCATTCAGCAGCTTCATTACCTTTAGGGGTACCATAGGCAAAACCTTGCTTGATTAACCAACCCATTAGATTAGTAAAGCCAGCACCTGTTCTCCTCAGAGACTTAATGGCAAGTTTCTGATGAGGAGTTGCATAGGTTTCATAAACCAGCTCACATTCATTCACATTATCTAGGAACCTATTAATAGATTGCCCAATCTTTGCCAACTGAGCCTTACATTCTGCTGGATCAGTACTGAAGCTTCCACAGTTGATTGACGACAGAACACAGAGTGAGTCTCTTGAAAGGTACTGTTCTGAGCAGGCATTAGTGGAAATAATGTTAGTAGAGTAATCAGGGTCATTCCCATTAACATAGTCACTGTTAGACCAGTAACGAGCAATATCTATGTTCTGTACACCAGGCTCAGCAAAAGAGGTCATACTCTTTGCAATAAGTTCTAGCAGTTCCTTGGCCTTGGCCTTCTCAGTGAAAACTTCACCCGGCCTATCTTTAGTTGCAATGTAATACCAACCTTTCTCATCATGCTGGTAATCTTTTAGACAGGTGTTTACGTCTACATAAACCTTGTCACCCTTCTTCTTCTCAGGAATCTCAAATCGAAGCTCCCAATCCTCATCAGCTAGTGCAGCTTTATAGAAGGCATCACTGCACATAACAGAGATATTGGCATTCTGGATACAGTCTCTACCTTGCTTAGCAATAATGAAAGCTTCAACATCTGGGTGGCTACAGTTCAAACTAAACAGCATAGCAGGAATCCTACCATTCTGCCCAACAAAGTTTCCAATACTGTCAATGAACTTCATCCAGTGAATAGCACCTGTACTTTCACTAGCAGAGTTTCTAACAGTAGTCCCCTTAGGTCTCAGAGCAGAGAAGTCAACTCCCAACCCTTGTCTAAAAGCAGCCGTCTTAGCAACAGAGTAGGCAGTGTTTCTAATAATTCCCTCTAAGCTGTCCCACTCTGTTGCTTCACCCGTCCCCAAAGAGATCGTAGTGCAGTTGGCCATGGAAACATTCTTTCCACATCCAGCACCCTGCATAATTGAACCAGCAGGGAACCACCAACCATTGTAGATCTCATCAAACCACCTCTCAGACCAATAAGTCTTAAGCTCAGCAGTTTCTTCCACAGAGGCTATGTAATCACAGACTCTTTTAATAGCCTGTACAAAAGACTCCCCTTCATAGAGAGCATACTTCAAGTTAAAGGCATTGATACTAAACTGATTACCATTCAGAGAGGCAGCAGTTTGCTCATCCTTTACACTCTCAAAAAGTGTAACAGTTTCCTTATCCATCTTAACTCCTACTTACCTAGTAGCTTCTTCTGCTCTTCCTCACAGAGAACCATCCCATAATACCTCATTGACCTGGCAGCCCACTTCCAAGGGACCTTCTGCCCAGTGACCTCACACTTACTCTCAAACCCAGCCTTGATAAGAGCATCTTCTATAGCATCATCAGGGGCCGTGTACTCACCAAGAGAGCCATTGTTGCAAGAGGTCCAATCTAGATCTAAACTGTAAATGTATTCTCCAACACCAAGTTGACCAGCAGCTCTCTTAAAGGCTTGAGCATAAGCACTGGTACACTTATTGTAACCAGACTCGTCCAGACTCTTCTCACCTACATTCGAAACAACCATTTTCAATTCAGGGTGATGGACTTCAATGCTAACAGAACAACCAACCAGCAGGCCTTTATTCTCTCCAACCTTCTTCTTCTGACCATTCTCCCAAGTATAGGCTCCATAAGTATCCTCTCCCATAATCAGAATAGGAAGCTTTACATCATAGTTGCCCACACCAAGAACTCGACCAAGCCTCTGATTTACAGCTCTAGTATCCACATAACCCACAGGTTTAGCTTCCTTACCAGATTTACGAGTAGAACCTGGACGGAATTCTAGCTCACTAGCCTGAAAAGGAGCCTTAAGCCTCTGAATTAAAATCTCTCTCTTATCCACTGATACCTCTCTCAATCATCACTAAATGACATTTGAACATGACATTCTTTGTCAAATCAATTTCATAAACATAACATGCAAAAGTTAGTTGAGAAGTGAGCTCTAGGAATCTCCTAGCAAGCCCACCCTCAACTAACTGCTCTGTCTCCCTACCACAATTAGGGCAAGAAATACTGTAGCCCTTATAGGGACCCCAGCAACTTGGACATAGAGTTCCCCTATTGGGTAAATAACCTAACTTTATCCCTTCATAATACACAGCCACCGCAGACTCATCAAATGAGTTTTCAGGCTCTGGTCTAAGCTCAACAGGACTACCAACACTAATAGCCTCTGCAATAAGCTTAACACCAGGTAGCTTTTCAGAGAAGAGAACAGGGAACTCTATATCTAGCATCTAACTAGTCCCAGGGATTATCTTCATCGAAGGAATCTTTCTTAGAACCTTTAGCTGTACCTGCAGCAGCCTCCCCATCCTTCTTTTCAAAAGGCAAGTCCACATAGTCTGCCACAATGTAAGTCTCATACTTCTTTGTGCCTTCAACTTCATAGACATGATAGCGAAGTCTACCGTCAACAGCAACCTCCCCACCTTTAACTAGGTCTTTCTCAACCCGCTCAGCAGTCTTTCCCCAGCATTCAACTGTAAAGAAGCCATTGCCAAAGGTACCATCTTCTTGCTTGTCACCAGCCCGCCAGACTGCAACAGCAAACTTGGCAACCTTGTGCTCGCCAACATTACGAACTTCAACATCTCGGACATTTCGTCCAGAAACAATCACTCTATTCATTATCTATTTCCTCGTCTAAATCATCAACGACAACAACCGTGAAAGCTGGGTGAAACATTCCAGTTGTGCTGGGAGCAATTTTAGGTTTGCCCTGCCTCCATACTTTCTTAAACTCGTCTTTGAGTAGAGAATCTGTTTTCATTCTCTCTCGAACTTTTGCAATTCCACCTTCAAGCTTCACATCCCCGTCAGGGAGGATCAGAATGAAGTCCTTCTTATCCTTTACAAGGTAACCCCATTCCTGAGCATCAAGAACTAGCTTGTCACTATCATCAATACCAGCCCCCTGAATGACGGTGTACTCACCTTTCTTCTGGAAGCCAGTTCCTTTGTTCTTTTCTACAGCAAAAGAGACTGTGTGACCATACTCTACATTCTTACTTTTCTCCACTCTGTAAAGTGGAGCCTTGCTAAGCTTAACAATCACATCAGAATAATACCGGATTGCTTTCCCACCAGACATAATAGAAGTAACTCTAGAGTTGCCACTAATATTGGCTCTATCCTGTGCAATGAGGATTAACATCCCACCATGTTTTAGGTAGTTCCTCCCTTTGAATCTACCAAGAAGGTCATTCAGAACCCTGGCTTTAGTAGCCATGTTCATTCCCTCAGCACCATCTTTATCCAGCTTGTCTACATCTTGTTTTGGGATAAGAGCATTGATACTATCCAGAATGATACAGTCAATAATACCAGTAGGTGTTCTCTCTTCTTCATCAAAGGCATACCCATCAATTACATCAATAAGCTGCTCAGCATAGTCCTGGGGCTCAACATAGTTTAGCTTACTGACATCTAGCCCAGTAGCCTTTGCAGCAACTCCAAATGTTCCCTCAGTGTTAATAAAGAGAACTCTACCACCCTGTTCCTGGACTTCCTGAGCAACTGAAAGAGCTAGTGAGGTTTTACCTGCACCAGCATCTCCATGCAGAGTGATAATACACGACCGAGGGAAACCTCCCCCAAGAGCTTCATTCAGTGCCTCTGCATTCGTAGGAATGAATGATAGCTCTAACTCATCTGGGGTAAGACTCTTTACAATAGGAACTCCAGCTTTAGAGCCATTCTGAAACTTCTTGTTGATCTTGTTAGTAAGTTTCTCAAACTTCTTAGCCTTCTCTTCATCCGTCATTATTTCTACTCCCATCTACTAATTCAAATTCCTCCCTAAACCAGTAAGGTGGTGGTTCAAATTCTTTCCACCCATCACTATCTTTTCTGTATAGGATAATCTCATATTCCAATTCAGGGTACTCAATATCCTGCTTCAAGATCTTCCTGAAACAGTACTCCCTGTTACCCTCAGTAAAAACCTCCTCTAGCCCAATACCTGCAAAGTAAGAAGGTTTCATTGTATCACTTCGTCCATGTTTTACTAATCTTTAGAGACACCTCAGACAAGAAGCCATCCATAGCCTCGCTCCCAGCCTTGTTCATCTCTTCTTCAACAACCAAAGCAACTTCCTCTGCAATAGCATCTGCTGCCACAATTACATTTTCATCATGAACGACAAGAACTATTCGAGGGTTACCCCCATACTTCTCCTTAAAGATCCTTCTAAGCCTTACATCAGAAAGCTTAGTAGCATCTGCATTAGAGCCCTGCATTTTGTGGTTAACAGATTCCCTAAAGGCAGCTTCCTTCATCTTCTTGTAATAGGAAGCTTGCCACTTAGGGGGTAGAGGGAAGTACCTTCTCCTTCCAAGGAAAGTTGCCACATAACCATTCTTCAAGACTTCTTTGTGAGTCTCGGCAATAAACTCCTCAATGTTTTTCAGCTTATTAAAGTACTTAGTCCTTAATAGATTTGCTTCATTTAGTGAGTAGATGATACCATCTTTAGCTAGAGTTTCCACAATGACATTAGCCTGGCCCCCATAAAGGAGACAGTAGTTCATAGTATTGTGACTGATGAACCCCTCATACATTACTGTATTGTTTTCAGGGACAGAGACATCTCCCATAGGAACATTCTTAACAGGAGTGATACTAGTAATAACATCTCTCCTCAGGCCATGTTCTTCAAGGAAGACAGTAGTCTCATACTCTGTTTCAGTACAGAAATCTTTTAGGTAATCCAGCCCTTTCTCAGTTGACCCAACAGTGAGAAGATCTAATGCATACCTATCTAATACAGTTAAGGGTAGAAACCTCTTCCAGTACCTTAAATCTTTCTTACTACTTAATCTAGAAATAACAATACTATCTCTATCAAAGGCATATTGACCAACCCTAAGAAGACTATTAAGAAGTTTCTTCTTATCTTTATTTATATAAAGGGGATGGTAAGAGGCAAGCTGACTTGCCATACCTTTCATAAACTCACTGTTATTTAGAAAAGCTTGTGGTAAAGCTTCTAACCTAACCTCACCTTCTTTTTCTACTTTCAGCTCAAAGTTCTTGGCAAGGTAGTCCAGGAAGGACTGGTCTATAATAAGACCACTCTGGCTTCTCAGACTAAGTTTTACACCGAGAGCCAATAGAGTCTTTTCAATCTCACTACCTCTAGGGAATGGACCGAATGGTTCAATAGACCCTAGTAGAGCTCCAATGTAGGCTCCCACTTTAAAGTAATCAAAGGGTGGCTTTCTCCCTCTCTTAGGCCCAGAGTCCTCTAACAGGTAAGGCTTAATAAAGAGTGTATCACCCTCTTTCAGCTTACTAGCCTTCTTCCAAACATAAGCTCCTTTAGAATCTAGTGTTCTAAACTTGTGCTCCAAAGAACAGGTGATAGACCTCCCTGATCCAGTAACAATCCTAACACCATCCATTGGACCCGAGTAATAGACTTCAGTAGCCTGTTTCCAACCTTCATCAGTCATTACCTCCACATCTTTCAGGGGGTAGAAGTTACCAGCAACAACCTTTCTAGGAAGTAGTTCTCTCAAGGGGAAAGCCCCTTTCTTCGTATGAATAGTAGTATTAAGTGCAACACACTTACCTACTTTTCTGAACTGAGGGGTTACTGCTTCTACAGGTACGTCAAAGATTAGAGATGCTGTCATTTTATGTACATCAGTCAGACTAAACTCATGGATAATCTTATGCTCTTCTTCAGAAATACTCAAAGTTCCTTTATCAACAGCCTTTACAAAAAGCTCGTAGTCATCGAAACCATACCCCTGAGCCAGCTTCTTTAACCTAGGTAGAGCTACCTTTCTTCCTTCAAATGATTGAACAAAGTATGGTTCCTTAGTAGCACCGGCAAGAGCCCTTAGCTCATACTGGTTGTAGTCTGCAGTAATGATGGAGTGACCTTCTGGTGCAATAATCAGAGGCCTCATTACTGGATCTACAGCCAACATGTTGGGGCTGCTGCAAGCCATTCTCCCAGTCACAGTTCCATTGCCATTGAAAGAGGCATGGATTTTAGAGGTCACCGGGCTGATGTACTTCTTAGGCCAGGCTTCAATAAACTTGGTAATCAGAGCATGGAGCTTTCTGTAGTCGATGATCATCTTAAGAAGCTTGCTCTCAGGATGATTGCTCAATGCAGTTTGTAAATCTCCTTTCTCACAGCTGGGTACCAGAATGCCAGACTTTCTCAGAACCTCAATACACTGTGGACCAGAAGACGGAGCAAACTCCTCATACTTCTCTCCACCAGGCAGCTTAGCAGTCTCTTCCCTGATCGAGAAGAGCAACTCAGCTAACTCAGAGGTCTTCTCTTTGTGAAGCTGTTGAAGCTTAGGATGATCTATATCTACTCCATTCAATTCCATGTCAATCATAACATGAATCAATGGCTTCTCAATCTCATCCCAAAGCCACTCCAGCTTCTCTGACTCAAGCCTGCTCTGAACGACTCCTACAAGCTGGTGAGTAATGATTGCATCTCTAGCAGAGTAAACAACCTGTTCTTGAGTAACCTCTTGCTCAGGCGTAAATTCAATAAACTCTTCTCTAGTAGTCTTGTCCATTGAGAAACCAAGGAAGACATTAGCTAGATTGGCAAGAGAGAAAGAGCCTACTTTCAACTGCCCAGCCCATGCTAATTGAGCCCCAGCAAGAGTACAGTACTTAATGACAGTTTCTACACCTAGATGATGCCTAAACCATTTACAGTCAAAGATGGCATTGTGATAGCAAGTTGGGACAGTACTGAGAACCTCTTTCCAGAGAGTCTCATCTAGTTTCCTAGCATCCCAGACAACAGAGTTAACACCATCCCAGGAAGCTGAGTTAAGGATAATGAAACCTTGGTAGGGGTCCAACCCTTTAGTCTCTATGTCTACAGTCATGAAGAACTTAGGATTCTGTTTATAAGTATCTAACCAAGATCTACAGAACGAATCAAGCTCGGCCTGCTCAGTAATATAGAAGTAGAAACCTACCTCCAATTGGTTAGCATCAAAACACTGACCAGCCTTAATCAGTTCCATTCAACTCACCTACAATAGGACTCCTCTGTCTGTAGAAAGATTTAAGGAAGTTAGTTGCCACAGAAGAAGAACCCCTGTTAAACATAGTAGTAGCTTGGAGAACAAAACTCTCTTTCCTAGGGTCTCTATCAAAAGCTAAGATACTAGCCTCATCTAAACCCCTCAAAGCTGTAACAGAATAAATAGCCCTCAACTCTTCTAAAGTCTCTTCTTGGAAGATACCATAAAGTTTGGAGTAGTCATAGAGTAGACCGTGAAAGACTAAATCTTCTCTATCCTTGTTAGCTAAATACAAAGACCTTGCATAGGCATAGTGTGCTAAAGCTGTCTCTCCCCCCGGATCATACAACTCACCAGGCAATGTAAGAAGTGCAATACAGATTTGACTAAGGAGATCCTCCTTATCAGTCCACAATTTCAAAAACTCTTTCGGAGTGTTGATTTTCATAACCACATCTTTCACAAATATCTAAATAGTAAAGCACAATAGCTTTGGAGGCAAGAAAGCCCCCATCATACTTCTTCTCACACTCTTTTATCACTCTCAAGGCAGACTCCCCGCTTGCTATCAACCTTGAGCCAACAACAGCCTTTACCTCTTGACGATACTTATCTTTGCCACAGATGGGACAGTTCATAAAGAACCCTCTAAGTCTTTTAGAGCATCTCTCATCTTTGCCAGATCTGCATCAATTACTGTTATCAGTTCATAAGCCTTCATAAGACGAAGGCAGTTCTCATCATAGAACTCTTTGTAAGCTTTAACAATAGAGCTAACTCTAATAAGTGCAAAGATTGAAAGAACATTCAGAAGAACTGAAAGAGCAAAGATGTAATCTCTTGTATCCATTTAAATCTCCTAAAGAAACCCTAATCTCCCAAGGAACCAGATCACTTACCCTCATCTTTACTTTGAGCAATTTTCTCAAGGTAGGTTAGGTGATTAAAGTCACACGAGCTTCTTACTTCCCAAGCCTTACCCTTATTATTGAGAACCTCAGGAGTATCATTAAGAGTAAAGGGGATCACAGCACTCCAGGAAACACTGAACCTAATATCAATAGCAGCCTCATCAACTACAAGCA
>Ga0116170_10006066_pt1 | contig 10666 bp, 17 predicted proteins | sample AD_JPNHW1_MetaG_FD_89797 | JGI IMG/M metagenome (GOLD analysis project Ga0116170, IMG submission 89797) | Active sludge microbial communities of municipal wastewater-treating anaerobic digesters from Japan - AD_JPNHW1_MetaG | ecosystem: Engineered > Bioreactor > Anaerobic > Digestate | place...
TCAGTTACCGTTTATTTATGATTCTATATTTTCTGAGATCGAAGATGATTTAGTTAAAGACAATGAGTATATTGATAAATATACTTCTCTTGACTTTCACAAATATTGTTTTGATATTCCAGAATATAATAAAAAATGTATAATTTTATTTTCCTCATTATTGGGTTTTTCAATTACTCCGATAACATTAAAAGGAGAATATCTATTACAATTGAATCTCTATATATGCAATAGTAAGAAATATACTTTTAACTATACTGAAGATAGTTTAGAACAAAAGATTATTAATAAACAGATTGATAATTATAAGAATTATGTAGGAGATCCTGAACTGTGGCACATTTTAACAAGTCCATTACCAGATAATGAGGATATCCTTCCAATTCAAAATTAAAAATTCAAAATTCATAATTCAATAAGTTCTCTTTAAAGATACATAGTGTGGGTTAATCAAAATATCTCTTTTAATCTTTCGCATTTTCCTGTTGACAAAATTGTTCTTTGATTTATATTTTCTTATGGAGGAAAATAAAGTGAAAAAAGAAAAAATCGGGATCATTGATGGATTACTAAAGGGAGCTGAAAAATTAGGATTCATTATTGATATCAAAAAGTATGATAGACCTTTTTTTGAAGATGACACAGAAGCTTTAAAATCAGATTGGGAAGAAATCGGGAAAGATATGTATAAGGTGTTTGATGAGTACGAAAAAAAAGATCATTGCTTCTAATAACAACAAACAATCACTTATTGCAGTCTCTCATTTCTCTGGTCCCTTGCCTGATCCAAAGTCTTTGGAGCATTACAATGAAATTGTTCCTGGTTGTGCAAACCGATTAATTACTCTGGTTGAAAATCAAAGCCATCATAGAATGAGTATCGAAAAAAAATATGTAAACAGTGAAATTATCCTTAATTTCTTTGGCTTGTTCTTTGGCTTTATTATTGCCTTAGTAACTACTATTGGACCTATGTATCTGATTTATAAAGGTCATGCCTGGACTGCTACTCTGTTTACAATTCCTGTTGGGATTGTTATTGCTTATCTGGTTACCAGAAAACATAAAAAATAATTAATATATAACTTCATAATTTAAAGATTAACCACCCTCACCGGTGGTTTTTTTATTGCCTGAATTTTAACACGACAACACAAATTGCTTATGTATCTCTGTGCTCTCTGTGTTCTCTGTGGTTAAATCCCCTTTCAATTCAAAATTAAAAATTCAAAATTCATAATTAACATAACCGGAGGTTTTTATGTTACTTTCAATGATTCTTTGGGCTTTGGTCCTGATAGTCGGTCTTTATATCGCAATCAATATCATCTGTTTGATTGCAGCTCTTCAAATCAAAAAACTGGATAAAAATTATCGTTATTTCGTAAACCATAAAAGGAGTATATTATGACAGAATTACAAAAGACCGATTCAGATATCCTTTTTGAAAATGTAACAAAGTTTAAAAATGATATCCTGGACAATTTTCTCACCTATGGTCAGAATCTCTCACTTATCAAAAGAAAAGGCTATCATAAAGGTCAGGGCTTTAAATCGTTCAAAGAACTGATTGAAACCAAGTTTAATATCTCATCATCATTCGCTAACAAACTGATATCAGTTTATGATATTTTTGTTGATAATCTGGATATTGATGAATTCACTTTAAACCTGATCGGTTTTGACAGACTGTGTATGATCTTACCTTTTGTCAAAGATTCTGAAATTGAAGTAGTTGAAAACTGGATATCAGAATCAAAAGAAAAAGATATTCCGGACCTGAAAAAATCAATCACGAAAGAAAAAGAACTACTTAAAAAACCAAGACCACTAAAAGAAGTTTTTACAGATCAGGTCATGGAAAATCTTAGAGTGATTTTCAATTGCCCTCAAAAGCAATTAAACTACTATCTGGCTGTTTACTTTCATCAAAGCCATATGAAATCACTTAAAGACGATATCAAAGCGATAGTTAAAGAATTTGAAAAGAATAATGTCGTTTCACATAAAGACAGCGTTAATTCACTTCAAAAATCACTGGATAAAATACTAAACATTGAAGGTATAGACGGCATCAGTATTTCTGTACCAGGTATAGAAAATGTCACTTATAAAAAGGAGGGGTAATATGAAACTGACACAAATATCAAGTCATACAGATTTTTTGACTTTGAATGTTATCGGGCATGATTTTATACTTTCTCACGAGGATAACTTAACTGAGTTAGAAATAGCTTATGATAGATGTTATTATCCTCATAAAATTGTTGATTATGAAGATCTGTGCTATAATTTTTGTTGTAGTAGTTGGTATGATATAAGTGAAGTAGTTGAATTTCCATATTGTTATATTATTGAAAAGGAGGTTTAAATGTGTGAGCATGATAAATCTAAGTTTGATCATAACTACACATCAGAAGTAGTTTGCCCATATTGTGGTTATGAATTTCTGGACAGCTGGGAGATAGCTGATGGTTATGATGGCAGTGACTATGAATGTAGAGACTGCGGGAAATTGTTTCGATTAGATATTATGGTACAAAGACTATATTCTACTGCTAAGTTAGTTAAATGTACTGATTGTGATACTGTATTTCCTGAAAGTTACAGGTCATTTCCTTTATGTATGACTTGCTATAATAAAAATCCTGAAGCGTCTAATATGATGAAGGAATCAAAATGACAAATATGACACCTGCTACAAATATTCTTCATAAAATTATGAGAAGTATTCCTCATGATCATGAATTATATGTTTGTATATCATTTAATGATATTTTTATGAGTTTCAAAGTGAATGATATTATTTCCAGTGTTGGGGGTAATACAAAGCTTGTTTTTAAAGTAGATGACAAGACTGTTTTTTTTCAAAAGCCAAAAGATTTTCAAACTGTGTTTGAAGAAACCTTAAAGCGTTTTCTGGAGGAACAATGCAATTAGAACAAGCAATGAAAATAACAGATGAGTTCATGACAAAATATGCCCATTTTTTTACAGATGGTTTATATATTAAAGTCGAATTTTACGCAGGAGATTCTGACTCTCATGCAATTACATTAAACCAATATACAATCAGAAAACCAAGAATTGTAATCTATCATGAAACGATTGATTCAGCATCTCAGCTTAGATCTTATCTCTTACATGAATTACTACATGTCCGGACAGCTGAGTTTGATATTCTGACTCATTCTTTTGATTCATTCACAAAAAAAGTTTTTGATACAATTGTTGAAAGAGGTATTGCCGGGATAACAGAAACCATTATCTCTCTTAAACCGGAAATTATTCAGGATCACCAGGAGGAACAATGCCAGTAATTCATTTTCAAATGGGAGAAAATTCAATATGCTTAACCAAATGCCCTCATGATATCAATAAAAAATTTAAAACTAGAGTAGGGTCAGCATTTTGTATCAGATGTAAATACAATAAAATAACAGATTATAATAAAAATTTTGTGGAGTGTAATTATGAATCAGATCAAAGCGTTACTAAATGATTTAACTTCTCAATTAGAATCATTTAAAGCTAAAGCAATGTCTCTTGAATCTACAATCTTCCTGGTTAAAGCAATGATAAATCTGACTCCGGAAAAAGAGGATTCAGAACAAAAAGAATTTCTTAGTTACAAGGAATTGTCACAGTTTTTAAGTATTCCAGTTCAATCTTTACAAGTTCTGGTTTGTAATAAAGAAATCCCATATTACAAACAAAATGGAGTTAAATTCAAAAGATCTGAAATACTGGAATGGATGTTAAAATCTCGAATTGCAACTCTCGAAGAAACAAAGTCTGAATATTATAGACAATAATATCAGTTATTTTCAAAGCAGTATCATCATTTTGGTACTGCTTTTTTTATGCCCTTTTTTCTTGTTTTTAGTCATATCACGATACTATAGCGATACTATTTTATTTTGTTCCCTGTGTTTTAAATGCTGTAAGTTATTGAAAAATAATGGAGCCAGAAAAGGGAGTCGAACCCTCGACCTACTGATTACGAATTAATTAAAGTTTGTTGCTCATATAATTTTTATTGTTTTACTATCCCTTTCAATAAAGGATTTCAAGCCTTTTTAATACTTTTTTAAAAAAATATTTATTGACAGTTTTATGGCTATTGCGATACTATAGCGATACTATTAATCTGGGGTTGAGTATGGCTAGAATTACCATTGAAGACAAGATAAAAAGTTTAAATATTTTTAGCAAGGTAAAAATCAAAGTTAAAAAACTTAAAGATAAAAAAAGGCTTTATTTAGATTACTACAAAAACAATAAACACTATTACACATTTCTTGATATATACTTAACTGGTGATAATGCTAAAGATGATTTAATGTTAAAATTGGCTGTTGATATCAGAGAGCAAAAAGTTGTTGAAATAAATGCCCTGGCTAATAATATTATTCCTGATAATTATTTAAAAAATTTTATGGATTTTAAAACTTTTTATTTAAAATGCTTAGAAGGGAAAAAGATTAAAAATGCTAACCTATATAAAACTGCATTAAATTCATTTATGAATTTTCTTAAGAAAGATTATAATCTTCATGAAATTGATTCTGGTTTGATAAAATCCTATCTGAATTCAATAAAGCATTTATCTACACACACTCAGTGTGATTATCTAATTGCTTTAAAATATGTTTTTAATAAAGCTGTCATTCAAAATTTTATTGTTACTAATCCTGTGCAAGTTTCAGTTAAAAAGGAAGAATCTGACAGGGTTTATTTATCTATTGAGGAAATAGTCAAAATTCATAATACCACAGGTGATTTCAATGATATAGTCAAATATGCTTTTATATTTTCCTGTTTTACGGGTCTCAGGATTTCTGATATATATAATTTAACCTGGAATGATATTGACAATGGTTATATGAATATCAGACAACAAAAGACTAAAAGTTTTGTTAAAATGAAATTGTCTTCCTCTGCTCTTAAAATTTTAGAAAATGTTAACCGTGATTCTGAGAATGTTTTTTCTTTACCGACTTACAAATATATCAGATCCAATTTAGAAAAATTGATTAAATTAAGTGGAATTTCTAAAAAAATCACTTTCCATTGTGCAAGACATACTTTTGCAACGCTTTGCCTGACTTATGAAGTTGATATATACACTGTTTCAAAGCTACTCGGTCATTCAAATGTTTCGACTACTCAGATTTATGCAAAACTCATTGATAAAAAGAAAGATGAAGCGATTGACAAACTGCCTGATTTAGAATAATTGAAGGATATTTTTAATTTATTTTAAAATTCTTATTGACATTTTTTAAAACCTTATTATTTTTTGTTTAATGAGTAGCGGAAAGACCGCGCTCCATCTGGTGAGTTTAAAACTCCTCAGACCATACCCCCCCTAAACCAAACCTTGCAGGTAGCAAAAAGATTGCGCCGGCGGTTCAAAAGAATCGTCTGCGCAATTTTTTTTTGCACTAAAAAAAGGAGTAAAATGATTAGTGATGTGATACTGGAAAGAGACAAGATTAGCACTTATCCGGAGTTGTCAAAAGCTTCCGAATTATGGATTCATACAAATCCGCAATTTGCTGATATCCTTTTTAGAACTACTTCACTAATCTCCATGGGTTTTACAAAAGTTCTTAATTCTTTATTCAGCAAAGTAACTTTATTTTCGAAAGTTTTACCGGAGTCCTATTTTGCAGTCGCTTTAAAGGATTCTGATTCTAATGATTATATCGTTAAAAAATTCTTAAAACTGGATCCGGTTATAATCCCTGATATTACAATTATTGCACCGGATCAAATCATTTATGAACAAAAGACAGTTAAAATCTCTATCAGTAAAGATTATAACGGACTTAAAGCTTATTTCTTTATATCTTTTCAAAATTTAAATGAGTATCAGGAAATATCAGAGTTGGATGCTTTACCGCCTGATTTTGGTTGCTTTGCTACAGAAACCATTCAAAACGGTACTGCTTCAGTCTCACTCGATATCCAATATTCCTGTCTGATTGCTGTTGGCATTATTTATTAAAAGGAGTCTCAAATGAGCTATAAAGTAAAGAAAATTATTAAAAAAGTTCAAATCTTCAAGGACGTAAAGAAATATATCATGGCAAATGATATTACGATGGATGAGCTTACAAATACCCCAGGTATGCAGAAAGTTCCAATGTTGATTGCATGGTTTGACAAATCAAAAAATGCTGATTTAGTTGGTAATTTATCCAAAGTACAATTCGCTGTGTCTGAAACTTCGCCTGCAAGTGTTACTTTGAGTCAGGAAACTGAAGATGTGGAATTTGCATCTATGTACAAATCAAATGAAGAATTTACGGAAGAACAATTAAAATTGTTTGTTCAGGATCACGCCAATATCATTGAGATGGCTGATTTGGTTAATTTTCCTCCGGAGGGTTATGATACAAATTCTTTTGTTATACCAGAGGGTTTATCTGTCAATGATCTTTCCATTGCATTTATAAAATTAGAGTCTATTGCCAGTGCTCCTTCTCATTTTGTCTATGCATGGGTAAATAAATCGGATGTTCAGCCTACAGAAATTAAAGATGAAATCATTGTTTACAATTAAAAGGAAATAAAAATGGCGAAGATTAAAAGATTGGTACAATCAGTTAACAAATTCACAATTAACGATTCTTCTAAAGTTTTTTGCGATGATATTACCTATATTGTTACAGGAGATAACGGAGAGCAGATTAAATTGACTGCAACTTTCCCGACTACTTATAACGGATTAAAAGCTGTATTCCTTATAAAAGTCCCCGCCGATTCTACAAGTACGACCGCGCCAACCCTGACAAATTATAAGGTTGTGGGAAGTTCATTAATTAACGCCGGTACCGCTGGTCTGACCATTGATCTGGATGAATGGTCTCAATTGTCTGCGACGGCTTATGTTGTCCCTGCAAATAATGGTACCACTGCAGCCGGTACCGCTGATTTAGCATAAGAGGTTTATCATGGCAACAAACAAAGTAATAAAAATCATTCGTAAAGCTTATAAAAAGATAATTGGAGATGCTTCTTCCGACTGGGCAGAAATATCAGTTTCCAAGTCAGGAAATACAATTACCATTACAGCGTCTTATGGTACTGCAAAAAACGGTAAAGTGGCCTTTTATTCTAAAGTCCCTTCTGAAGCTGATAACACCAATCCTCCATCAAGTTTGGCAGATTGGAAGCTCTTGGGGTCTTCGTCTATTTCTTCAACTTCTGCAACATTTCAGCATACTTTAACTGAATTCTCTGCTATCAGCTATTGTGCAAGAATGGTTTTGGCAGACAACACGGCTGAACAAGGCCCGCAGGATGTTGAATTTAGTTCTTAATTATGGGAAATAAAGTGATTAAAGTTATTCGTAAAGTTTCAGGAAATTTAATGTCAGGGGTAGTACATCATCCATTATCCTATTATGGGACTTCTTTAAACTATAATATCAGAGAAATAAACGCTGTCTTTGATTCTCTTCTTATTGGTCAGACAGCTGTTTTCCTGATAAATACTGTTCAAGCGGATATTGCTTCTATACCTGTTGGGAGCAAATCTTCCGTAACAAATAATGATAACTGGATTTATTATTCTTCTGTCAATATCTCTGATGGGGGGATTGCAAAAGCCCAGGTCGATATTTCTCAGATCGGGTCATTTGCTATATCTGCTTATTGTCCTGTAACGACTATTGGTTCGCAAACTGATATTTATATTGGGGTTTGAGATGATCCTCTTTGCTCAAAAATTTATACTGTCTTCCTTCTACATGGCTCAAAAATTCATCATGTCATTAACTCCAAGGAAAACCAGAGATAATCGTATCAGAATTTGTTCAGATGGATCTGAAAGAAAGATTAGAGATTAAAGAATGTCATATATTGGTGATTTGCCCGAAAAATCTTCATTGAATGATAATGATAAAATTGAATTAGAATCTGATGAATCTCCTTTAAAATCTAAATATGCTAAATTAACTTCATTTTGGAACTATATCAAATCTAAATGTACAGGGCATGGAAGTGGAGTTAATGCTGACAAAGTCGATGGCATAGAAGGTGTAAATCTGGAATTTAAACAGTCTTTAAATGCTATAAGACAAAATCTCGGATCTCCAACTGTTGCAGAAATGGCATTATTCCAATCTCAATTCTCTAACAAATTAAGATTTCAGGTTCCTATTCTGATTGAAGAATCTTTAGATAATGGACTCAATTGGAGTACTTCGACAAACATCCTGCCGGATTCCAATCTTATTAAAGATATGATGACGGGAGATGGTGTCACAGGCGGGTTTAATATCTCCAGAGGAAAACAAATCAGATTAACTTGGCAGTCTGATAACTATTGTTTTTTAAACTATCTTTATCTTTACTGGACTACAGTAATACATTCATGCAGAATTTCCATTGAAAAAATGACCTATGAAGGGAATGTCTGGAGTCAGGTTTGTTTAACTGATTATTCCACAGGATGGCCGGCACATGTCAGCATTCCTCATACATATATTCCCTTTGCTCCGACATACCATAATTCTAAAGTAAGAATTACTTTTATTCCTGCATGGTCAAATGATTCAGCAAGTCCCTATTATAATAACCCGATAGTCATTAATTCAATTGAATGGTGGGGTGGTTATCCAGCCGGGAGAAGAAATATTTTCTCCGTTAACAGAGATAAAGATGTTGAATTCCCTGCAAATGTATCAGCTAAACAGTTAATATCAAGAGTCCCTCCCGGTTTTCCTCCGCTTATTGTTGAAAGTACTAATATGGTCAATAAATTAAAGGCACAAACCGCTGAGGTCTCAGATTATGGTGTTTCAGGTTCATACAGCCGTATCCGGAGCAATGAAGACGGAACCAATAAATGGCAATTAATCGGTGAAATTTATATGGCTTACAATGCATCATATCAATATGGGCATTCTATTGATGTCGAGTTGCTGGTCAAAGAAGTTTCTCCGGACACTATCATAGCACCTCAATATTTAGAAGATTTCAAAATCTATCTGAAAGCTAATTTGGCAACATGTACTTCAAATACTACTTTTAATAGTACAGTTCCTGACTTGTTTATGAAAATCTCAGGGAATACGGCTTTATCAGGATCTGATTTTGCATTACTTGTCAGAACCTCTAATACAAATTCTAAATATATCTCTTTGTATATCAGAACCTTAGAAAGTAAAAAACAGTATGAGATATTACCTATGAACCGTTACGGAAAGTCTTATACCTCATCTTATACTCATACAAGAGCTTATTGTTATTTCAATTTAGTCGGGGATCAGCCTTTTGTATCATCTTTGCCAACTCCTGTACAAGGTTATATAACAACTGCAAGAAATCAGGATGGAGTTAAGAATATAGTCTTCCCTGATATTGAAAGCAATACATTTTCAGGGATTAACAATTTTGTTGCAGGAGAATCACACAATCATTCAGGAAACTCTTGTGTAAATCTTGGATTTGGTAACACAGTCGTGGATGGTCTTGGAAATATCGTCAATGGAATCAATGCCTATATTCCGGGAAGTTCTCCCTTTCGGAGAGCATTTAACAACACTGTTTTAAGAAACGACTTTAATACAAACTGCTCTCAGTTCCAAATGAGTAATCCTGTATCCTTGTTCAATCAGGATGTCGTACAATTATTTCCATTATCTCATTATGAAAATCTCAATTATCTTTATTTTATCCCAAATTCAGTTGTGGGCATAACCTTAAAGATTGTCTGTGTGGTTTGTGGTCAAAACGGAACGGTTGAAAGAGCAGTGGGATCCATAAACGGATGGGTGGACTTGGCAAATCAGGAATTTTTATTTGATTCCCGTTGCAGAGAAGTCATAGCCAATAATACATTAAACAGTGCGTCAGTGTCTTTATTGGATTCTACAAGCATTCATATTGACGGTTTATCAATTAATGGTTTTAATATGTATATTAAAACTTATAATCTAAAAACTTATGCCCAATCAATGGGGTTTACAGATGCATCTGATCTCGGAAAAGAAAGCTTTAATGTCTTTTTTAACGCGTGGGTCGATGCTTATGAATTAGGAAACATCCCATCAGGATTAGAAAAAGGCAAATAATGGCAATTATTTCAGATATTCAGACAGAATACGGACTACAAGCGAGCTATTCAAAAATCACTGCATATCATGAATGCTTTAACTCTGTAACAGTCACATTATCTTCTTATATAAGCGAAGAAGACAGACAGTCAGGGCGTAAGCCAATTTCTGTCAAATCTTATTCTGTACCAAAAGACAGTGACGGATTTATCAATCAGGAAGGCATGAACCATATCAGGTATGCTTACATTAAACTCATTCAGGCGTATGGTTTTGAAGGAGATGAAGACATTTCACAATATCTCCTGCAGATTCCGGAAATACAAAATGATGAAATAAATCAGGATTTAACCCAGGAATAAATAAAGGAGGCACTATGAAAATCGATGAAAACAAAAATTCTAAACCTGAAGATGAACCAAACGACAATATCCAGGAGGATGATTATGATGATAATTATTTCATGAAACTGTTTGAACAGGAAAGTCCTGAAAAGCAAGAAAAGAAAGAGCCTAAAGAAGTAACTCCAGACTATAATGATTCCCCTGAAATGTCGTTTCTTAAAAAGTATGGAATCAATTCGGAACAAGATTTAA
>Ga0116170_10006072_pt1 | contig 10661 bp, 7 predicted proteins | sample AD_JPNHW1_MetaG_FD_89797 | JGI IMG/M metagenome (GOLD analysis project Ga0116170, IMG submission 89797) | Active sludge microbial communities of municipal wastewater-treating anaerobic digesters from Japan - AD_JPNHW1_MetaG | ecosystem: Engineered > Bioreactor > Anaerobic > Digestate | place...
ATCATAATTCCTTTCTCACTTTATTTCAGGATTATCTTCCTGAATAATTGCTGATTGCTTCCCGGACGATGCAAGGAAAGCAGGAATTATAGCGAAGTCCTAAAACATCAGGACAAATATTGTTGTACCTTTATCCTGCTATTTCTTCAACTTATGAATGAGATCACCAGAAAGCCTATTCAGTCGTTAGGGTATAATTTTATTCCTGAACAATATCTCCCGGAAGGAAGAGATGAATATTACCTTCGCAACAAACAGAATCATGCTGCCAATACATACCGGCAACTTACCGCCCATGAAATTGAAGTGCTTGTCCGCAACCGGAATACTACCGATGACTGGAACAACATTTTAGTCACCGAGGCCTTTAATCCCGAATTGGTAAAAAATTCAAAGTTTTTCGGATTGCCCGCATCTGCAAACTTGAGCCCTGGTTTCTGGAGTTTCATGACCTGCAGGTTCCGGTCGGAATATACAACAGCACCATTGTAAGCTGCGATTTCGGCGACAATGTGGTGATCGATAACGTGAATTACCTCTCGCATTATATCATCGGCGACGAAGTAATCATTACCAATGTGCATGAAATCGATTCGACCAACCATGCCAAATTCGGCAACGGCATTCTTAAAGAAGGCGAACCTGAATCGGTCCGTATCTGGCTCGAGATATGCAACGAAAACGGGGGAAGAAGCATCATTCCCTTCGACGGCATCTTGCCCGGCGACGCCTGGCTTTGGAGCCGGAGCCGGCACAATAAGGAATTGCAGAACCGTTTCCGCGAAATGACCGAAAAACAGTTCGACAACCTTTGGGGATATTACAGCGCCATCGGCAACAGGGCGGTTATCAAGAACTGCAGCATCATTAAAGACGTAAAGATCGGCGACGATGCTTATATCAAAGGGGCTAACAAGCTGAAAAACCTCACGGTTAATTCATCCCCTGATTTCCCGACGCAGATCGGCGAAGGCTGTGAACTGGTCAACGGGATTATCGGCAAAGGCTGTAAGATATTTTACGGGGTAAAAGCCGTGAGGTTCGTGCTGGGATCAAATTCGCAGTTAAAATACGGAGCCAGGCTCATCAACAGCTTTCTCGGTGAAAACTCAACCATATCATGTTGCGAGGTTCTCAATTCACTGATCTTCCCGGCCCACGAACAACATCATAACAACTCGTTCCTGATCGCTGCAACCATCGAAGGGGCCAGCAATATAGCCGCAGGGGCCACCCTCGGCTCCAATCACAACAGCCGGAGCCCTGACGGTGAAATAGTTGCCGGACGTGGCTTCTGGCCTGCCCTGACAGCCAGCATCAAACATAACAGCTATTTTGCACCTTTTACGTTGCTGGCCAAAGGAGACTACCCTTCTGAACTGAATATTCCCTTCCCTTTCTCGCTGGTTAACAATAATGTTGCCGAAAACCGGCTGGAGATAATGCCCGGTTACTGGTTCATGTACAACATGTACGCCCTGGCCCGCAATTCGTGGAAACTTGCCGACCGCGACAAAAGGCCTGAAAAAACGCAGCGCCTTGAATTCGACTACCTTGCACCCGACACGGTCAATGACATGATCGGAGGCTTACGGCTTCTGGAAAAATGGACAGGCAAAGCGGCAGCCGGCATACAGTCGCCCGGGGCAACGTTTACAGAGGAAGAATACATTACGAAAGGGAAAATCTTACTTTCGGATTCTTCAAACTTTCCCGATGATCTGGCCGTGACCATCGAAGGCGCCGAGCACAGCAAACGGGATTGCCTTATACTGAAACCTTTACAGGCCTGGCAGGTTTTCAGTGAAATGATTGAGTACTATGTTTCCGAAAATGTGCTCGGCTGGATTGAAGAGCATGAAGACTGGAGTATCGTGAAACTCAATGAGATGTATGAAAAACGGCTTCCCCGGAGCAACTGGCTGAATGTGGGCGGTCAACTGATAAAATCATCCGAAGTTGAAAAGCTGAGACGGCAGATCACCGAATACGAGATTATAAGCTGGGACCAGGTCCACCGGTTTTACAATCTTCAGGGTGCAAATTATCCCCAGGATAGGTTGATGCACGCCCTGGCTTCGTTTGCAGAAACATCCGGCATCACCAAAATCGACAGTTGTGTCCTGACGAACTTATTTATAAACTACCTCGCCACGCGTACAAAACTGGTTGAAGGCATCCGTAAATCCCGGCTCAAGGATTATACGAATCCTTTCAGGAAACAGGTTTATGAAAATTCCGAAGAAATGGAGGCCGTACTGGGGAAAATTGACGATACATCGTTCATCATTAAACAGGAAGCTGAACTCCGGGATGCCATTACCAAAATCAATGCCCTGATTGAGAATATCAAGACCATGTAGAATCCCGGAAAACTGCCCTTTTCCGGCTCGGATTACTATAACCCTTTGACGGGCACTCGTACCCTGAAACTTTTTGCAGCAAATATTGTTTTAACTTCTGGTTGACTGGATGTTGAACACAATATGAAACGGACATGTTTGCAACAGCCGCATCGGAGCTTCCGAAAGCTGCAGACATGGAGTACCATCCGATCTGTTAAACTCATTACGGATGAAACATTACTCCATAAAGGACATAGAGAAAATCACAGGGATCAAGGCCCATACCATACGCATTTGGGAAAAGCGTTATCACCTGGTAAGTCCTGAGCGCACGCTTACCAATATCCGTTATTACAACGATATGGATATGAAGCGTTTGCTCAATATTGCCATTTTAAACAGGTATGGCTATAAGATCTCAAATCTCGTGGAGATGAGCGGTGAAGAAATTAACAAGCGCGTAATCGAGGTCACACTGCATGAAACTGATTTTACTTCCCTTATTGAAAGCTTCATCGTTGCCATGATCGAATATGATGAAGTGAGGTTTGAAAAAGCGCTCAATAGCGCGATTATCAGGCTGGGATTTGAGAGTGCAATTACAAATGTCATCTATCCGTTTCTTGCCAAAGTAGGTATACTATGGCAAACCGGAGTCGTAATTCCCGGGCAGGAACATTTTGTGACCAACCTTATCCGCCAGAAACTTATATTGGCCATCGATTCGCGCCAGGCCATCAAAAAAAACCATCCCCGCCGGTTTATTCTCTTCCTGCCCGAAAACGAATTTCATGAGATCGGACTGCTATTTGCCCATTACCTGTTGAAGAAATACGGCCATAATACGATTTATCTCGGGCAAAATGTTCCCCTTTCCGACGTTCAGCAACTTGTCTCCCTTAAAAAGCCCGACTTTATCCTGACATCCGTTACTACATCCCTCTCCTCCGGCGACCTGCCTGAGTTTCTGAAACAGCTCTCCCTGATACTGCCTGACGGACAAATCCTTGCCGGCGGTTCGCAAATAGCTTATTCTGATAACATCACCCCCGCCAATATCGTGACGATCAAATCCGTCAAACATCTTACTGACTTTCTGGAATCAATCCATTGAATCATTTTCTGTGTTCCCAATATCCGTCGGTCTTCTATCTGATTGATTCTGACCGTGTTTATCCTCTTAAGAATTTTTTAACATTTTTTTTAACTGAACCTATTGTTTTGTTTAGTTTTCATTGTAATTTAGTCAACAATTTAAAACGTTTCCAAATAAGGATCACTATCCTTTTTAAAACCTGAATATCAATCACTTCAGAAAAATGCACTACCCGGGAAATGTTTTAAAATTGAATTTAATTAAGTATTCAAGTACGTTTTTAAGCATTAACCAAACACTAAAAACAATGACACAGATAGAATTCTCCCACCAGCTAGTCGGTTTACGGAACAACCTGGAGTATTATGCCAACATGCTTACTTCGAATCGGGAAGATGCCAGGGATCTTCTTCAGGATACATTTCTCAAGGCGCTCTCGAACCGGGATAAATTCGCATCGGATACCAATCTCAAGGCCTGGACCTATACGATCATGAAAAATACCTTTATCAATAATTATCGCAGGAATCAAAAAGCTAATACCATTGTTGATTCTACGGAAGATTTGTTTTACCTGAATATTCCCCGGAAGAGCGACTTTCCGTCCCCGGATTCACTCATGTCGGAAAAGGAAATTAACAAAACCATCCATAACCTTGACGAAGAACAGCGCCTTCCTTTCGAAATGTACAACGCCGGCTATAAATACAAAGAGATTGCCGACCGGCTAAACATTTCCATCGGAACAGTAAAGAGCCGGATTTTCTTCACCCGCAGAAAATTGATGGATTCATTAAAAGAATTCTCAAATTAATTTTAAGTATTGTTATACTCTAATACTGTTTTTGCCTTTTGGCACCTGCAGCACCGGGGTAGCATAGTTTGTTCATTCCGTTTTCTGAAGGCTAAGTTTCAGGATGGCAAAGATCATAACGATAGCGCTGAACCATTGTAAGGGATTTAGCACCTTGCCATTGAACAGATAATCGAAGAGCACGGCCGACACAGGGAAACATAATTCACAGATTGTCGCCAGCATAGCCCTTATTTTCATCAGTCCGAAATAATAGAGAAATATAGCCCCTGATCCTGTAGTAAATGCAATGATCAGGAATATCAGCCATTCTTTCCCGTTCACGGCGCCAATTCCGGTTAAGGTTCCGGAAAACCCGGCGATAAACAACATAATCAGGGTGGTAAACCCATAGCGGTAAAAGGTGGCAGTAGCAAATGAATACTTTTGAAGGACTTTTTTGCTTAGCACCGTAGAACTCCCGAATGAAAAGGCGGCTAATAATGAATAACCGGCGGCAAGCATCGTATTGCTTCCGGTTTTAAAGTCAGGCAAATGGAACCCGAACGTAAGAAAATAACCCGCCACAACTGCCAGTGCAGCCCAAAGTACAAAGTTCGGCCGGAGCTTTTCCCTGAGCAGAAATGCTGCCAGCGCAATCGCAAATACCGGCTGGAACTTCTGTAGCAGGACTACCACGGATAATGTTTTAAACTCAACCAGAAATAAGGCCTTTACAATAGCCAGCGTCCCCAGCGCCCCTCCAAGTAAGGCCAATAAAGAAAACCAGAGAACATCACCGGCTGTAAAGTACTTCAGCCATTTATATTCCTTAAAGAGAAATAAATTCATGATCAGGAAAGGCAAGGCATGAAAAATGAAAACGACCAGCGTAATATCAAGCCTGTAAAGCCTTGGCGTCAGAACAATACCATCGAGCCCCCATAATACGGCAGCGAAACAAATAGCCATGGCGCCGGCAAAAACAGCATTGTTTATTTTCATCACGATGAATAAATTATTATGAACCAGCCTCCTGATTTAATAAATCCGGCGACTGCAAAAGTATCGAAAATTGTCAAAAACCGTTGATACCTTATCAATAGTAAGACAGGGACAATTTATGAACAATTCTGTTATTTCACTAACAATCGTTCGGCCATCATAACTTATATAATGGCAAGATTACTACCTTTGCCGAAAACTAGTAAAATCCAAAATAAATACATAACCTCATGATTACCAATAATTTCGTTCTTCGTCATAATGGTCCTCGTCCTGAAGAAGCCGAACAAATGCTTAAAACGCTTGGAGTTACTTCTCTTGACCAGCTCATTGATGAAACCGTTCCCGGTTCCATCCGACTTCCAAAACCGCTTAACCTGCCAAAAGGCATCAATGAGTATGAATACCTTGATCATATCAAGAAACTGGCTTCGAAGAACAAGGTTTTCAAATCCTATATCGGGCTCGGTTATTATAACACCGTCACGCCCTCAGTGATACTGCGGAATATTTTTGAAAACCCCGGATGGTATACATCCTATACCCCTTACCAGGCTGAAATTTCGCAGGGCCGCCTTGAAGCGCTCCTTATTTACCAGACTATGGTCAGCGACCTCACCGGGATGCCCATTGCCAACGCATCGCTGCTTGATGAAGGCACTGCCGCCGCTGAAGCCATGATTATGTTTTTCAACGCCCGCCCCCGCGAAGCCGTTAAAAACAATGCCAATCTTTTCCTCGTTTCCGATACGCTCTTCCCTCAGACCATTGATGTGATCCGTACAAGGTCCAAAGCGCTGGGTATTGAAATAAAAATACAGCCTGCCGATTCCTTTGAATTTACTGACAAGACTTTCGGCGCCATCGTTCAATACCCGGACCGGAATGGCGACATCCGTGATTATTCCCCGCTAGCAAAAAAAGCAAAGGAAAACCATATTCCGTTAGCCGTTGCCGCAGATTTATTGAGCCTTACCCTTCTGACCCCTCCCGGAGAATGGGGCGCAGATGTGGTTCTCGGATCAACACAGCGTTTCGGCATCCCAATGGGGTTCGGAGGGCCGCACGCCGCATTTTTCGCCACACGTGAAGAATTCAAGCGTTTTATCCCCGGCCGTATCATCGGGATATCGGTTGATGCCGCCGGCAACAAAGCCTTCCGCATGGCGTTGCAAACGCGCGAACAACATATCAAACGCGAAAAAGCCACTTCCAACATCTGCACAGCCCAGGCATTGCTGGCCATCATGGCAGGAATGTATGCCGTATATCACGGTCCAAAAGGCATCCGGGAAATTGCGCGCCACCTCAATATCCTTACCGGAGTTCTGGCCCAGGAAGCAAAATCATACGGTTATACCCAACTGAACAAAAATTTCTTCGACACGGTCAGCTTCCGCATTCCGGAAACCACAACCATAAAAGAAATCCGCAAACTTGCCATCGACAGCCAGGTTAACCTGTTGTACATCGATGACCGCACCATCGGCGTCAGCCTCGACGAAACCACTTCGCTTACCGATGTAAACCTTGTACTGCACATCCTGGCTTCAGCCAACCGGGTGGTATTCAGGGAATTTGTCTGCGATCCGGACGTTTGCGGCCTCATTCGCACCTTCGACGAAAAATTCGACAGGAAATCGGAATACCTGCATGCGCCTGAGTTTAACAGCTATCATTCCGAAACCGAAATGATGCGGTATCTCAAGAAACTCGAAAATCGCGACCTGTCGCTCAACCGCAGCATGATCCCCCTCGGTTCCTGCACCATGAAGCTTAACGCCGCCACCGAGATGATCCCCCTGAGCTGGCCCGAATTCGGTTCCATTCACCCGTTTGCCCCTGCCGACCAGACCGAAGGTTACAAGATCATGATTGATGAACTGGAAAAGGCGTTATGCGAGATCACCGGTTTTAAAGCCGTCACATTCCAGCCCAATTCAGGCGCTTCAGGCGAATATACCGGTTTGCTCGTCATCAAGGCATGGCATGAAAGCCGCGGAGAAGGCCATCGCAAGGTTTGCCTGATTCCTGCATCAGCACACGGAACAAATCCGGCCAGTGCCGCAATGGCAGGCATGGAAGTAGTTGTGGTTAAAACCGACGAATCCGGGAATATCGACATTCCCGATCTCCGCGAAAAAGCAGAAAAAAACAAGGACAGGCTTGCGGCGTTGATGGTAACCTATCCTTCAACCCACGGCGTATTTGAAGAAGGAATTCTTGAGATCGTGAAGATCATTCATGAAAACGGCGGCCAGGTATATATGGACGGCGCCAACATGAATGCGCAGGTCGGCCTGACAAATCCTGGAACCATCGGGGCCGATCTTTGCCATCTGAACCTTCATAAGACCTTCGCAATACCTCACGGCGGCGGCGGCCCCGGTGTCGGCCCCATTTGCGTGGCAGCCCACCTGAAACCATTCCTGCCCGGTCATACATTTGTTCCCGGCAGCAGCCAGGCAACACATGCCGTAGCATCGGCTCCTTACGGAAGCGCCTTCATTCTTCCCATTTCCTATGCATATATTAAAATGGCCGGCGGTAACGGCCTTACCGAAGCTACCAAATATGCCATCCTGAACGCCAACTACCTCAAAACAAAACTCGAAGGTTCTTATAAAATCCTGTATACCGGAAGTAAAGGCCGCGTTGCGCATGAAATGATCCTCGACTGCAACCAGTTTTCGAAAACAGCCGATGTTCAGGCCATTGATATTGCAAAGCGCCTGATGGATTATGGATTCCATGCACCCACCGTTGCCTTCCCCGTTCACGGAACCCTGATGGTTGAACCTACCGAGAGTGAACCAATATCGGAACTCGACCGCCTGGTGAATGCCATGATCGCTATCCGGGAGGAAATCGCAGAAATAGAAGAAGGAAAAGCCGATAAAGACATCAACCCGATCAAGAAAGCGCCTCATACCGTTGCCATGGTCACTGCCGATGAATGGACGCTGCCATACACCCGCGAAAAAGCGGCCTTCCCGATGCCATGCGACAAACAGGACAAATACTGGCCCGCAGTTACGCGAATTGACGATGCATATGGCGACCGCAACCTGGTATGCACCTGCTCGCCGGTTTCTCTTAACCAATAATAAACGGCCAGGTGGCCGAAAAAAATCAGCCGCCTTCCGCTTATAAGAATTGTTATTTTTGCAGCCCTGAATATTCAGGGCTTTTTTTTACCCTACTCCCCCTTTGAGATGAAAGCAATCCGGAACTCTCTCTTCTACATCACGACCATTGGAGTTTTCGCCCTTGTGATGTGGCTTGTAATCAGAGGGGGCCAATCCCTGGAGTCAGGCGCAAAAATCGCACCCGGACCATCAAACATTGAACAAACAGTCCAAAACAGGGATGTCAGCGGCTCCACAGGAATCTTTGAGTCGGTGATGGAGTTCATCCAGAAACCCCTGGCGATTCTCATCCTTCAAATAACCATCATCCTGATTCTCTCCCGGCTTTTCGGATACTTGTCAAAAAAGATCAAGCAACCATCGGTGATTGGTGAAATTGTCGCCGGTATTGTTTTGGGGCCATCCATACTCGGGGCCCTCTCCCCGCAATTGTTCGCTTTCATTTTTCCGGTCAATTCCATCGAAATTTTACATGCCCTGAGCCAGGTCGGGCTTATCCTGTTTATGTTTATTGTAGGCATGGAACTGGATTTCAATGTACTGAAACGATCGGCCGGTATAGCTGTCATGGTCAGCCATGCGAGCATTATCTTCCCCTTCGCCCTGGGTGTCGGTTTATCATACTTCCTGTATACTGATTTTGCCCCGGCCAATGTTTCGTTTCTTGCTTTTTCGCTTTTCACCGGAACAGCGATGAGCATTACCGCGCTTCCCATTCTGGCCCGTATCATTCAGGAACGCGGACTCACCAACACCAAACTCGGAACGATGGCTTTCACATGCGGCGCCATCGACGACATTACGGCATGGGGAATCCTGGCTGCCGTGATTGCCATCGTCCATTCAGGATCATGGCTTGATGCAGGCATAACATTAATTCTGTCTGTCATCTATATTTCATTGATGGTCTGGCTGGTCCGGCCCTTCCTTAAAAAGGTCGGCAGGGTTTATATCACCCGCGAAACATTAAGCAAACAGGTGGTGGCCGTCATATTTATCATTCTCCTGCTATCGGCCTTCATCACTGAGGTAATAGGGATCCATGCGCTGATCGGAGCATTCTTTGCAGGCATCATCATGCCCAAGACCCAGGAATTTAAAAAGAACGTCATCGAAAAAATCGAAGATGTAAGCCTGGTCCTCCTGATGCCCCTGTTCTTTGCCTTTACCGGACTGCGCACGGAAATCGGCCTGCTGAACGAATGGAATTTATGGATTGTTTTCTTCCAGGTGCTGATCGTCGCCGTGGTCGGGAAATTTGTCGGGACTGCCCTGGCAGCGCGTTTCGGCGGGCTGTCGTGGGAAATTTCCCTTTCGCTGGGAACCCTGATGAATACCCGGGGGCTCATCATGCTGATCGTACTGAATATCGGCTACGATTTCGGCGTGATATCACCGGAGATGTTTGCTATCATGGTTTTGATGGCCCTCATCACCACCTTTATGACGGGTCCTGCGCTTTCATTCATCCAGTATCTGTTTAAAAAAGCCGGACAGGCAGAGGAAGAAACGGCCATCCGCCCCTACCGGATCATGATCGCCTTCGGGCCTCCCCGCATGGGAAGCGTACTTCTCAACCTGAGCAGGATTTTTCTCCCGCAGAATAATCATGAAATTCAACCGGGACAGATTTCAGCCCTTCACCTTACTCCCAGCGCCGAAGTTCACCCCACCCAGGCCGCCGTGTTTGAGAAGGAAAGTTTTGAACCTGTCCTGTCAACCGCTAATCAGTGCGGTATTTCGCTCAATACAATCTACAAGGTTACTGACGACGTACAGTCCGAAATCATCAGGAGCGCCAGGAAAAGCCAGTGTGACCTTTTACTGCTTGGAAGCGCTAAATCCATTTTTACCTCCGACCTCCTTGGCGGGAAGATCAGGAGGACCCTTCACGAAAGCCCCTGTAATGTAGGCATCCTTGTAGACCATGATTTTAGTTCGGCAACAAATGTGATTGTTCATTACCCGGAAAGTCCTGACAGGATGTTTTTCGCTTTGGTGCAAAACCTGTTACAGTTGCCTTCTATTGACACCGTTACAATAGTACAACAGAATCATAACGCCGACCTTGAGGCGATATCAGCGCTCAACAACAGCAAAATAAGGATGACTGACATCTCCGGATTCGAAATGACCGAACCCGCCGTAGGAACCTACGACCTGATCGTTGTTCATGTAAACGACTGGAAAGATACCATTATCAGGAAGATGATGAAATTCGAAAAGCTGCCTTCAGTTTTGATCCTGAAGAGCAGAGCATGATCCGGAAGAGG
>Ga0116170_10006075_pt1 | contig 10657 bp, 9 predicted proteins | sample AD_JPNHW1_MetaG_FD_89797 | JGI IMG/M metagenome (GOLD analysis project Ga0116170, IMG submission 89797) | Active sludge microbial communities of municipal wastewater-treating anaerobic digesters from Japan - AD_JPNHW1_MetaG | ecosystem: Engineered > Bioreactor > Anaerobic > Digestate | place...
GCAAGGCCCGCATCGCCGAGCGGGGCATCGAGGAGCTGCGGAAGTGCGTGGACACCCTCATCACGGTGCCCAATGCCCGGCTGTTACAGATGGTGAAGCCGGACATCACCGTCGAGAACGCCTTCCACCTGGCCGACGAGGTGCTTCGCCACGGCGTCCAGGGGATCTCGGACATCATCAACGAGACCGGGATCATCAACCCCGACTTCGCCGATGTCGAGACGGTGATGCGCGGCGGAGGGATGGCGCTCATGGGTATCGGTGTGGCCGAAGGCGAGCACCGTGCCGTGGAAGCGGCCCAGCACGCCTTCTCCTCGCCACTGCTCGAAGAGGCCGTCCTGGACGGCGCCCAGCGCGTGCTCGTCAACTTCGTGGGCGGAACGGACAGCACCCTGGCCGAGATCAACGACGCCGCAGAGTACATCGCGGCTCGCTGCTCTCCCGACTGTCTCTTCATCCCCGGGTATGCCCGGCGGGACAGCTTCGAGGGCAGGATTCAGGTCACCGTGGTCGCCACAGGCTTCGGCGCTACCGCCGAGGACCGGCCGAGCCCGCGGATCACCGACCGCGTCGTCGCGAGGCCAGAGCCCCGCGCCGAACGGCCCCAGGCACCGGCCCTCGATCCGGCCTCCATTTACCTGCCTGCCAACCTGTCCAAGGACTACGGCGTGAACGTCGAGGACTTCTCCGAGTTCGAGACCCCCACCTATCTGCGCCGGCAGATGGACTAGGGGCCCTCCTCTCTTCCTCCTGTACTCGTCGTCGCCCGGGGGCGCACCCTCCCAACGCTCCCGGGCCCTTTTCTTGTCCGTTCAGCCCACCCATCCAGTCTGGAGTCATCCCCGGGGGTGTCGAATGCGACAGGTCCCATGCAGACGCTGCTTCAAGCCGGCTCATGGGCACACAGAGGCCCCGCGCTAACCAGGATGTGACCTTTCGACTCTCGACTGGAAGATGGAAGGCGGGACTACTTCTTCTTGAACAGGGCGTCGAAGGCGTCGCGAGGGCGGTTGGTCGGGGCCGGTTGCTCCGCGGCGAACTCCTGGACGAGACCCGGGGTGAAGAGCTCGCAGGCATTGCGCTTGATCTTGTTTGCGATGCGTTCGATCACCGGCTTGCGGCACTCGTTGGCGCGGGAGGTGTCGAAGAAGATGCAGTTGGAGCAGGTGTGGAGGTCGCTTGCGCAGCCTTCGCAGACCGCATCCAGCGGCAGGGCGACGTCGACCCGCAGCCGCGCACCGCACCGCCGGCAGCGGAACACCGACTCCGTCGGGGCGCCCAGGCCCCTCCCCCGGGGGCCCTCGGGCCGCTCGGTCGGCGGGCCGCTGCGCTCCCGCGGACCCTGTCCGGAGCGCTCCTGCCGGGGTCTGGACCCATCGTCCATGTACCCGCGGTGGCCATACTTACGGTCTTGCATTGGTCACTCCACAACCGCCCGACGGGGTCGGGCGAACTACTTTCCGAGAAGCTTGAGAAGACCCAGCGAGAGCGCTGGCGCATAGGTGATGAGCAGCACGCCGCCGCCCATGATGACGAGGAAAGGTACCACATGTCGATACAACCGCGTGATCGGCGTGCCAAAGCGCGACGCTGACAGGAAGAGGTTCAGCCCCACCGGTGGGAAGAGGAACCCGAGCTCCAGGTTGGCGAGGAAGATGACACCCAGGTGCACGGGATGCACCCCGAACGCCACCCCGAGCGGCACCACCAGGGGGGTCAGCACGATGATCGCGGAGTAGATCTCGAGCACCGACCCCAGGACCAGAAGGAAGACGTTGAGCACCAGCAGAAAGACCAGAGGCGACGTGACGTGAGCCCGCACGATGCCGAGGAGCTGATCCGGGATCTGGGCATCCACAAGGTAGGACGTCAACCCCATCGCCGAGGCCAGCAACAGCAGCACCGCGCCCACCAGGACGCCGCCCCTGAGCAGCACACCCGGCAGGTCGCGCCACGGATGAATGTCCCGGGTCACGAAGCACTCAACGATGATGGCGTAGGCCGCCGCAGCCGCCGAAGCCTCGACGAGAGAAGCCCAGCCGCTGGCGAACAGCCCCACTACCAGCAACGGCACCGAGAGCTCCCACTTGGCCCCCCATGTCGCTCCCAGCGCCTCCCGCCAGGAAAACGTCTGGGTCGACTTCTGGGATCGCCGGCCGACGAAGATGCCGTAGGCCGCCGTCAGGACGACCAGGAGTAGGCCCGGCACCAGGCCAGCCAGGTAGAGCTGGTCGGCCGGCACGCTCGCCACCACCGAGTAGAGAATCACCGGCAGGCTGGGTGGGAACAGCAAGCCGAGGCTCCCCCCGGCCGTCACGAGTCCGAGCGAGAAACCCTCCGGGTAACCTTCTTCCCTCAGGATCGGATAGACCAGGCCTCCCAGCGCGATGATGGTGATCCCCGAGCCGCCCGTGAAGGTTGTGAAGAGGGCGCAGACCCCGGCCACCAGCACTGCAATCCCGCCCGGCATCCAGCCGAAGATCGCCCGGAAGAAGCGGACCAGGCGGTAGGCCGCCCGGGACTCCGCCAGGACGTAGCCGCAGGCGGTCAGCAGCGGAATGGCCGGCAGCGTGGGCGAGGCCACCAGGCGGTAGATCTCAGCCGGCACGGCCGAGATCGGGGTCGACTCGGAAAAGAACAGCAGCATCCCGACCCCGGCCATCGCCACGAACACCGGAGCGCCGAGAAGGGCTGCCACCAGCACCAGCACCACCAGGGCCCAGAAGCTCGTTCCCGAGGGAGGCGGCAGAAGACCCAGCGCAAAGGCCAGCGGCACGGCCGCCAGGGCGAGCGCCCGGCCGCGCCAGCGGTCCGATGCCAGCCACACGAAGCGCAGCGCGGCCAGCGCCAGAGCGAGGGGCATGACCAGCTCGCTCACCCAGACGGGAAGCCCGATGGGGAGCACGGAGCCCTGCTGGCGGTCCGCCATCACGACCTGGAAGCTGCCGTAGGTAAGCAGCGCGCAGACCCCGGCCGCGACCGCGTGGGCGAGGACCCGCACGAGCCGCCGGGCGCGGCTGCCCTCGGCGAAGATCTCGGCCGTGGAGAGCGTCAGGTGCTTGCTTTCCCGCACCGCGATCATCCCGCCCAGGAACGCCAGCCACAGGGTGAGCTGCTGCAGGTAGGTGGCGGAGCCGGGAACGTGGAACCCGCCCAGAGGTCTGCCCACCGCGTCCACCAAGGGCAAGAACACCGCCACGAGGATGGCGACGACGAGAACCCCGTTTTCGATCCGGCGGGAAGTAGCCGACAGAGTCACTTGGCGGCCTTGGATGCCCGGTAGGCGTCACGCAGTCTGATCGCCTCATCGAACGCTGCCGCAGGCACGAACGGACCGCGCGCCCCCGGATAAGCGGCCTCGGCTGCCTTGCGCCACGCCGCCTGGGCCGCGGCGTCCACCGGCACCACCTTGAGCCCGCGCTTCTGCATCGCCTCCAGGTCACGGATCGTCCCCTCCCGGGTCTGGGCGCACAACTTCAGGGCCGCGGCCCGGGCGGCCTCCTGAACCGCGGGGCGGAGCTCCGCCGGGAACTTGTCCCAGGCGGCCTTCGACAGCACGAGCCCACCCGAGAGCACGGCCCAGTTGACGTCCGTCATGTAGGGCGCGGACGTGAACCACTGCATCAGCACCGCCGCCTGGGGCGAGGTAGGAAGAGCCGTGACGAGCCCGGTTTGCAGCGCCGTCGAGATCTCGGTCGCGGGCAGCGGCACCGGACTGAAGCCCGACGCCTTCCACAGCTCGATGGCCGGATTGTCCCCGGCCCAACAGAACAGCTTCTGCGCCTTGAGATCCTCTGGCATCCGCACCGGCACCTTGGTGAAGAAGTGCAGCCAGCCGGCGTCCGCCCATGCCAGCACCACGAACCCCTTGTCCGCATAGATCTTCTCGATTTGAGGTCCGAGCTGCGCGAGCACCGCGTCGAACTCCTCGTAGGAGGCATACGCCATCGGGATGGCGAGGGCGAAGACCGAGCGGTCGATCTCGGCGAACCCGGCGGCGGTGAGAAGACCACCGTCGAGCGTTCCGAGCCGCATCTTCCGCACCACGTCGGCGTCGTCGCCCGCGACGCCGCCCGGGTAGAGCCGCACCGTCACCCTGTCACCGGTGATCTGCTGCCACTTTTGGGCCATCTCCTGCACGGTCACAAACCACGCCGACCCCTGCGGCACCAGGGTGGCGATCTTGATAGTCGCCTTCTGGGCCATCGCCGGCGAGACCAGCCCGGCGATCGCGAACACCACTGCGAAGACCAATGCGTATCGTGCGTATCGCACGTGCACCTCCAGGATTCAGATGAATAGCTCGTCGACCCGCGAAAGCAACCAGCGAGCCCGGCGTTGGGCCAGCAGGTTGGCCAGCCGGTCCGGCCCCGGTGTGCTTACGTCGACGGCCAGTGCTTGGTTGAGCAGCCGCTCGAACTCGCCGCGGTCCTGTGCGCTCAAACAGACCGTCTCGGCAAAGCTCACGAACGGCGCAACCCGCTTTCCACCCGACAGTTGCACCGCCTTCTCGAACGCCTGTCGGGCCCGCTCCACCGAGCCGCCCGCGGCCGCGGGCCGTCCTCCCTCGTAGGCGATGAAGAAGTCGTGAGCGGCACCGCCCCCGAAACGCTCGTCGAGGGCCAGCACCCGGCCGGCCAACGCCGCGGTGATCGGCAGGTCGGCCGACAGCTCGGCGTTGTCCTTGGCCAGCGAGATGGCCGCCCCCCACGCCATGGCCGTCCAGTAGAGCAGGGGGACCTCGTCCATCGAGCGCACCTCGCCCACCGCCCCGGTCAGATCCCGCGTCAGCCGCTCCCGGAGCCCCGGATGCTCCACCTCGAGCCCGCGCAGGCCGTAGTCCCGGGCGCGCAGGTAGAGCTTCAGCGCCCGCTGGCGCATGGCCGTCGCGGCCTTGAGGTCCGATGCTTCGACGTAGTCGGCTTCGCTCTGCACGTACGCATAGGAGTACTGGGTGAACCCCGAGGCAGCGCCAAGTAGCAGCCCCTTGTGGCGCGGCGACTCGGCCAGCAGGCTCTCCATGGTCTTGAGGGCGAACGGCAGCGCCTCCCGGACCAGCTCGGGATCGTCGTCGCTCGCCCACCCGGCTCCGCCCGAGGCCAGGGCATTTCCGGCCGTGTTCACCGCGATCCGCCGCAGCGAGCAGCTCGAGAGCCCCATCACTACCACGAGGACCGCGCCCCAGGTAGTCACGCCACCCAGGAGGCTCGCTCCCGTCCTGCCCACGACGGGACAGGAGGAGCCGAAACGCCACCGCTCACGCCTGCCCCTCTGGCTGGCGTGCCTCTGGCTCTCGACGTTCGACGCTTGACCTTCGACTTGGTTCACGGAGCCTCCGCGCGGCGACCGAGACGAGATACCCATCGGGCGCGCTGGGGCGCGATGGTAGGCCACCTGCACATGTCAATCAACCGCCAGTCGGCTCGGCACCTTCCCCGAGACCGGCTGGCGGAGCCCAGCGGTAGGCTGACAGGTCCAGCGTCCCGTCGAGGCGGAACGCCACGCCCTCCGTCTCGAGCATGGTGCGCTGGATGTCCGGCGGCAGGTCCGGCAGCCGCTCGGTGGAGCAGCCACCGCGGGCGTTCACCACCCGGTGCCATGGCACGTCATCCGGGCAGGTGTGCATCGCCCACCCCACCGCACGCGGCGAGACGAGCTGGCCGAGCCACTCGGCGATCTGCCCGTAGGTCATGACCCGGCCCGCCGGAATCGCCCGCACGAGGTCGTAGATCGCCGCCCACACCGCCCCACCCTCGACCGCCACGTCCGCGTGAACCCGCTGCTCCTGCGATCGCCGCCTGCTTGCCATCACGGGTGAAATGCTACCCCATCCTCCACCCACCCAGGGGAGAGGGAAGAGGGGAGAGGGGAGAGCAAGAGGCAGAAGACGGGGGGAGGGCGGGGCTCTTCCCTCTTCCCTGTCTTCATGCCTCGCTCACCACCAGTTCGTGGGGTCGCCGGTGACGTTGTCGACCATCGACACAAACGCCCAGCTCCTGCCTTCAACGTCGTTTGGCTTATCGTCGAGCGGCACCACCGTCAGCCCGTAGGTCCCGGCCGCGAAGCTGTTCAGGGGCTTGCCGAGCATCGTCTCGAGGCGCTCCTGCATGGTCGCACCCGGCTGCAGCACGACTTCTCGCTCCGCCGCCCTGGTGCCGTCGGCGGCGTAGAGAGTGAGCCGGTGGGTGATGGCGTGATCGTGGTTGCCGTTCCACAGCCCCAGGTTGAGGCGGAACCGCGGCCCGATCTCCAGCCCGGCGAAGTGCTGCACCGGCCAGCCGTTGGGTGGGTAGAACGGCATCATCTCGCCGTACGTCCCACCGTCGGCCCGGGTCGTGTAGGTGCGGATGTACCCCGACATCCAGGACGAGGACTGCAGCTCAAGGCCGCCCCGGACGTTCTCCTCCTGCGCGCACGCGGCAAAGCGCTGCACGACGTCAGGGACGATGCTGCGGTATCCCCACGGAAAGTCGAGCGTGACCGGGGACGGGTTCACACCGGTCAGATGACCTGTCAGACCAGCCGCAGCTCCGGCACCACCACAGCGGTCGGACCAGGCCGGGTAGAAGCGGCCGATCGGTTGGTCCAGCCAGGTCACGCCGTACTCCCCCTCCTCCTCGCGCGCCGTCACGTAGAGGTCCGAAAGCCACTTGGTTTCCTTCGCTCCCGGCAGGTGCGCCACAGCCGGCGTGGCGATGCGGCTCTGGGCATCTCCCACCATCCACCACACGGAGTACGGAACATGCATGGCGTCGCCGGTGCGGTTGTCGACCATCGACAGCCACAGGGCGACGGGCCGGGCGCCTGTCACGGCGATCTGCGCTGGCAGCCCGGACTGCACGGCAGCCGGGAACAGCGCCTCGAGGTTGACCATCTTCACGCCATGTGCGGGCACCTCGACATCCTGGCGCTCTCCCGGCCGCGGGTAGCCACCTGGGACCGGTGCGATGTCCTGATACGCCGGCATCCCCCACCAGAGGCTCACGGTCACGGCCTCGTCGCGGTCGTTGGCAAGCCCCAGATTGTGCCGGAACCGCCCCGCCTCCCGGTGGTCAAGGACCAGCATGGCGTTCATACCCGTGAACATGTCAGGTTGGTAGAGATCCCCCACGTGGTTGGAGTACCCCGTCGTGCCGGGCACTGCCGGCACGGCCTGGCCCATGGTGCCGCCCCGCGCCTCCTCGCTCGCGTCCAGGGATGGGGTCCAGACCCGCGAGACGGCCACGACCTGCTCGCCAAAGCGATACGGTGACGTCACCACGAGAGCGTCGTGGGTCACGCCGTCACCTGCCGCCCCACCGCCCATCCACCCCAGGGCGTTCTCGATCCGTGCCGAGCCGTGCGCCTGGAGGTCGACTGTCTTGGTCACGCCTGGCTTGACGACACGCCGGAGGGTGACGCTCGTGGCTTGCCCCGACGGGTTGTACAGCCAGAGCTCCGAGCTCCAGGACGTGCTCCCCCGGCCAGCGGCGCGCACCACGATTGGCACCGTTTGCTCAAGAATCGCCGGCGGGTCTTTCGGCAGACGCGCGAGGGTCCACGGCTTGGGATCGCCCAGCCAGCCGCTGCCTGTGGAGAGCACGGTCGCTTCAAGGGTCGCGGGGTCAAGCTTGACGAGCGCGTCGATCTTCGTGTGACTTTCCTGGGTCCCGAGGACAAGCGCATCCAGCTCATGGTCGAAATAGGCGAAGTCTAGCCAGGCACTGCCAGAAGGATTGACGAGACTTCTCCGCGATACTCCCGCCCAATCAATGCCGCCTCCAGTCACGGGGAGGAACGAAATGCTCAGGTTGGCATGTCCGCTCACGGCCCAGAGCCCACCACGCCCCGGGTCAAACGACAGCCTGTTGAACAGATCAGCATCCCCCTCTGGTTGACCCACGAGGCTCGAGAACACGCGGAACTGGGTGGCCCCCACCGGTGCCCAGCCGATCGCTTTGTACAAGGTACCGTAGACGCCCTCGCCCAGGTTGAATGGCTGGCCCTCCCGCTGACTGATGAACGGCCCTTTGCCATCACCAAAGTAGAGGGAGGACACGCTAGGGGCTTGTACGCGGGTCGCGGTGGCCGGGGACGGCTCCGCATAGCGGCGGAGCAGCCTCGCGGAACCCGGGTCCACCTCGATCCAACTCCGAGCACCCTGGAACAGAAGTCGGTCATGCGTTGCCGTGAGGTACGAGCCGTACCCGAACTCCTCGACCGAGCTCCCACCCATGCACCAGTAAAAGAACGGAGCCAACCGGCGCCACCTGTTTGCCACAAGTTCGAGGCGCCAGATTCCCTGCCGGGAGTTCACCGAAGGGTTTGAGCCGCGAAACTGGTGATAGAGCACACCGTACAGTGGTGCCCGCACCTTAGCCCATGTCGGCTGCTCGCCAAGAAGCCGCTGCTGGTGACCACTGACGAAGAGGGTGACCACGGCCGCAACCGCGGAGACCATGCCAGTCTTCAGCATCCGGAACGTGTTCATCCTGATCCCCCCCTGTCGCCAGGGAGGCCATGTACCTGCGATCCTCGCTTGTCCACCGCCATAGGTTGAATGCTACTCCAACCCACCCCCGCCCGTTGATTGGTCCTCGGAGGTCAATGATCGGAAGGAGAAGGAAGGAGAGCGGGTGGGTGGGGCCTCCGATCACCGAGCACCAACCACTCTCCCGGACCCCGGATCCCGGACCCCAGCCAAGGCTAGACTTCTCCGTACCGGAAGCAGGTCACGAGGTGGTCGTTCACCAGGCCGCACGCCTGCATGTGGGAGTAGACGACGGTCGGGCCGACGAAGCGGAAGCCGCGACGCTTGAGCTCCCTGGAGAGCGTCTCGGCTTCCGGCGTGAAGACCGGCAGCTCCTTGAGGCTCGTCCAGGTATTGCGAACGGGCGTGCCACCGACGAACGGCCAGACGAACGCGTCGAAGCTGCCGAACTCCTGCTGGACCTCGAGAAACGCCCGGGCGTTGCCGATCGCTGAGGCGATCTTGAGGCGGTTGCGGACGATGCCGGCGTCGGCCAGCAGTCGCGCCACGTCGGCGTCGCCGAACCGGGCCACGGCCTCGGGGTCGAAGCCCGCGAACGCCCGCCGGTACCCCTCGCGCTTGCGCAGGATGGTCTCCCAGGACAACCCCGCCTGGGCGCTCTCCAAGACCAGGAACTCGAAGTGCCGCCGGTCGTCGTGGGTCGGAACACCCCACTCGTCGTCGTGGTAGCGCTGGTACAGCTCCGTGCTTCCGGCCCAGGGACACCGTTCCATGCACACCTCCCGGAAACGGCTCGACCCACCCGCCGGGGGTGGGTCGAAGCGTGCGGGCGACCGGGGTCGCCTCTACAGGATCATGAAGGCGATGAGCAGGGCGTAGATGACGAGCGACTCGATGAACGCCACGCCGACGATCATCGTGATGCGGATGGCGCCCGCTGCGCCCGGGTTGCGCCCCATGCTGGTGCATGCCGCGGCCACCGCCTTGGCCTGCCCGAACGCGCCCGCCACCGCCGCCACGCCCAGCACGAACGCCGCCGAAATGTACTTCCACATGTTGCCGGCCACTGCCGCTGCCTCGGGTTCGGCCGCCAGGACGGGCGCAGCCATGGCGAGGAGCAACAACCCCGCGACCACTACCAGCACGTGCTTCTTCATGAACGAGTCCTCCCTAGACGTCTTCCGTCCTCAGTGCTCCTCGGCGACCGCGCCGGAGATGTACACCGAGGTCAACATGATGAAGATGAAGGTTTGAATGGTCGCACCCAGGACTCCAAGGCCCATCATGGCCGGCACGAACAGGGGTACGACCAGGAGAAAGATGCCACTTGCCGAGTGCTCGGCGAAGATGTTACCGAACAAACGAAGGGTCAGGGACAGCACCCGCGCCAGGTGGGAGATGATCTCCAGGGGGATCATGAGTGGGAACAGCCACCACACCGGGCCCACGAATTGCTTGAAGTAGCGGAACCCCTGCGCACGCAAGCCGGCCACGTGGTAGAAGACAAACGCGGTGGCGGCCAGGGCGAAGGTGGTGTTGGTGTTGGCGGTCGGCGGCTGGAGGAAGAAGATCAGCCCGAAGACGTTGGCGGTAAAGATGAAGAACGCCAGCGACGTGATGAACGGCACGAACGGTCCACCGTGGCCGGGCCCGACGACATCGTCGCACAGCCCGCGTACCCCGCCAACCATCACTTCGAGAAGCTGTTGCGCGGTCGACGGCCGTTCGGTTGAAAGGCCCCGCCGCACCACTACCGCCAGCGCCGTGATGACCAGCACCACCGTCATCGCCATGATGACGTGATCCGGCAGCCAGATCCCCTCCTGCCCGCTGACACCCATGGCCTTCTGCCAGCCCGCGGGAGGCACACCCAGGAGCATCGTCAGCAGCGCATTGAGCGGATGGAAGAAGAAGGAGACCTCGTGATGCACGCTTGACTAACCCTTTCCGGAGTCCTGATCTTCCGCGTTCCAGCCCGCCGCAGCGAGCCCGCCGAGCACGATCACGACCCCGACCGCCACCACCCACACCTGGAAGTGCCGCCTGAGAAGGAAAAGCATCGCGAACAAGAGGCCCCAGAGGGCCAGGCGGGCGACCAGGAGTGTAACAGCGCCCTTGCTGAACCGCGGCCGACCCGGCTGCAACACCTTGCCGAACAGGCGATCCAGCCACAGCGCGTTGATCATA
>Ga0116170_10006076_pt1 | contig 10657 bp, 12 predicted proteins | sample AD_JPNHW1_MetaG_FD_89797 | JGI IMG/M metagenome (GOLD analysis project Ga0116170, IMG submission 89797) | Active sludge microbial communities of municipal wastewater-treating anaerobic digesters from Japan - AD_JPNHW1_MetaG | ecosystem: Engineered > Bioreactor > Anaerobic > Digestate | place...
AGCTTTAAAGAAAAGGTTATTTAGTAAAGGCATCACCGTAATATACCTGCGCCAGAGTCGGTATCTAGAGGCGACGAAGAAGGAGTATTGATGTATAAGAAGATGAAGCTGAAGGGTGTGGCCAGAATTGAACCGGATCATCTTGGCGATCCCCTCGAAGCTGCAGTGGAAAAGTCACTGCGCGATAAATACGAGGCAGTAGTTGATAAGTCACTGGGGACCATCGTGGCCGTGCTCGGAGCAGACAACATTGGAGAAGGTCATATCCTGGCCGGGGATGGATCCATTTATTACGAGGTCGATTTCCAGGCCCTCGTCTTCAAGCCGGAGATGCAGGAGATAGTCGAGGGCGAGGTTGTGGAAATCGTCAAATTCGGGGCTTTTCTCTCCATAGGGCCATTTGACGGCCTGTTGCATGTCAGCCAGATCACCAATGAGTATATATCTTATGATGAAAAGAACGCGCGGCTGGTAAGCAAGGACTCCAATAAATCCCTGGGTGAAGGGGATCGGGTTCGGGCCAGGGTGATAGCCGTGAGCCTCAATGAGAAAGAGCCTCGCGAGAGCAAGATCGGGCTCACAATGAGGCAGACTGGCCTTGGAAGGCAGGAATGGCTTGAAGAGGTTACAGGGGATGCCAGCCAGAAGTCAACAGTGGAAGCTGAGGCGAAATGACCGAGCAGGTATGTAGAGAGTGCCGCAGAATCGTTGAGGGGCAGGTCTGTCCCATCTGCAATTCCTCCTCGCTTTCTCGTGACTGGAGCGGCTATGTTGTGGTCATCGATCCCAAGGAATCGATCATCGCGCAAAAGCTGGAGATCACTCTCCCAGGTAAATATGCTTTGAAGGTGCGTTAGAATTGCGTTTGCTTCTTTTGCCTGATGAATTGCGGTCCCTTCTTAAGGATCCTCTGGGAAGGCTGTATCGGGGAAATGGCCTGGAGTGCGTAACGGCCATGAAAAAAGAGCTTCTCTCCGCCAGAAAAATTGCTGCAATTGGCGATATGACTGCCTACTATCTCTTGAAGGCATCCATTGTGCCGGATCTGCTGGTGGTTGACAATAAGACCAAGAGGCTGCCCGTTTCCGATCATGTCCTGGAGAAGCTGGAGCACGAAAGCTATAAAACTGAAAAGGTGCAAAACCCAGCGGCAACTCTCAGCAAAGATCTCATAGATATGATCCGTGCGTCATTGGATGGCAATGAGCGCGTCAAGATAGTAGTCGAGGGCGAGGAGGATCTGGCGACGCTTCCTGCCATCCTCTATGCGCCGCTGGGCTCTGTGGTGGTCTACGGCCAGCCCAATGAAGGAAGCGTCCTGGTTGATGTTACTGCTGAAAGAAAGCTGCACGTTGAAGAATTCATGAAGCGAATGATTGTGGAGGAATGAAATTGGATATACAGATAATCAATGAAAAGAATAACCCCATCCTGAACCGGCGGGAGATTCATTTCAAGGTCACTCATGATGAGGCTACACCATCCCGAAAGAGCATTGTGGATAAGCTGGCTGCAACTCAGAACTCAAAGGCTGGCCTGGTATATGTGGATAGCCTGAAGACCGAATTTGGAAAGCGCGAGACCATTGGCTACGCCAAGATCTATGAGACTGCTGAGAGGGCAAAGCAGATTGAGCGAGCCCACATCATTGAGCGCAACACCTTTGTCAAGCCCGAAGAGGCTGCACCGGGGGCAAGCTAGATGGCAGCCAAGAAAGCAGCCAAGAAGGGCGAGGTCAAGGGCGTCTCCAGGTATTACGAGCTGTCCGGCGACTCCATCAAGTCCAAGAAGTCGGTCTGTCCCAGGTGTGGCAACGGCGTATTTCTGGCAAGCCATGCCGACAGGCAGAGCTGCGGAAAGTGCGGCTATACCGAGTTCAAGAAATAGAGCAGTCATCTGGAATTGATCGCTGCCTGATCTCTGCAGGCCTTCTGACACAGGTCCGCTGTCCGGCATCCGCCGGCATTCAGATATCGATCAATCGTCCGGTATCGATCAGTCGGGTCTTTTTTCGGACCCGAATTCACTGTTTTTGTTTCAGGGCATCTATTTTGTTTCAGGGCATCTCTTTAATATCATAAAGCGCAATTGATAATGGGTGTTCATTTGGCTGAATTCGTCTCATCTACCTTTATGACCCTGGTGATTGCTCTGATCATTTTATCCCAGGCCATAAAGATCGTTCGGGAGTACGAACGGGTGGTAATATTCCGTCTTGGGCGCTTTTCCGGAGTGAAAGGTCCAGGCATATTCTTCATCATTCCAATCATCGACCGGGTCATGCTCCTGGATCTGAGAGTCTTTACCATCGATGTGGCAAAGCAGGTGGTCATAACCAAAGACAATGTGAGCGTGGAAGTGGACGCTGTCATTTACTACCGGGTGGTCGATCCTTCGAAAGCTGTGATTCAGGTGGAAAATTACAGGCTTGCCACCTCCCTGCTTGCTCAGACCACATTGAGAGACGTATTGGGTCAGATCGACCTGGATGATCTTCTCTCCAAGCGCGATGAATTGAACAAGAAGCTCCAGGCTATCTTAGACCAGCACACCGATCCCTGGGGAATCAAGGTGACTGCGGTCACACTGCGGGACGTGTCCCTTCCAGAATCGATGAGAAGGGCGATTGCCAAGCAGGCCGAATCTGAGAGAGAAAAGAGGTCGCGCATCATCCTGGCTGATGGCGAGTTCCAGGCCTCCAAGACCATGACAGATGCTGCACGGCTCTATGAAGATGTTCCAGCAGCCCTCAAGCTGAGAGAGCTGCAGACGCTCGTTGATATCGCCAGGGAAAAGACCCTCATCGTTGTCACTCCCAGCGGAGACCTGGCGACAGGATCTACTGCGGGCCTGACTGCAGCCTTAAATCGGGAGCTTTCCGACCGTGAGGCTACACGAAAGGAAGAGGCCAGAAAGGATGCTTTGAGGGAAGCGAGCAATGCAGCAGCACAAATGAGGAGATGAACGGAAAATGAATTCAGGCCGGTCCTGGTCAAGATGTGCCGATAAAGAGGGCTGGCCGCACTTTTGCTATAGGAAAATGGCCTCATGGGGCGCACCATTTTTCTTTTTATCTCTCTTGCTGTGCCTCATCATTTCGTCGGCCCTGCCTGCTGCCTCAGCAGCTCAAAATGCGAGCGTACTGGCTGTGCAGATGCAGGGCGCAATCACTCCGGCCAGCGATGACATAGTCACCCTTGCCCTGCAGGAGGCCAAAGAAGAAGATGCTGCTGCAGTTTTGCTTCTGCTGGACACTCCTGGCGGAGGCCTCACCGAGACATTTGAGATCTTAAAGCAGATCAAGGAATCGGATATTTCAGTCATTGGCTATGTTTATCCAGATGGGGCCGCAGCCTGGTCCGCAGGGACACTCATTCTCATCGGATGCGATGTGGCTGCAATGGCTCCCCATAGCATCATAGGCTCAGCCCAGCCTGTTCGGCTCTCACCTTTTGGCGACACTGAGCCCATCAACGACAGCAAGACCACCAATGCAATTGTTGCGCTGATTGAGGAGACTGCCAGATCCCACGGAAGAAATGAAACTGCAGCCAGGCAGTTCGTGCTCTCCAACCTCAATCTCAATGCAACCCAGGCAAAAGATTATCGTGTAGTTGAGCACGTCTCTGCCTCACCTGAGGATCTGCTTCTCCAGATCAATGGCAGCCGGTCAAAGAATGTCACATTGCTCACAAAGGACGCAAAAATAGAGTATTTCGAGATGCCGCCAAACCTCTGGCTCCTGAAAATCCTCTCTGATCCGACGCTGTCCGGACTGCTCATGCTTGTGGGCCTCTATGCGCTCATCTTCGGGCTCTCAAGTCCGGGAATGGGCTCTGAGGCTCTCGGCGTGGTGGCTCTGGCCCTCGGGCTGATTGGGACCGGCTTTTCTGTTAATACCGGTGCAGTCTTCTTGCTGCTTCTTGGCCTTGGACTGATTCTTGCGGAGCTGCACAGCCACTCATTTGGAATCCTGGCAGTAGCCGGGCTGTTATGCGTAATAGTCGGAAGCATACTCGTAGTCCCCACAAGCTTTCCACAGTGGTATGTGCCTGGAGGCTATCAGAGGGACATGGCAATAGCAGTCATTCTTCCTTCTCTGATTTTTGGCGTCTTCCTGGCTTTTGCCATTTACAAGATCGCAAAAGCTCGTTTTTCGCCGCCGACACTGGGCCGCCTGGTGGGCGAGCAGGCTATAGCAATTGAGCGGCTGGACCGAGAGGGCTATGTCATCTTTCAGGGCGAGTACTGGAAAGCCAGGGCGCAGGAGCCTGTGGAGAAGGGCGAGCAGGTGATTATTCTGGCCAAAGAAGGAGAGCAACTGATGGTGAAAAAATGCGGATGAGCGCATTTGATGTGGCTTGGTGCAGCTTGAATTCAGTCTCTATCTGATTCAGGAACATCCTCAAATTTCGTCCTTCCGGCAGCCCAGACAAGAATGCTATATCTGGAGCCTGCAGATACCATTTTGTGTCACGGGGCTCATGAAATCTGACTGCATTATGCCAGCACATGAAATTGTCAATATTTTCAACGTAGTCTTATGAATGGTGTTATGTGAGATATGCTTTCAGTGCAGGAAATCAATGATCGTTTCAAGTCTTATCGCGACTAAATTTTGCGCTTTGTGGACTTCAAGTACAGGCTCGATGGATTCATAGTCACGGGCCTTTTCTTTCCTCCAAATTTCTTAATGCTTAGGAGCGTCTTGATTTTCGTCCAGTGCATCCAGACACGATTCATGGTGGATGAACTTAATTTTACATACTTCGCGACTCTATTGGTGCTCTCGCATCTCTTTTTGGCCTGAATGATGAATGATATATTTGATCTTCTTCTCTATCAGCTCTGCAACGTTATTCTTCTTTCCCATGCCCCATTGATGGGTATATAACGACAGAGGCTTCAGGACTCTACAACGGAGGCGTCAAACCAAAACATTTATCAGATAAAAGAGAGGGCATTGGTTTGGTGCAGAACATGAGCGTAATTGATATTATTGAGGGACTTCAGAGCCTATTGATACTGGCAATCTTCGTAGGAATCATTGCGGTAAGCTTCAAAGTGTGGCGCTGGAATTACGTTACCCCGCCAAAATAGGTTCGTAGATTGGGCGTTTTACGAGAATCGGGAAGTGCCGGATGGCACTGTCCTGTATTTCAAGGACTGGAGCGAAATTTTGGCCGGTGTCCGCCATTTCACTGGCATTGGCGGTAGCGGTCACACGTTCTTTTAAGTTTCAATTAACAAGAGGATCACGCTGCGGCCAGGCCCGGCTCGGCTGCGATTCTGTCGCAGAATGCCTTGATCTGCGCTTCGTCTCTGCAATTTCTGGGAATGACCATTACCTGATAGCCATCGCTCTCTAATCTGTTGATCAAATCCCGGAACTGGCTCATAGCCACTTTGATTTGCTTTGTCAGGTCCGGCATCTTTAGTATTACAATCCTTGATGAAGGGATGACCGCATCCACCACATAGCCCCAGCGGGTGGGACGATGCATAAGGACCGATACACCTCTCCTCGACAGCTCTGAGACGATGACCTCAAATTTATCCAATTGTTTCGTCTCTGAATGCTTCAATAAGACCCCTTTCCATGCTCATTTCTGGATTTGAAATAATCAATTCTCTCATTAGAGCAAATGTTGAGGGCAGGGTGGGGTAATCTCCCCGGTTTCTCTAATTTATGAACTCAGCCCTCGATTTTTTAATCATCAGAAATATCCGAGGATTAGTATCTCCTCTGGGTCCTGGCTGGTCTGTGCTTCTGGTAGCACTCGCTGCAATAGACCGGCCTGGAACCATCTGGTTTGAAGGGCACCTGTGTTTGCTTACCGCATTCCGAGCAGGTGACATCAGTCATTTCTCTTGGACCGCGATTAAACCGGTCGCTACTTCCACTGTTTTCATATTTTCTTTCAAACATTCAATTCACTTACCTTTTGAATCGATTCAAGGAATCGAAACCATTTGCGAAAACATCTCAACAAATCACTTTGAATCGACGAATCCAGCATCACTAAAAGGACGCTCCAGGATATATACCTTCCGGTACAAAAAATAAAATCAGTTTGAGTTCATTATCACCTGTCATATTCGCTATCTTCTTTTAGTGATTATGGACAGTATATCGCTGTCTCTCAGTTCGTGATCCAGGCCCACAGACTGCCCAGGAAACTTGGCGCTATCGCCCCAGACCAGAGCATAGCGGAAAAGGTTTACAAAGTCCCTGTGAAGATGCTCACATACCGACCTTACCGAGCTTCCATCGAGGAGAACCAGCGGCTCTTTCATATCCGCCTTTCCGCCTTTCGGCTTGAGGTAGACGCGAATGAATCCCAGCCGCTTGTACATGAGGTCCTTCAGCTCCTCCAGGCCCATGTTGGTGGCACAGGAGATGGGAAGATAATCCCTGCCCAGATCCTCAGTGATCTTGCTCTCGACATTTCCATATTTGAGGTCGAATTTGTTTATGGCCACAACTGATGGAATGTAAACTCTGTTTCCAGCCAGAAAGTCCACCAGGCTATCTGTATCGATGTCCTCGCGGATTGTGACGCTCGCATTTACGATGCCATAGGCCCGAATGATTTCTGCTATTTCAAATTCGGTCATCTGGGTGAGGGTCACAGTGCTTCTGACAATTATTCCGCCTTTCTTCTCCTGGGTGATGTGAATATTCGGAGGCTGCTTATCCAGCCGTATTCCTGCATCATACAGCTCTCTCTCCAGGATGTCCAGCCGGTAGTTGAAGACATCTCCTAAAAGCAAAATTATATCCGCAGCGCGAGCTGCAGTTATGACCTCTCTGCCCCGACCCTTTCCTCTTGCAGCGCCTTTGATGATGCCTGGCATATCCAGGATCTGGATCTCTGCGCCCTTGTATTTCATGACTCCTGGAATGACTTCCAGGGTGGTGAACTGGTAAGCAGCAACCTCTGACCTGGAGCCTGTCAGATAGTTTAGAAGGCTGGACTTTCCGACAGACGGAAATCCCACCAGTGCCACGGTCGCGTCTCCAGATTTCTTGATGTAGTATCTTCTGCCTCCGCCGCCGCCTTTGATCTTCTGGAGCTCCTGCTGCGCCTTGAGCTTTGCGATCTTGGCTTTGATCTTGCCCAGATGGTGCTCCGTGGCCTTGTTTTTCTGGGTGTTGAATATTTCCTCTTCCAGAGCCTTAATTTGTTCCTCGATGGTTGCCATTTATTGTCCTCCTGCCAATGAGCCTTCCCCTTTATAAGCTATGGGATCGAGAACCGGGCAATCAGAGAAGTTGAGAAATATTGGTGTGCTGGGTCGCGTGCGTGAATCATTGGACTGCTGTCATAAATGCCATAAAAAAATGTGATTTCTAGGAATCCTCTATGAAATGCTGAGATATAAATTGCTGTCTCAAGCTACTGCTCAGAATCAAAATAGTCCAGATCCACTCTTTTTACTGTGTAATTGACGACTTCAGAGACGCCAATGCCGTGATCAATCATCAATTGAGCAAGATGCTCTCCATCTATGAGGACAATTTTTTTTTGTATTCTGTCAACATAATCTCTGGCATCCTGGGAGAACTGTGATGTAGTAATCATAATGCCTTTTCCTGCCCGCTGTCCTTCAAGACTCCCAGCAAAAGCCTGCACCAATGGCCTTCCTACTGTGCCACTCCACCTCTTGGCCTGAATGTAGACGACATCAAGGCCGAGTCGATCTTCCTTGATAATACCGTCTATGCCGCCGTCTCCACTTTGGCCTATTGCCTGTCCTGCATCTCTTCTTGAGCCGCCATACCCCATTTCTACGAGCAAGTCCACGACCAATCCCTCAAAAAATTTAGGTGGACATTTCATTATTCGTTCGATAAGATCATTTGCCAGAGATCTCCTCAGTTCCTGATAGCTGGCATCGAGAGCTTCCTGTGGTGTCTGCTTCTCGATCGCATCATCATTGATGCCCCCATCATTTGCTGTTTCATCATCTTCGCGAGAGGACTTGCCGCACCACTCCTGTATCCCCGGATACTGCAATAATAGCTTGATATCTATCCTCGAAGGATTTTTCTCCAGAAGCTCTAAGCCCTGTTTGGTGATATGAAAGACTCCTCGCCTGGTGTTCTCAATGAGCCCAGCTTTCTTTAGATAAGCTCTGGCCCATGCCACACGATTACCAAATCTCGCCTGTCTTCCGCTGGGAAGCAATTCTCTCCTTTCAGCGTCAGTTAGCTTAAATCGGGCAGCCAGGGCATCAGAGACTTCACCATGGCTGTGATCTTCCCCATCTTTCATAATTTCAAGCAGCGGCAGCATTATAGATTGAAAATCCGGTATAGACATCTAATGCCTCTATTATATTTTCTCACGAGGCTGGATATCATTGTATCATATAAAGTTTCTTCGTCTATGGCAGAAATCATCCCGTATCATTTGCCATATTGCCGCAGATCTGGCTGCCCGCCTCTATCGCAGGAGGCTGCTATTTCAATAAATTCTTCGTCGCTGTAGAAAATCTGTATATCCGAAAAGATGCCTGATCTGGGAAAGGGTTTTTTAAGGTTAAGTGGCGGATGAATCCTGCCAATTTCCATTCGAAAAGAAAAACCCCGAAAATCGAGGTTGATTCCCATGCGCTCACTGCAACTGTTGCTGCTCTTCCTGCCTGTATCTCTCCTGGCCCACTGGGCAGGAACTGGCGAAATACTTGTCTTCGCTGCTTCAGCACTGGCTATCATCCCAATGGCCAGGCTTCTTGGCGAGGCTACCGAGGTCCTGGCTGAAAAGACAGGCCCGCGCGTGGGTGGACTTCTCAATGCCACCTTCGGAAACGCAGCCGAGCTGATAATCACCTTAGCCGCCATCCGGGCCGGACAGATGCAGCTTGTGCTGGCCTCTCTCACAGGCTCGATTCTCGGAAACCTGCTGCTGGTTCTTGGCTTTTCCATGCTTCTTGGAGGGCTTAAAAATGGCAGGCAGATCTTCGACCGCAGACAGGTGGACACAGACGCCACCATGACCATCCTGGCGCTCATTGCCATGAGCGTTCCCTCCCTCTTCAGCCTCTACATTTCTGATGGCATGCTGGTAGAGGAGCTGAGCCTGACGACAGCCGCAGCAATGATCGTTCTCTATCTGCTCTTCGTGATCTACACTCTTCGAAGCTGCACTGAGAAAAACAGCATCAGATGCGATGCAGTGACCGCGCGAGAGGCTTTGCCAGTGCACTCCTGGAGCGCAGGTTATGCCACCATCGTCATGGCTCTGTCAATGGCTGGCATCGCCATCATGAGCGAGCTGTTGGTAGCATCGGTGGAAGCTGTAACAGACACCCTCGGCCTGACGCCATTTTTCGTCGGAATTATAATCGTTCCCATCATTGGAAATGTGGCAGAGCACCTGGTATCGGTTCAGGCCGCCAGGCAGGACAAGATGGACCTCTCCCTTTCCATCGCGCTTGGCTCAAGCCTGCAGATCGCCCTTTTTGTGACGCCTGTGCTGGTCTTCGTCTCGCTCCTGCTGAACAACCCCCTCACGCTTCAGTTCAACCAGCTTGAGCTCATCGCCCTCACAGCAGCCTCCATGATCTCGGCCCTGGTTTCACTGGACGGCGAATCCAACTGGCTGGAGGGGGCAATGCTGCTGGCAGTCTACGGAATACTTGCGATGGCATTCTTCTTCTTGCCGCTGAGACTGTAGCGCAGTCTCCTGCTTCAGACCCTTTTGCAGTTGCTGCCGCAATTGCAGCAGGCAAGCTTTTTTGATAAAATGCTCTAAATCACGATACCAGATACACGCCAGCGATGATCATGATAACTGCAGTCACCTTGAGTGTCATCGTCTTTCTGTCAAGCTCCTCAGAGATGACTCCCGGTATGAAAAGCCCCAGGATGATGACATAGAGAAGTGTGATGAAAGGCTGCATTGCTGCAACGCTTGAGACCAGAGCCACAGATCCCACTTTGTATGCAAAAACAGAGGCACCCCTGCCGATGATGTCAAAGACCTCATCTGCAAAAAGGGCCGCCAGCAGAAATAGACCTGCCCGGAAATACGCAGTCACCTCCCTTCGCACCGACTCTCTCAGAAGGAGCGGCAGGACTGTCAGAACGCTTCCGATGGATGACCAGAGGATGAGATGCCATTCTGTCATGAAGTCCAGGAGATATTTGGATGCCAGTGCATAGGCAGCAGTGAAAACCCAGAAGACCGTCATGTATTTCAGAGCCGGGGAAAGCGATGTCTCGCCTTTTTGGCCGGGCCGGTAGGATATCAAGATAGCACTGCCAACGAGCATTGCACCGCCTGCATAATCGTTGAGGTCCAGTGTCTCTCCAAAAAACAGATAGGCACCAAGGAATACGAAGACCGGAAAGACATAGACCAGGGCAGCCACCCTGCTGGTCTCCTCCTGTTGCAGCGCTAAAAGATAGGCGGTCCAGAGTACAACCTGAAAAACGCCGGTGACCATTGCATAGATGCTCTGGGGAAATACATAGCCCCATCCCATATAGGCCGGAATGGCCAGGATGAGTATCTGCTGCATGACAACGAGAACCAGCAGATAGGCCATGGCATCTTTAACAAATCTGCTCAAAATGAACTTGTCAATGATGCCTGTGACCGCGAGCGCTGCAGCGCCCATAATGGAGAGAATGAGCCAGTCCACAGGG
>Ga0116170_10006078_pt1 | contig 10656 bp, 12 predicted proteins | sample AD_JPNHW1_MetaG_FD_89797 | JGI IMG/M metagenome (GOLD analysis project Ga0116170, IMG submission 89797) | Active sludge microbial communities of municipal wastewater-treating anaerobic digesters from Japan - AD_JPNHW1_MetaG | ecosystem: Engineered > Bioreactor > Anaerobic > Digestate | place...
GGCAACATGGAATTCCGGAGCCTCCGGGATGACCCGGAGGGGATGACAAAGGCTGTCGGCAACATTCACCGTCCAGGCTGAGGGGTGCATCAGCGTTGCACTGTCCATGGCTTCGGAAAACGTCACACGAACCGCCCCCGGTCCGGAAATCCAGGCACCGGCAAGATAGGGAACCGTCTCGTCCGGACGAGAGGTATTCACCGAATTTCTCCTGCCCGGCGTCCCTCCCGACGGATCTTCCGAAGGAACCCAGTTGTCTCCGCACCCGCAGGGGTTGGCGGGGTCGACCATCTCGAGCGACCATCCGCCGTCCTCTTTGAACATCCCCCGGAACCAGGTCATATCATAGGTCACCGAATGCACGACATGGTTGGCTGCATCCCGCAGTGTAAGCGTTGTTCCCTCGTTGGGAAGGGTATAGGCACTCGTGAATAGCTGCGCGCAGCGGCCAAACGAAAGGTAAGCCGTATCCCGGCAAAGAATGACAAACTCCCCTGCTCCCAGCACCATGGCCGGAATGGTTTTAGTGGAACTCCCGGCCGTGAAGGTCCAGCCCTCCAGGTCGATGGAGTGACCCGACCGGTTGTACAACTCGGCGAACTCGCCCTCCGGTAATCCGACAACCGGATCAGGATCGGCCAGGATTTCGTCAATGACCACATCAAAAGCATGATTTTCATAATAGTACACCGCTATGGTCGTATCTGTCATGATATTCCCCGAAAGATCGCTGATGTTCCGTATCTGCAGTATTTCATTGTTCCCGGGTTCCAGGGAATCACGCAGGAAAAGGGTGTAGGTCCAGGGGTGCAGCAGATCGTTCGCAACCGAATCGGGATGGGCCCCCTTCCCGGTTAAGGTATAGTTCTCCGGATCTGCCGCCCGGGAGCCATTTACGGCCTCAGAAAAAGAAATTCGGACCCGTGTAGGCCCCGCCGGCCCGCACTGCAGGATGGTGGGAGGAACAGAGTCTATGATCTGCGAACCGGCATAAAAATCATCAAAATAGAATTTGGTGGCATTGCTTGACGTGTAACGGCACATCAGCCCGAACCACCGGATCGGGACGATACTACCGTCGAAAAAGGTGCCGTCGGTGAAATATCCCTCCCCGCCCGTAGTGTCGATCCCGGCCGTCCACCACCCGGAACTTTCCCGCACGATCCGGATACGGAAAGCGTTGGTGGAATGATTGGTTCTGTACCCGCTAAACCGGTAGAGCACATGTGAGACCCCTCCCTGCAGCCGGCAGATAACCAGGGAATCATTGCTGCCCCCGGCCTGCAGGTAAAATCCGGTTTGTGACAGCAGAATATCCGACGTGTCGGCAGCCAGATATACCCGGGCAAAGTTGTTGGCCGATGTGTTGAAGGATAATTTTCCCCAGAAGCGCCATTCCGCCGCAGGAAAAGAGAAAACAGGGGTGACCAGCAAGGAAGTGTCGCTTCCCTCCGATTTGAGGTGCAGCTGCCCGGCAGTATTCACCTCGAACCGGGCTGTATCCCCCGACCAGGAGGGATTCTGCGTAAAATTCCCATCCGAAAAGTCATCCATGACCTGGGAGAAAACTGCACTGGGAAGGCAAACAACGCTGGCAATGCAAACCATCCAAATGATTTTCCCCACTCTGTTTGGCGTGCCTGCCTGCCTGATAGACAGAGGTGACCGAAATATGTTGTTCATACCGTTTTTCCTGCTTAATCCGAAAAAACACAAAAGGTGATACCCCGTGTTAATAACTTTCCCATCAGCACATCAGCACATCAGCACATCAGCACATCAGCACATTTTCCTACCTTTGTTCCCAAATTCCCCCACCATGAAACTGGCAGTAGTCGGCGCCACCGGGCTGGTCGGCCGTGAGATCCTCAAGGTACTCGATGAACAGGACTTCTGGCCGGAAACCCTGATCCCTGTGGCTTCTCCGAAATCGGTTGGAAAAACGCTCGAATACAATACCCGCCGTTTTCTCGTCCAATCCCACGAAGAAGCAATCGCCCAACGCCCTGCCGTTGCCATTTTTTCGGCAGGGGGAGCTGCATCCCGGGAATGGGCGCCCCAATATGCCGCTGCCGGAATCACCGTGATCGACAACTCCTCCGCCTGGCGCATGGATCCCGACATCCCCCTGGTGGTGCCGGAAATCAACGCCGCCCTCCTCTCCCGCAATCACAAGATCATCGCCAATCCCAACTGCTCTACCATCCAGTTGGTGATGGTTCTGGCCCCCCTGCATGCACGCTTTCACATACGGCGCGTGGTTGTCGCCACCTACCAGTCAGTCACCGGAACTGGCGTGAAAGCGGTCAGGCAACTTGAGAATGAGCGCAAAGGAATCGACGGGGAACGGGCATACCCCCATCGCATCGACCTTAATCTCTTCCCACATGGAGGCGATTTCCTTGAAAACGGCTATACGACCGAAGAGATGAAGCTGGTCAACGAGACCCGGAAAATCATTGGCGATCCTTCTATCCAGCTGACTTCCACAATCGTCCGCGTACCCGTATTTGGAGGACATTCCGAAGCGGTGAATATCGAATTTGAGCAGGATTTCACCCTCGGGGAGGTTCACAAACTGCTGGCAGGCTTCCCGGGAGTGGTGATCCGGGATGATGTAAAGAACAATGTCTATCCGATGCCGCTCGACGCTGCCGGACGGGATGAGGTGTTTGTCGGAAGGATCCGCCGGGATGAATCTCAACCCCGCTCCATGAATCTTTTCATCGTTGCCGATAACCTGAGAAAAGGCGCCGCCACCAATGCGGTTCAGATCGCCGCATACCTGGCTGCGAACGGGCTCACAGGTTGATATATCTCAAGTTTTTCGTTGACAAAAATCCTCGAAAATTTGTTTTATATCAATTTCGTGCTATCTTTGTGAGCCTGAACGGACGACGGGCTTCTGATGATAAATAAACCCAATCACATCTCCAATTGTACTGACTGTAACTGCAGGTCTTCCATTTTCGATAACCTGAGTCCGCTCGAACTCGAGCTGATCAACAGCAGCCGTTTCCAGGTAAGCTATAAAGCCGGGGAGATCATCTTCAAGCAGGGAACTCCCTCCCCCTATTTCGTCTGCGTGACCTCCGGACTCGCCAAGATCTACATCGAAGGATACGGGAAAAACCTGATCCTCGCCCTGGTGAAACCGGTGGATTATATCTTCGGACCGGGTATTTATGTGGATAACCGCCATTACTATTCCGCCGCAGCCGTTGAAGACTGTACAGCCTGTCTGATCGATGTTAATATCTTCAAGAAGCTGATCCGCGAAAACCCTGATTTTACTGAGGAATTCATTCGCCGGGTATCCCTCCAGGCCATCTTCAATTTCGATCAGCTGATAAATCTTACACAGAAACAGATGCATGGCCGGATTGCCGATGTGATCTTCTACCTGTCCGAAAAGATTTACAGCCAGAACCCATTCGAGTTGACCATCTCCCGCCAGGACCTGGCCGATCTTTCCGGCATGTCAAAGGAGAGTGCGATCCGCATCCTGAAAGAATTCAAAGAGGAGGGAATCCTGACCCTCCATGGCAATACGCTGGAAATCCTGAACGAAAAACAGCTTCGCCAGATCCGGGAAACGGGCTGATAATAAAATCACAGCCGGAAGCACCCTCCCACCCCTTTTACCCGTTTGTTGATCCCGACACCACGCTCGATGCATGTACAGATTGATATATATCAATGATGGATTGAGATATATCAGTTACATTATTAACAAATCTCACCGACTTATCAACAGGCACGGATATAATCTTCGATACTTTTGTTTCCGAAACAAATTGCACAAGTTGTCAGCTGCGTAAACGAATTATTAACAAAAACTGTATGATCATGAAAAAACTGCACAAATTCTTTTTTGCTGCCGGAATGCTGGCGGTTGCAGGCACAATGTTCCTGGCTTCCTGTACCAAGGAAGGACCCCAGGGACCTCAGGGAGTTGCCGGCCCCGCTGGAAAAGACGGTACGAATGGAAAGGATGCCAATGAAACCTGCAAACTTTGCCATGCAAAGGCAGTGGTGGATGCCATTGCGGTTGAGTTTGAGCTTTCCAAACACAATTGGGGAGAAGCCTCCTTCGAAGAAGCCGGTAACGCAAGCTGTGGTCCCTGCCACGAGCACAAAGCCTTCCTGTATGTTGTTGACAACAATGTCTCCAGCGAATTTACCTTCACGGGCGGGAAATGGGTGAACCAGTACGCCTCAGATAACGCCAATGCCATCGGCGAGATCGGCTGTTATACCTGTCACAGCAGCCTGCATACCACCTATGCCACCACCGACCTGGCCCTGACCACTACCGCACCGGTCGCCATGACCATGTACGGCGGCGCCAAGACGATCAACCTGACCCAGGATGAAGGCAGAAGCAACCTCTGCGCAAAATGCCACCAGCCGCGTCCGCTCACCTGCGGCAATGACCCCGCTGGCCGTCTGCTCAACTACGACAGTGTGAAGAACAAGCCGCTGGCCGTTATGTGGGACAGCGCTACCGGAGCCGCCAATACCATGCTGAGGCCCTCCTACCGCATGCACGTACACTACGGTACGGTGAGCGCCGTGTTCGCCGGAGTGGGCGGCATTGAGTACACCGGTTCGGTGCCTTACACCAATTCACCGCATACCACGCTGGCCTCCTGCCAGGACTGCCACATGGCCGACCCGATGACCGGGATGGCCGGCGGACACTCCTTCAACATGAGGAATTCGAAAGAAACGGCTCTCAGCTCCGGCACCACCTGGAATTTCAACGGCTGTAACGTCGACGGTTGCCATGCACTGAGCCCGCTCGATGCCAACGCCGCTAAATGGAAGAATACCCGCACCGAGATCAAGGGCCTGCTCGATGGCCTCGCCGCCAAGATCAACGCATGCGGCGGTGGTACCGACATCCTTCACAAGGATACCGATGGCGCCTCCAATCTCTGGGCCGGTGTGACCACCAACAACTATGACGGATATCTCAATATCTACGACCCGGCTTCGAACCCCGGCGCTGCATGGAGAAATCCCTATCCTTCCGGCTCCTGGACAGCCGCTCAGAAAGCCGCCAACCTCGCACTTCCCAAATTCCCGAAGCTGCTGATGGTACAGACCGGCGCCCTGATCAACTTCCAGTTCTGCCTGCGCGAATACAGCCTTGGTATCCACAATACCAGCTACGTACGTGCCCTCCTTACCAATACTACGGAGGCCCTCGCCGCAGCCGGTTTCTAATCGCTGTTCCGATCTGAAAAAAAGGCTTCAGGGCAATCCTGGAGCCTTTTTTTCGATTTTCCTGCCTTTTTTCGCTATCTTTACAAAGATTACCATACATAGTATCAAACCGTTCATCCAAAAAAACAAGCTATGCAATCCAGAAGGTTAAAAAATCTTGTTTCCACCCTTTTCCTGGTCGTCATCCTGGCCTCCTGCTCCAGCGACATGATCATCCCCGATCCGCCGGCTCCCCCGGCTCCGCCGATCTCCCCCAACGAAAACCAGATCAGCTTTGCCGGAGAGATCCAGCCCATCTTCACCGCCAAATGCGCATTCTGCCATGGCATCGGGCAAACCCCGCCCGTGCTGAAGGAAGGGAAATCGTACCAGTCGCTCACTTCCATCCCGGGAATGATCGATACCGTGGTTCCGGCCAACAGCACCTTGTATAAGGAAATGACCACCGGCGGCGGCATGGCCCAGTACGCCAACAAGGCCAACGCCGACTCCGTGTACAAATGGATCCGCCAGGGAGCGAAGAACAATTAACCGATCTATTCATTTTTAACATCATACCGAAATGCATACAACTACATTGGATATAATGAAACGGTGGGTGCTTGGATCCATCTTCCTGTTCTGTAGCACTGGCATGGTTGTTGCACAGGACTCCATCCCGGAACAACCTGAGCAGAAACCATTGGAAAAAGCATCGTTCGAAAGCAGCTATTTCATCGCCGACCAGACCGTAACCCTTCCTCCTGCAAAAACACTCGAACTCGTCATCCAGCATGACTTCGGAACACTGCAGAAGAAATGGTCCGACCTGTGGGGCATCTGGGGTTCCTCCAACATCCGGTTCGGTCTCAATTACACGATTACCAAAGACCTCCAGATCGGCGTCGGAACTACCAAATTCAAGAGAATGCAGGACCTGAGCCTGAAATACGTGATCGCCCGCCAGCGCAAAGGCGGTTTCCCGGTCAACATCACCTTCTTCGGAGACGTGGCGCTCGATTGCCGTAATAAATCTTTCCTTGGAAACAACAAACTGTCCGGCGACCTCGACTACGGCTCCCTCGTTAAGGATTCCGCCTTCCGGGCCAATATCCAGGGCCAACTCGTCCAGAACGACACCCTGTACGGCATGAACTACCTCACCTATAACCAGGCAACCGGACTCACAGGAGCCAATCAGAGCGACCTGCAGTCCCTCTTCAACGAAACTTTCAAAGCATCCTACCGCTTCTCGTATTTCGCCGAGATCATGTTCTCCCGGCGCTTTTGCAAAGAGTTTTCCGCCCAGCTCGGCATCTCCTGGGTCCATTACAACCTGGTCGATCAGGCTGAAATGGATTACAACCACGCCAACGGGATGAAACACGACAATATCAATATCTCCGGGATCGGCAGGATCAAGATAAGCCCGCAAACCTCCATCATGCTCAGCTATTCCCAGCCTGTATTTACTTATCTCAATACCACCCCCTGGCCCAATGCCGGCCTGGGTGTGGAAATATCTACCAGCACCCACGCCTTCCAGATCTTTGTGACATCGGCCAACGGCCTGGTACCGCAGGAAACCGTCATGTATAACTACAACAATCCCTATAACGGATTTATCCTGTTCGGATTCAACATCACCCGTCTCTGGACCTTTTAACCAAAATCGACACCAATACTAACCTGAAAATCAAGCAAAATGAAAGCAACAAAGAAAATTGCGACCCTGTTCCTTACCGCAGCGATCGCCATTATGTTCGTTATGGGCAGCGCCGCCCAGGCCCAGCAGGCAAAAGCTAAACCCTGGCCCGTCGGTGACAAAGACAAAACCATGAAAGCCCCCGGGAAACCGGACCCTGCCAACGGCAAGGAACTCTGGGCGAAACATTGCAAATCCTGCCATGGAAGCAAAGGCCTCGGCGACGGCCCCAAAGCAGCCGGACTGAAGACTTTCCCGGGCGATTTCTCCGCTGCAGCCTTCCAGGGCAGCACCGATGGCGAACTCTTCTTCCGTACCAGCAAGGGACGTGACGAAATGCCGGCCTACGAAAAGAAAATCCCCGAAGCAAAAGACCGCTGGGACCTGGTCGGATACATGCGCTCATTCAAAAAATAACCGGATGGTTATTTCTGTCTTTTAAAAAATGGGTGTTAATGGGCCAGACTCGTTGACACCCATTTCTTTTTCCTTTCCTTACAAGAACAACTGCAACTGCTAAATCCTTAACATGGTCTATAAAGCGAATGTCCGGCCGGCCTGGGTCGTATTGGTTCTGCTCATGGTATTCACCCTGGCGTACGCCCTGGTGAACACCTCCGAAACCCCTATCCGAAAAACCCTGCAGTCCACCCAGGATTCAACCGCCAAATTTGATCTTACGCGGTTTAAAAACGCCCAGGAAAACGAACAATGCCTGAAGTGCCACGGTCAGCCCAAATACACCTACAAGAATACCGAATCGGAAAAGATGGTTTCCAAACGGATGTACAGCGAACTGGTGATTCCCCGTGCAGTATTTTATACCTCTAATCACCGCGAATTCAAATGCACCGATTGCCATTCCGAAGATTATGCCACATTCCCTCATGCCGGAAACCTTAGAATGGAAACCAAGGCCAACTGCCTTGATTGTCACGGCGGAGATGAAAAATATGCCAAGTTTAAATTCGAACAGATCGACGCGGAATTCCAGGCCAGCGTCCACTCCGAAAAACACGGCGAAGACTTTACCTGCTGGATGTGCCACAACGCGCATACCTATAAAATCAACGCCAGGACCAACAAAGACCTGAAGGAAACGATCACCTACGACAATATGATCTGCTTGCATTGCCATGCAGATGCTGGAAATTACCAGATCCTGACTTCGAAGCAAAAACCGAACATTCTGCAGAAACACGAATGGTTGCCCAACCAGGCATCCCATTTCACCAATGTACGTTGCATCGAATGCCACGCAAGGAACGAAGACACCCTGGTTGTTGCCCACCATATCGTTCCGAAAAACCAGGCCGTCAGGAAGTGCGAATCCTGCCATTCGAAAAACTCCATCCTTTATGCCTCTCTCTATAAATTCCAGGTCAGAGAAAAAATCCAGAAAGAAGGGATCATCAAAGGAATCCTGGGCGGCGAAATTACCTCTATCGGACCCGATAACAGTAATATTCTCAATATCATCAGCCTCGTCATTTTCGGGCTGACCATGTTTGCCATCCTGATCCATGCCTTCCTCCGAATTAAAAACAAATAACTTATGAACCCCAACGAAGAACGACTCTACCTCTACCCCGTCTGGATCCGGATCTGGCACATGATCAATGCACTCCTCTGCCTGACCCTGATCGTAACCGGTCTCAGCATCCAGTTCTCCTCCCCGAATACAGTCGTAAAATTCAACGCCGCCGTTTCCATCCATAATGTTGCAGGTATAATCCTGTCCATCAGCTATGTTTGCTTCTTTATCGGGAACCTGTTCACATCCAACGGCGCCTATTACGTCATTCCCGTTAAGGGATTCCTTAAGCGACTGACCGCCCAGTTCCGTTACTATACCATCGGCATCTTTAAAAAAGAACCGGCACCCTTTCCGGTAAACGAAGAAAGCAAGTTCAATCCTCTGCAGCAAATTACTTACGTGGTACTGATGTATGGATTTGTCCCGGTCGTCATCCTCTCCGGATGGGGTCTTCTCTACCCCGAAATGACCGTGAACAGTTTCTTCGGGTTCAGCGGGCTCGCCCTGACCGACCTGCTGCATATCCTAGCCGGATTTACCATCAGCATCATCATGTGTGTGCACATCTATTTCTGCACCATCGGTAAAAACCCGCTGAGCAATTTTAAAAGTATGATCAACGGGTACCATGAATCACATTAGCCAGAACAATTCGCGCCGTGACTTCCTGAAAAAAGGATTGATCGGAACCGGTATGGTGGCCGGAGGCGGACGTATCATTGCTTAAGTCGATACCTTGCAGCCCGGCTGGCACAGCACCATATTCGGCCCTTTCTTCGTGATCGCCACCGTTTTTTCTGACAGCGCCGTCCTGATCATTTGTATGTGGGTATTCCGGAAAGTATATCACCTGGAACAGTATATCACGAAAAATATTTTGTTTCGGTTGGTGTGATCATGCTCGTGCTGGCATCCTTTTTCAGCTATTTCACCTTCAGCGACTAACTGACGGTGATCGCTCGTATCGAAGAAAGCGATAAATTTGGATTCGCTCAAGGCAGGAACGTGATCAATTGGGGTGTACACAAACAATAGCACAAAGCCGAAGTCCCCTCGGGAGAATTATGGACACCGATTGCTCCCTTGTGGATGATCATCACCCTTGTCATCATGCTGGCGGGAGTGTGGGCGCATTACGCCTATGTCGTTTATGAACTGGTCATGATCAAACGCCTGAGTAAAAAGAAAGAAAACAATTTCTGACAGGACCGAATCCCCGGTATATGAAGGCATTACCTCTTACGATTGAAGCTCCGGTCATCCATGGCAACCACCTTGGCCGCCAGATCGGATACCCAACGGCAAACCTTGACCTTTCGGGGCAGGATCCATTTCCGCTGACTGCCGGGGTGTATGCTGTGGTCGCCATTTTCGACGGAATGTCTTACCTGGGAATGGCTAATGCCGGCTTTCGCCCGACGATCAACGGAAATTCCTTTTCCCTGGAAGTACATTTATTTGATTTTTCCGGTGACCTTTACGGGAAACGCATCTCCGTCACCTTTCTGCACCACCTCCGGGAAGAAAAGAAATTCGACGGCATCGATGCCCTGGTCAGCCAGATTCGTCGCGATGAAGATGCGGCCCGGAAATTACTGGGTTGAAGGCGCCAGCCGGATACCCACTCCCCGGATACCGGACGTCGCGATTTTTGGTATCAGATTTTCGATCTGGATTTTCAACATTCCTTTTTTCGACAGGTTCAGTCCCTTTTTCAGCATAATGGTCCCGGTACAGGAATCCGCGGTACATCCCTCTGCGGACACGCCGTTTCCTTTGATTTCCATGATATATTCATTGGTTCTCTCCTCCCCCGCCGGTGTGTTCATGATCATGTTGAAATCCAGGGTCGGATAAGGATACTCGCGGGTAAATACCGCAAACAGGGAAATATCGTAGTTCCCCGGATGAGTCACAGGGATCTCAAAACTCAGCAGGTTAAAGCGCCGCCAGGTCTGGTCGGGAAACCGGTGGAAAAGTTCAGCTTTTGCCGCTTCCCGCCGGCAGGCAGCCGATGCCAGGATAAGGATCGCGCTAAGCACGAGGATCGCACTCTTTCGGTTAACTTGTTTCATCAGTCTCTTTCTTCATTAATTCAGGAAATCGCAGGGTAAAATCCGTTCCCGAAGGTTCCACCGGGGAAAATACGATGGAGCCATTCATTCCTTCTGTAATCCCTTTAACGATGGCCAGCCCAAGTCCC
>Ga0116170_10006079_pt1 | contig 10656 bp, 9 predicted proteins | sample AD_JPNHW1_MetaG_FD_89797 | JGI IMG/M metagenome (GOLD analysis project Ga0116170, IMG submission 89797) | Active sludge microbial communities of municipal wastewater-treating anaerobic digesters from Japan - AD_JPNHW1_MetaG | ecosystem: Engineered > Bioreactor > Anaerobic > Digestate | place...
AGTTCATTCATTATCGATGAAACTTTATCGCGCACATCCGTCGCGGCTATATCGATATTTTTATTGAGCTCGAATTCTATAACGACGATGCTCACGTTCTCAAGCGATGTGGAGTTCATCTCTTTTACGCCGCTTATCGTATTGACGGCCTCTTCAATTTTATCGCTGACCTTAAGTTCGACGGTTTCGGGCGACGCGCCCTTTAAAACCGTCCTTATTGTAACCATCGGAATGTCCGCATTCGGATACAGGTTAACGCCTATCATGTTATAACATATCATTCCGAATATTACCAGTGACATGGTTACCATCGTTATAAAAATCGGCCTTTTAATGCTTACCTCGGACAGAATCATTTTTTCGCCTCCGTACGTACGCTTTTTACTTATTCAACGGGATAATTCAAACGTCATGTTTTAATGCTTAAATGCTTGCCACTTCGTTTTTATAAGGAGCTTTTTTCTTCGTTTCCCGCGCTCACGATATCTTTAGGTTTAGCGCTATCGGGCGAAACCTTCATCTTTCCCTTTAAAAACATTCCCGGTTTTATCTGATGATTAGTGTTATCGATCATCGCCAGGATGTTGAACGAATGCGTAGCCGCGTCGCCGACGGGTATTATCGAACATATCCTGCCCAAAAATTTCCTGTTTCCGCATCCGTCAGTCGTGATATCTATATTTTCGCCTATTTTTATGCCGTTAACGAATTGTTCGGGTATCTTCATATTCGCTTTTATAACGTCTATATTTAAAACTTCAATGATAGGCTTTCCTTTATCTATGAATTCGCCCGCCTCGCAATATCTGACGGATATTATTCCATCTATCGGAGATAAAATCCTGGTTTCGCTCAAAGCCCTGTCGGCTATTTTTACCTGCGTACCCATGAGATTTAAATTGGCGCGGCTTATCTGATTCGCGTAAGAAACGTTATCCCGGTTCTGGGCCGTCGTGGCGTTAGCCTCATAAAGTTTCGAAATCCTGTTATTTTCGTTGCCGGCCTGATTGTTTGATATCTCGGCGACCCTTTGCTGGTTTCTGGCAAGTTCCGTACGCAGCTCGTAATCGGCGCGATCGACTGTTAGAATTACCTCGCCGGATCTGACCTCGACGCCTTCCATCGGCGGAGCGCATTCGATAACTCCGGCGGATTTAGCCGGAACGCTCACTTTTTTAAAAGGCATCGCCGTCCCGTATATGTTTATCACATGGCCGGCATCGCCGGCCGGCGATACCGCCGCCGATACTTCACCGTTATCGGTTTCACCAAACGCCACGCCGTTAAAGGATGTCAGCAAAAGAAAAACCATGACCGCTAAAATACCCGCCGTAAAATTTAAAGCTTTGAGTTTCGACTTCATGTAAAGCACCTTCTTTTTGAACATAAGTTCAATCATTTCAGTTTCAAATCTTTTGAACAATCGTTCATCTTAATTTTATTCTATCAATTTTCAAAAGGTTTGTCAAGATCTTTTTGAACAATTGTTCAGTATTTTATTTTCATATCGGCATAAAGTTCTAAAAAATTAGAAGAAAATTCCATATAAAAAGCACCCCGCTTCGGCCGCGGCCTTAAAACCGCGCGGGGCGGATACGATGAAAAGAAGTTTAATATGCCTGGATGAAAAACACTTTCGCCCGAACGGGCGGGTTCGAATAAATATTACCGGTCGTATTTCGGGTCCGCGACCTTCCCCATAAACAACACGCTCCGCGAACGGTCGTCGCGTATAATGAAAAAGAAAGGCCTTTCGACGAAGAAATCAATCGTATCGGCGGGAACGGACGTCACTCCGACGCCTATTATAGTAACCGCCGCCGCTTCGCTGCCCTTTTCATTGACATCGATAACCGCTTTATGGTCCACGAACTGGATATAAACGTTACGCGCCATATCGCTGAAATCCGCTTTTTGAGGGTCGAACGGGATCGACATGCCGAGCGTTTTCAATTCGTCGTTAAGCCTTTTAACGCCGTATTCGAATTTGAATTTCGGCATCTTAACGTTGACCACGCGCTGATCGGAAACCGCCATCGACGTCATCGCTTTTTCAAAATCATCGGCGGCAAGCCCGGAAATAAAGGAGTCAACGCTCGTCCCGGCCGACGGAAGGAAAACGTACATGGCTATTTTATCCCGGCCGTAAGCAAGCCTGGCCGCCGAAAAATTCGAACCGGCGTAATATTTCAACTTGTTCGAGGCGCTCATCATCAAAACGCTTTTAGCGGCGCCGTCCGTTCCGTAAAAGTTCGCGGAAACGGTATTCGCGGCATCGAATTTATTGACCCACTCGCCTTTGAAATAAAGGGCGTTTATCAGAAACATCACAATTCCGTCGTCGATTTGGGTTATCATATTTTTTATCATGCCGTTCGTCTGTTTTTCGATCCACGCGTTTATAGTTGAAACCGCGGTCGGCAGTGAAAAATCGAGCGCGGTTGGAGCGCATGAATAGCAGGTTTGTAACTTTTGAATGAACCCCGCATTAACTTCAGGCATAAAATTTGCGCGTATCCACATCGAATTCGCGATATTCAATGAGATGCCCGCGTCGACGCCGATAAGGCTTTCTATAAGATTTTTATACTGCTGATTCAGGATATCAGAATCCAAACCGCTTAATTCAAGAACGTTCTTCATAACCAGAAGAGTTTCACCGGTAGCGCCGTTATAAACCATTGACAGCGCCATCGAAATGCTGAGAGGCGATATGAATATATTATCGGAGGAGTTTTTCGATATTTCCTTGAAAATCTTCAGGGCGAATTTAGTGTTCGCCTCGGAAAGTTCCTTCCCTACCAGCGCCGCTTTCTGGTCGGCCGCAAGATATTTCGACGCCGTGTCGTCGTTTTTTCCGGAATCGATCTCCGACGAAACGCCGCTGCCGCCACAGCCGGATATAACTGAAATAAGCAGGATCATATAAAGCAGGGTTTTAAATTCAGCTTTTATTTTTAACATTTCGAATGCTCCTTTAAAATCGGATAAAGTCAATATACAACATTTCAGACCATTTGACAACTTCCTTTAAAACGGGTTTTTAAATAAGTAAAATTGAAAAGTACGACCGGTCACCCGGAGAAAAAGCGTGGTTTGCGGTTATATAGAGCAAAACTTAAAAACATTTACTTTACTTTAATTGTAACACGGTATAGAATAATATTCAAAATTTTAAAATTGTTTTTAAATATCAAAAATATGGAGGATTTATGAAAAACGCAAAAATAAAAAAATCGCAAAAATTCACTCCAACGGTGGGAATGCTTTTTTCCCTTCTGTTTCTGAGCTTATTTATCGCTTCGGGTTGCTCAATGTTTACCGACGATACGTTCGTAGCGATACCGCAGATATACACTATAAGCGGAACGGTGATAAGTCCCGTCACGAATTCGCCCATATCCGGAGTCGCATGCGTTCTCTCGTCGGACGCAACCGCTGGAATCACAGCCGCGGCCAGCGTATCCATGGCCGCCGTGACCGACCAGAAAGGCTCATATACGTTCACCGGAATACAGCAGGGAAAATATAAAATCAAAAGCTTCGGAACCGGTTTAATCACCACGACCACCAGATTCAGCGTTAATTCAAACACGGAGCATACCATCATGCAGATAGCCGGCAGTGAGTGGACCAAACTGGCCGGCGAAGCCAATCCTTACGATCCGGCAAAAGCCTACATAACGGTCCACTCCGACGTGTATCCACAGCGTTCCGTCGGAATCGAGGATGCCGGCGTCACCGTCGATCTTAAAAAAAATGGCGACACGGCGCTTACGGCATATGAAGCGAAGGGGCATTACAACGCGAGCGGAGTTCTGGACTGGACGGCCGTAACCACTTATAATAACGGCATGACATTTTTCAAAAACGTCGCTCCCAACACTGCTCATACGATTATGGCGCAGAAAGAGGGCGTTACGTTTGAAAGCGTAACCGACGCCACGGCCGCGCCCGGCGAGATCACGCATATAATTTTAAAAGGAACGCCCGTCGTCGACGGATTCCCCGTCACGATCGTCAATAATTCCGGCTACAAGACTTCGGAGATATATCTTGCCATAACCGGCCAGGACTCGAACGGCAACTATTATTACTACGATCCTCAAACGAAGGATATGAAGATAGGCACGAGCGACGCGGCCGGCGCTAACTGGTGCTTCCCGTTCACAAGTCTCGAGTCGACCGTCGAGAACCAGTTCGCGTACAACCATCCGTTCAAAAACATGTTCGGCGGAAGGGTATGGATATTTTTCAACAAGAAGGGCGTTTTCGGCGTAAATGACAATGACGCCAAAAAGATGGTCCAGCCATCCCACACGGGCGACTACCTCAACACTATCTTCGACAAGGTCGAGCTTACCTGCAACGGCACTACCGTGACCTCGAACACGACGATCGTCGATTTTCTCAGCATCGCGTTCAAACTCAAATCCAGCGGCGGCAGCGAAAAAGGCTTCAGCGTGATGAGTAACGACGAAATAGCGAACGTATTCCTGGCCCGCACCGACGACTGGAAAAATTGCGTCGTAAAAGACGGCAAAGGCAATATTATCAGGGTCGTGTGCCCGAGAGATATGTCCATCTTCTCAAAGCATCTGGACACCGCGATCGCCAAAGGCTGGGAACACTACAAGACCAACGAGATCAATTTTTCATACAGCAACTGGACTTATAAGGGATACGTCGACACCGCCGAAGGCTCGGTGAACAAGGACAAGCTGGTCTTCAAGGTAACCGGCGGCGTGGGCGCGGGCACATCCGACATCGGCGACACATATGTCATCGATTCCATTCCTCCGACCAAGGTCGTATGGGACTGCGACGGCTATCCGCTGGCAAACAGCGGGAAGGATGCCGAAAGAAATCTTCACGCCTGCATCTGCGCCGCACTGAACAGGGGCGTCTTCTCCTCTTCCAACTGGGGCAACAGCGATAATTTTTATAAGAGCACCGACTTGAACGACGGCAAATACAACAATTTCTCACAGGTCCTCCATGAAAAGGCCATTAAAAATCTCGTTTACGGTTTCCCGTACGACGATCATTTCGGCAAGGACCCGACTTTCACCATATCTTACGCCGAAGCGAAAAAAGGAGTCACGCTCACCATCCCGAAAATGCCTGCATTCATAAAATAACAAGCCGCTATAATTAAATAATTAACGCAAAAAAGAGGCCTGAATAATTCAGAGCCTCTTTTTTATTTTATATCGCGATATTTTTCAAGCAATTCGGCTTGTAAAATCATTAAAAGCTGGTCATCTCGTTAAAAACGCCGATAGCGAAATGATCAGTCATACAGGAAATATACTGGATCACGCATCTTATGAAATCCTTCCGTTCCCTTATTTTATAAAGTATCCTGTTCTCATATTTATCGATCTGCGCGCATAATACGGCGTCATTATTATTATTGCGAAGGTCCGAATATTTCAATATCCATTCGGTGAATGAACGAGTAAGGCTCGGATAGAATTTTTCGTATTTTTTCATTTCGCCGAGCGGGTCGCTCTCGCTGTAGAACTCTTTTAAAACGCCAAAAATAGAGTTTATCACAAGTTCCGCATATTTAATATAGTTCGAAAGGCGTTTATGAAAATAAATATTTTTATAGTTGAAGGCTTTTACCAGATTTATCAGATCGAGATATTTTTCGGAAAAGCGGATGCCATTTTCGGGCGAACTCGAAACGCAGAGGTCTTTTATGAAATCGTGCATCAAAACCGTGTTATTAAGTTCGCTCACTTTATTTATCCTAACCGTATCCTTCAATATTTTTTTAAGCTCCTTTATCTGACCGACGCTTAAAATATTTAAAAGCAGCGCGTCCTCGATATCACGGCCCAGATAAGATATTTTATCCGCGATCTTGACGATGCAGCCTTCCCACGTGAAAGGCAGGTACTGGTTAGGTTTTTCGATCAGATTCAGATCGACCGGTTCTTCCCTTGGAAAAAGCGCATTTTCATTAACTTCTCCACAGTGCGAAATTATTCCGTCGCGCACGGCGTACGTAAGATCGAGGTTGCATTCCTTTCCGTCAGGCCCGGCGAGCGTTTCAATGATATCGACCGACCGCAGCCCGTTCTGTTCATGCCAGAAACGGTCTCCGGTTTCGGCCTGGGATATTTTACTCAAAAGCGCCTCTCCGCTATGGCCGAAAGGCGCGTGACCCAGATCGTGCCCGGTCGCGATAGCGGCGGTAAGCTCGGCGTTCAATCCTAAAAACAATGAAATAGTGTTGCTGACGGAGGCCACATGCGTCACATGCTCAATTCGCGTACAAATATGATCATTTTGCGTCGCCGGAAATACCTGGGTTTTATGCTTCAGGCGGCGGTACGCGCCGCAATGGATTATTCGCGTATAATCGCGGGCGAATTCGCTTCTTACCTCGTTATCCCTTAAATAAAGCTTGCGCTCACGCGAAATACACGCTTCCCATTTAGGATTTTGCTTAAATATTCCGACTTTTGAAAAAAGATCCTTTTTCATGATTTTATCAGATCAACCCCTGTTTTTTAACTTCTTCGGCGTAGTCGGCGTAATCATTTTCAAGTTCGATAAAAAGGCATTCGGCTTCCGCAAAATATTTATCGCCGGGTTCCAGCGCTTCTATTTTTTTAAGCGTTTCAACTATGGCCGTGGCCCCCGAGTTCAAAGCCGAACCTTTAAGGCTGTGAACGTTCAATCTTACGTCCATCATATTTTTCAAATCTATGGAGTTTTTAATTTTCGATAAAAATTGCGGAGAAAATTCCAGAAAAACTTCAACGGAACCTTTTACAAGATCCTCCATACCGCCCATGTTCACGGTTAGCCCGTCCCTGTCAAAAATAATTTTTTGCATAAATAAACATTTTTCCTTTTCAATCATTTTTATTTAAGCTAATCCTTATCTATCAGATCATTTTAATATATTTCAGATCATTTTGCAATAAAATTTAATCGCCGTAAAATTCAATGATTTTAAAACATATCCGATAATATTGTTTTGGGATTGTTATTTTTTTATTATAGAAAGGGGCGAATCAAAACATGATCTTAGAAAATATTCACGATTTTATCAATCTTATGAACGGTTACCTGTGGGGGCCGCCAATGCTGATAATGTTATTTGGAACTCATCTTTATCTTACATTCAGGCTGAGATTCATTCAAAAATATACGCCGCTTGCGATAAAATTATCATTGAACAGAAAAAAAGAAGGCAAGGGCGACGTCAGCCAGTTCGGCGCTTTAATGACCGCGCTTGCGGCGACGATCGGAACCGGAAATATAGTGGGCGTAGCGACGGCGGTATCCCTCGGCGGACCGGGATCGGTACTTTGGATGTGGCTTACTGGCGTTTTCGGTATAGCCACCAAATATTCCGAAGCTTTGCTTTCAGTGAAATACCGCGTAAAAACATCCGACGGCACCATGCTTGGAGGCCCGATGTACGCCCTTGAAAGAGGGCTCGGCATGAAATGGCTCGCGGTGCTTTTCTGCGTATTCACCGCGATAGCCGCTTTCGGTATCGGCAATATGGTCCAGGCCAATTCAATTTCAACGATGCTCAACGAAAGTTATAGTATAAGCCCTTATTTATCTGGCGGCGTAATGACATTTATAACCGCGATAGTCATTCTCGGCGGCATAACATCTATCGCGAAAGTGTGCGAATACCTCGTTCCCTTCATGGCGATATTCTACGTTCTCGGTTGCGTCGCGATACTCATAATAAAAGCGGCCTATATCATTCCGGCGATCCAGCTGATAATAGTTTCGGCATTTACCGCTAAAGCGGCGGCCGGCGGATTCTGCGGATCGACCATCATGATGGCGGCCAGATTCGGCGTCGCGCGCGGACTTTTCTCGAACGAATCAGGCCTGGGTTCGGCCCCCATAGTCGCGGCGGCGGCTCAAACCAAAAACCCCGTAAGACAGGCGTTCGTTTCATCGACCGGAACTTTCTGGGATACGGTCGTAGTATGCGCTATGACGGGAATAGTTCTTGTTTCCTGCACAATCGCGGACCCCGGCCTTTTTGACGGCACTAAATTAGTAAGCCATTTAACGACGACTTTAGCCGACGTTCCGCTTATCGGCACGATCGCGCCCATGGCGCTTACCCCGGTACCGCTTAAATCAGCGCTCATGACTAGAGCGGCCTTCGCCGAAGTCAGCTATATCGGCCCGGTTATCTTAAGCATCGGCCTTCTCACATTCGTATTTTCAACCATCCTCGGCTGGTCTTATTATGGCGAACGCGCGGTCGAATACCTTTTCGGAAAAGCGTCGATAAAACCTTACCGCGTACTCTGGGTCGCGGCCGTAATGGCGGGATCGGTCATGTCGCTTCCGCTGGTATGGGATTTCGCCGATATGATGAACGCGCTCATGGCGATACCGAATCTTATAGCGCTTCTCGCTTTAAGCGGCGTCATCGTGAGCGAAACTAAAAAATATCTATGGGAAGGCAATCTTGACGAACACGATCCGGAACACGATCACAGAATAATTGAAACGGCTTCCGAGGTCGTCAATATCGAATTTGAAAAGCAGAGCGTAAACAACAAAATAAAATAAGTTTTCATAAAAAAAATTCAAAATACAAAATGGGGCTGTTCAAAAAGATAATTTTTGAAACAGCCTCTTTTTATTTTAAGCGTTCGATGGACAAATTCACATTTCTCACTATGCGACTATGGCGGGCTGTGCTGATATAGCGAGGGTTTTGATAAAAAAAATCACTATCAAAGTTATTACGAGCGAAGATAAGACAGTCCCGGCCAATGCGCGTGAAAAAGATCTTAAAGAAAGAGAGCCTATTCCAGAGAACGCCGGTGCAAGGTAAGCTTATTTGACAATTGGCATAAAAAATGCTAAAATTTATTAAGTTAATTATAATCCATAATGCCTAAGCCAGGTAACATAAATGATTTCCTTAAATTAAAGAAGGTGTTTTTTTCAATGAATAAATATATAAGACTCGGCGTAAATATAGACCACATAGCGACACTTAGAAACGCCCGCGGCGGTGTCGAACCCGATCCGATACAGGCGGCATATATCTGTAAAGACGCCGGCGCCGATCAGATCACGACTCATCTGCGCGAAGACCGCAGACATATTACCGATCGCGATCTCAAGCTTCTTCTGGCCACAAAATATTTCCAGTTGAATCTCGAAATGGCGGCGACCGATGAAATGGTAAAGATCGCATCTTTAAACAAACCCTACATGGCCACCCTGGTTCCGGAAGGCAGACAGGAACGCACCACCGAAGGCGGTCTGGACGTCGTTTCAAACCTTAAAACCCTTAAAAAGAAAATAAAGATCATAAAAGATTCCGGAGTGCTCGTCTCTCTTTTTATCGAACCTGAAAAAAATCAGATAGAAGCTTCACGCGAAGTCGGCGGCGACGCCATAGAGATCCATACCGGACGTTACGCGGCGTTTTTCGAACAGAACTCGCCTGACGTAGAATATAATAAAATTAAAAAAGCATCTAAATTTGCCGATTCACTAGGGCTTTTAGTTAACGCGGGGCACGGCCTTAATTATTTCAATACAATGAAAATATGCTTAATAGATGAGATACAGGAACTCAACATCGGCCACTCGATAATATCAAGGTCCGTGTTTAACGGACTTTCTGAAGCGGTTGGCCGCATGAAACAAATCATGACTGATTCAAGGAGAGAAAAGTGAGCGACCGATGAGTATTAATACTTCCCTCCAGCTGAAACAACAGCAGAAACTTATAATGACCCCGAAACTTTTACAGCGAATACAGCTTCTGCAGATGCCTATCCAGGAACTTGCTACCGAGGTGCAGAAACAGCTCCAGGAAAACCCGGTTATAGAGCTGCTTGAGGCCAAATCCGATTTTTCGGAACCGGGCGACGGCGTGAGCAAGGACGAGATAGAAACGAAAACCAATGTCGAAGGAGCGCCGGAAAGTTCAGACGCGCCGCCCCTGCAGGAGGAAGCCGTAAGCGACAACGAGCCTTCTCAGGAATATGAAAAAGAGCTCGAAACCATCGATATGAAAGCCGGAAATAACGAAATAGACTGGGAACAATATTACGACGATCTCGAAAAAACATCTCACAGGGAAGAAAAAGAATTCGAATGGCAGGAACAGCCTTCATTTGAAAATTTCGTCTCGCAGGAAAAAACGCTGGCAAATTTTCTGACCGAACAACTCCAATCGGCAATATTTTCAGATAAGGAACTTAAGATCGGCGAGGTCATCGTCGGCCATATCGATAACTCCGGTTATTTAAAAATCCCTCTTGAAGATATATTGAAACATCACGATCTCGAAGGCATGGAAGTAACTATCGATGAGATTCGCGATGTCCTTGAAACGATACAATCCTTCGAACCGACCGGGGTAGGAGCTCGCGACGCCCGCGAATGCCTTATGCTTCAATATCAGGCGCTCGACGAATCCGAAAAAGACCCGATCCTCGGGAAACTTATCGATACGCACCTGGAGGAAATCTCCGAAAAACGATATAAAAATATAGCGGCGGCGCTGGAAATAACCGTAGAAGAGGTCCAGAAACGCGTCGATTATATAGTGAATAACTTCAATCCGAAACCCGGACTCAAATTCGCTTCCAGCGACGGAAATTTCACGGTAAACCCTGAGGTTTTCAT
>Ga0116170_10006080_pt1 | contig 10655 bp, 7 predicted proteins | sample AD_JPNHW1_MetaG_FD_89797 | JGI IMG/M metagenome (GOLD analysis project Ga0116170, IMG submission 89797) | Active sludge microbial communities of municipal wastewater-treating anaerobic digesters from Japan - AD_JPNHW1_MetaG | ecosystem: Engineered > Bioreactor > Anaerobic > Digestate | place...
CGGATGATTTTTACGTAAGCTGATCAATTTGCGGAAATAGTGGAAAACGTCCAGGCAGGTAGCCTTCAGGCTCCAGTCAAGCTGATTGATGGTATCGGGTGAGAGATAAGAATTTCCATGCCCATCTTTTGTCCGGCAAAATTCCATTCCGGAGTGGATAAATGGAATTCCCTGAGAGGTGAGCAGAATGGCTCCGGCCAGTTTTACCCTCCTTTTAAGTTCCTCACCTGTAGCCTCCGGAAGGGTCATTTTCAGCTTGTCAAAAAGCGTGTAATTATCGTGGCAGGAAACATAGTTGATGCACTGTGAGGGTTCCATGGCCCAGGGCTCCGGCGAACTTTCCACATAGCTGTATACAATCTGCGGATGCCACACTGCCCCGGCAATCCCGAATTTCACGGCTTCTTCCCGTAATACCAGGCCGCTTACAAAACCCTTGCTTTCTTTAAGCCCATGATTTCCTTTCAGCGCATCGCGCATGTCGTCGCAGAAAGCGGCGATACCGGGAAGGTGAGAAATGTTCCGTTTGACAGCCCTGCGGTATTCCGGCATGGGGCTTGGCCCGGCAGTCCATCCTTCCCCGAACAGCAGGATCCGCGGATTGATCTTGTTGATCTCGAAACGGATATGGCGCATGGTTTCATTGTCAAAAATGCCCATCAGGTCAAAGCGGAAACCGTCAATATGATATTCCTTGATCCAGTAAAGCAGGGAGTCAATGATGAATTTACGGACCATCGATCTTTCCGATGCAATTTCGTTGCCACAGCCCGAAGCATTGGAAAAAGAGCCGTCGGAATTCTGCCGGTAAAAATAGCCAGGAACTGTTTGGTTAAAAACAGAACCCTTGGTGAGCCAGGTATGGTTGTAAACCACATCGAGAATTACCCCGATCCCCTGCTGGTGGAGGGCCATTACAAGCATTTTGAGTTCCCTGATCCTGATCGTCCCATCGTAAGGGGAGGTAGCATAGGAGCCTTCCGGGGAATTGTAATGTTGCGGATCATAGCCCCAGTTGTATTTGAGCAGGGGAAATTCTTCATCCACACTCTGAAAATCGTTGACCGGCAACAGGTGTACATGGGTAATCCCCAATTCCTTTAAATGGGACAAGCCGGTGTATAAACCTTCCGGAGAAAGGGTGTTCTCTTCGGTGAAACCAAGAAATTTTCCCTTATGGGTTATTCCTGAACTTTCAGCAATGGAAAAATCCCTGACATGGGTTTCATAGATAATCCAGTCGGTGAAGTTATGGTAATGTGGCCCCTGATCAAGCTCCCATCCGTCGGGCAGGGTAAGCTGCGGATCAAAAATCATCCCCCTCAGGCCATTGACACCGGTAGCCCTGGCATAAGGATCAGGTACCTCGTGCAACCATTCTCCGTCAAAAACCTGAAAAGTGTAATACCAACCCTGCAGATCTTCCTGTTCTTCGTAGGCCCAAACGCCGGAATGAAGCGGTTGCATGGACATACTTCTGGCCGGCTTACCCTGTTTCCCGGAACGATATAACCTGATTTCCACCATCCTGGCAGTGGGCGCCCAAATCCGGAAAGTGGTTTTCTCAGCTGTACGGCTTACCCCCAGGTCTTCTCCGCAATAGTGCGGGTAAGTCGAGAAATCGATGTGATCGAAATGCCAGCTTCTCATTTTACCGGAATAGGGATTTTCGGACGGAAATGCTTTTGGAAGCCCTGATTTGTCCTTTTACATCGGAAATGCGCACCATAATCCGGGAATATTTCTTCAGGCTGGAATCATACTGAAAAAAACTGTCCATATCGATGCTCAACTCATGGCTCATGCCGGGATCCAGGAAAAGGGGGTAATACAGGTGCCCTTCAGATCCTTTCAGGGTAAGCTTTCTCCGGATGAAAAAATGACTGAATACCAACAGGGGCCTGGCTATATCTACGGGTTCCGGTCCTGCATTTTTTACGGTCAGGTAAAGTGTTCTGGGCAGATATAGCCTGTCTTTGTCAAGCGTGACTTCAAGAATTTTCCTGGGTTTATTGATCAGCCGGCGTATCAGCAAATAAAGGACAAGGGGTACTGTAGCCACTATCAACAAGGCTATCAGTACATTCGGGTCCTGCAGGTTAAACGGAATCGTCTGACCAATCATCATAAGGCATTATTTACATAAAAAACGGAACAAATCCGGGCAAAAATAACCTTTTAAAAGGATTCATGTTCAGTGCGCCGGATGATTTCTTCCTGAAGGTCTTCTCCCAGATCATTAAAGTAGTCGCTGTAACCTGCCACACGGACGATCAGGTCGCGGTAATTTTCAGGATGTTTTTGTGCATCCCGCAACATATCGGCACTGACCACATTGAATTGAATATGGTGACCGTCCATCCGGAAATAGCTTCTGACCAGGGATGCCACTTTGCGGATGGCTTCCTCATTTTCAAAAAAGGAAGGAGAGAATTTCTGGTTGAGCAGGGTTCCGCCGGTGCGGAGATGGTCTATTTTGGCAGCAGATTTAATGACGGCAGTTGGCCCGTGGGAATCGGCTCCCTGAACCGGGGAAATGCCTTCAGAAACCGGCTTTCCTGCTTTCCGGCCATCGGCACTGGCCTGCATGACGCTTCCGAAGTAAATATGACAGGTGGTTGGCAGCAGGTTGATGCGGTAGGTGGCGCCCCGCGGCGAAGTTCTGCCATTCACGGCATCGTAATAAATCTCGAAGACATCGCTCAGCTGTTCATCTGCCTCCGGATCATCATTTCCATATTTGGGGGTGTGGTAAATCAGTCGGTACCGCAAATCTTCATGTCCTTCAAAATCAGCTTCAAGCGCCAGTAGCAGCTGTGTCAACGTAGTCAACCCATCATCAAAAACAATTTTCCGGATGGCCGTGAGACTGTCGGTGACCGTACCCACTCCGACACCCTGCACATAATTGGTGTTGTAGCGGGCCCCTCCGCAGCTATAGTCTGTACCCCGGGAGACACAGTCGTCAATGATCAGCGACAGGAAAGGGGTGGGGATATGCTCCATGAAGATGGATTCGATGATGTTGCTCCCCTTTACCTTGATGCCGGCGAAGTGGTTTACCTGCTTGCGGAAAGCATCCAGCAACTGATAGTAGGTATCAAAGTCCTCAATTTGCCCGGTTTGTAACCCGATTATTTTGTCTGTCCGGGGATCATATCCGTTGTGAAGGGTGATTTCCAGTATCTTGGGAAGGTTGAAGTAGCCGGTCAGTATATAGCTTTCTGTTCCGAAGGCACCGCTTTCCACACATCCGCTGGCTCCTCCGTTCCGGGCATCCGCAATGTCTTTTCCCTGGCGGGTCAGTTCCTGGATGATCGCATCGGTGTTAAAAATGGAGGGTTGCCCAAAACCGGTTTTGACGATTCTTACTGCCCTTTCAATAAAGCGGTCAGGATTTTTCTTACTCAGCTGGACCATGGAGCTGGGCTGGAGCAACCTCATTTCTTCGATTACATCCAGCAGGATATAGCTCATTTCATTCACCGCATCCGAACCGTCTTCCTTCACACCGCCTATATTGATCAGGGCAAAATCGGTATAGGTGTTGCTTTCAAGGGCGGTTACCCCCACCTTGGGCGGGGCCGGATGGTTGTTGAATTTTATCCAGAACGACTGCAACAACTCCACAGCATCTTCTTTGGTCAGGGAACCAGCATCGGTTTCCATGCGGTAAAAAGGCATCAGGTGCTGGTCGAGCCGGCCGGGATTGAAGCTATCCCAGGGGTTGAGCTCAGTAACCACCCCCAGGTGTACGAACCAATAGTATTGTAAAGCTTCGTGGAAGGTCTGCGGAGCATTGGCCGGGACATTACGGCAAACCTGGGCCATGCCTTCCAGTTCTTTTTTTCTCTGTTCATCTTTTTCCGAAGAGGCCAGTTCATCCAGTATTACAGCATGTCTTTCTGCATAGCTGATGATGGCTTCGGCGGCAATTTTCATTCCGAGGAGTTCCTGAAGCCGGGAAAATGCCAGCGGGTCGCCCATAAAATCAAGCTTTGAGATCACTGCTTCAATGTCGGAAATGATCTCTGACATGCCTTTCCGGTAAATTTTCCCTCCGGCAACTGTATGCCCTGGTGCCCGTTGTTCCATAAACTCTGTGAAAATGCCGGCCCGGTAAGCATCGTGCCAGTCCTTTGGCAGGGCCTCCATCATCCGGTCACGGTTGGAACGGCCCTTCCAGAAGGGGATGATCACCTCACGGTAAGCTTCCCTGGTGGCTTCATCCACCCTGAACCATACCTTTTCCCGGCTGTTCAGGATGTCCAGATCCTGTAACGAATGAACATTGATTTCCGGATAGGTGGGGGTGGCCTTGGGTGCCGGACCCCGTTCCCCGACAATCAACTCCCCGTCGTTGATGCAAATGCTTTTGTTCTCCAGGATATGCCGGAAGGCTTTTGCCCGTTGTACAGGTACGGAATCCCCAAAGGCCAGATGGTTTTTGTAAAACTCAGTGACCAATAATGCCCGTTCTGCTGAAATCCTTGGTTCAGCATTCAGGCTTTCTTCCCGCAACTTTTGAATTCTTGGTGTCATAGAATTTCGGATTTCGGATTTGAGATTTCGGATTTGAGATTTCGGATTTGAGATTTCGGATTTGAGATTTCGGATTTATTCAACCACCTATTGTTACTTTATGACCATTGCTATTAAAAAGAGAATAAATTTCGTCCATTTCCTGACTGTCCGGTTTTCCCGACTCACCGGGCATTTCACAACAGATTCCCAATTTGTCGTATTTGTGCATCCCGATGCGGTGGTAAGGAAGCAAATCAACCTGCTCCAGGTTTTCAGCATAAGGCGTCAGGAATTCCAGTGTGGCGGTCAGGTTGTCCCTGGTGGCAGTGTAACCGGCAACTACAGGTATCCTTACTCTGACCGGTTTACCCTGCTGCATCAACCACCTGAAATTGTCCAGGATCAATTGGTTGTCTGCTCCGGTGAATTGTTCATGCTTCCTCATGTCCATCATTTTCAGGTCAAAAAGAAACAGGGAAGTAAAAGGCATAATCCTTAACAGGTCCTCCTGAAGAGCAAATCCGGAGGTATCAACGGCCGTGTGAAATGCGTTTTCCTGACAGGCTTTCAGCATTTCCAGCAGAAACCGGGGTTGCATCAACGGTTCCCCTCCTGAAAAGGTAACTCCCCCCTGGCTCTCCTCCATGACCAGCCGCTCTTTCTCCAGCTCCTTCATAAGATCATTCACCGTTACTTTTCTGCCAATGATTTCCTTCTCGCGGTAAAGCCGGTCATCAAGCCTGATTTCCCGCTCAGCAGATTCCGGTTCCGGTTTCCAGCTTTCCGGGTTGTGGCACCAAAGGCAACGAAGCGGACAGCCTTTCAGGAAGACCGTGGTGCGGATTCCCGGGCCGTCGTGAACTGCAAACCTCTTGATATCGAAGATCGTGCCCTGCATGGTGAAAGAATTAATGTATGATTTCGGATTTCGGATGTACGATTTCGGATTTGCCTGCGGACACTCCTGCCTTTAATTCCGAAATCGTACATCCGAAATCCGAAATCGTACATCCGAAATCCGAAATATCCTGACCTGTCAAAGGCCGGTTCAAAGAATCCAGCACTCGAAAAGCCCCTTGCCGAAGTGGTGGTAGAGGTTGAGATGGTATGTAATCCGTTGTTTCATGTTTTCAGGGGATAAAAGTAAGAAAATTTCGGATTTATGCTGAATTCCCTATCTTTGCGACCTTTATAAATGATTTTATGGAAGTTAAAGTCATCAACCGTTCTGACAATCCCTTGCCGGCATACAGTACGCTGCATGCTGCCGGCATGGATATCAGGGCATTTCTGCCGGAAGAAGTGGTGTTAAAGCCACTGGAGCGCAAGCTGATTCCGACCGGGCTTTTCCTTGAAATTCCGGTAGGGTATGAGGCTCAGATCAGACCCCGGAGCGGTTTAGCCATCCGGAACGGGATTACGGTGTTGAATACACCGGGCACCATTGATGCTGATTACCGCGGGGAGGTGTGCGTAATCCTGGTAAACCTCTCTGCGGAAGAATTCACCATCCGGAATGGTGACCGTATTTGTCAGATGGTGATTGCAGCCCATGAAAAGGTAGAATGGAAGCTGTCCGAAGAACTGAATAATTCCGACAGAGGAGATGGAGGTTTCGGGCATACCGGAAAAAACTGAAAGCATGAGACAAACAAATTTCTGGATATTATTACTTCTTGCTACGCTTCTTGCGGCTTGTTCAGGACAAAAGAAAGCGTTAAAATCGGGCAATCCTGAGGAAGCTGCTGCTGCAGCAGTGGTTGCAGAAGACGAGAAGAAGGCCCGTTTTGAGGAGCTTTTTATTGAGGCATTGAAGCAGAAGATGGTGGGTAATCCACAGAAGGCAGTGCTTTACCTTAACTCCTGTCTGGAAATGGATCCCCGGTCATCGGCTGCCATGTATGAACTGGCCAATCTTCATCTTATGAACAATGACCTGGTCAGTGCGGCAAGTTTGCTTGAGAAGGCCATTGCCATTTCACCGCAGAACAAGTGGTATAAGTTACTGCTGGCCAGGATATACCAGCAAACCGACAAGAGCATGGAAGCCGCTGCGCTTTACGAAAGGCTGTCGGCTCTTGAGCCCAATAATCCGGAGTACCTTTTTTTGGAAGCTCAGGAGCAGGCCAAGGCGAAGAAGTATGATGAAGCCATCAAAACGCTGAATGAACTGGAGAAGAAAACCGGGATTAATGAACAGGTTTCCACAGCCAAACAGGAGGTTTTTGTCGAAGCCGGAAAAATTAAGGAAGCTTTCGCGGAAATCAACCGGCTGATTGCCTCCAATCCTGCCGATCCGAGGTATGTCGGACTGCTGGCTGATTTATACAAGGACCAGGGCGATAAGGAGAATGCCCTGAAAAATTACCTGAAAATCCTGAAAATGGATCCGGAGAATGGATTCGTTAATTTTTCCTTGTCAGATTTTTACCTTGAACAGGGAGATACCCTCCGGGCTGTTGATTATCTTCTGAAAGGCTTTGCCAATGAAGAGGTGGATACGGATACCAAGTTACAGCTTTACCTGTTGTATACCGGGGAAAATACCAAACTCAACTTAAAGCCGGAGCAAACTGAGCAGTTGATTGATGTGCTGATCCGTAATAACACGGAAGATCCCAGGGTTTATACGGTTTATGCTGAATACCTTATCCGGAACAAGCGGCCTAAGGAAGCAAGGGAGCAATTGCTGAAGGTGACTGCTTCCGGCGAAAACGATTTTGCCATTTGGGAGCAAATCCTCTACATTGACAACGATCTCCTCGACTGGCAGGCCTTGTATGATCATGGCAAAATGGCGCTTGAAAGGTTTCCCAACCACGCCATGGTCTATTTTCTTCAGGCTGTTGGCGCCCTTCAGTTGAACAAATACGCAGAAGCCATTTCCCTTGCTGATGAAGGTTTGAATTATGTGGTTGACAATAAAGCACTTGAGGGACAGTTTGTTTTTCTGAAAGGCGAAGCCAAATACAAGCTGAAACAACTCCAGGAGGCATTCCAGCTTTTTGACAGGGCGGTAGAACTGGATCCGGAGAATTATATAGCCCTGAACAATTATGCCTATTACCTTTCCCTGGCCGAAAAAGACCTGGAAAAAGCAGAACGGATGAGCGGAAGAGTGATTGAAAAGTTTCCCGACAACGCCACCTATCTTGACACCTATGCCTGGGTGCTGTTTAAAAAGAAAAACTACACCCTGGCGAAGTTTTACATGGAAACAGCATTGTCACATAGCGAAGAGGAGTCTTCCACCCTGGTTGAACATTACGGAGATATTCTTTTTATGCTGAATGACACGGCGGGAGCGTTGAAGAATTGGGAAAAAGCGCTGGAAATGGGCAACGACTCCAGTGTCCTGAAACAGAAAATTGCAGAAAAAAAATACATCAGGGAAGAATAAATGAGGTATCCAGTCAGGCCAATCCTAATTGGCAGCATTTTGCTGGTAATAGGTTTTCTCCATTCCTGTAAAACTCCGGAGAAAGTGACCGAAACCAGGTTGCGCCCTGTGAGCGCAGTGAAACTGTTTAAAAAGGCTGAGGAAAATACGTTTGATTATCAAACATTCTCTATAAAAAGGATAAATATTCAGATGGATAACGGCAAGACCAGAACTTCTTTCAGGGCAGGCGTTTCTGCATTGAAAGACAGTATGGTTCTGGTTTCTGTAACAAAAATGAATATTCTTTTGGCGAGGATACTTCTCTCACACGACAGTGTGATTTATGTTAATTATTTTGACAAAACCTATTATTCCGGAGGCTACGGGCCGGTATGTGACCTGATGAATTTTGATCTGGATTTTCAAACTATTCAGGCCATTGTTTCCGCCAATATTTTTTCCCTGTTCGACACCCAGAAGGAATTGCGTGATTATAAAACCTGGACGGAAAACAACCGTTATGTCCTGCAGTCAGAAGCAATCCGGAAACTTTCCCGGATGGAAGCCAAAGGAAAAACCAACCGGATGGAAAAGTTCATAAAAAAGCTGGATGAAGAGATATCGGTGATTCAGACGTTTTATTTTGATCCGCTGCTTTATGTGATCCGGAAACTGGAGCTGATCGACAAGAATTCCCCCCGCCGGGTTGAACTGACGTTTGATGAATATGAACAGATAGGGATGAAGTTTTTCCCTGCATCGGTCGGAATGAAATTTCATTCCGACTCCACTGAGCTTGAAGTTCAGGCCAGGATGTCCAGTTTCTCCATTGATGATGGCGATCAGGTTACACTGAAGATACCTGAAAAATATGAAAGGATTTTCTTAAATTAGTCCGCATGAAAATTGCCGTTGTTGCCCTGATTGTGTTGTTGGGTGCCGGTTATTCCTTAAATGGTCAGTCTCTGGAGGAGCTGCGGAAGAAAAAGCAATCGGCGTCGGAGGAGATACGCTTTACCAATGAATTGTTGGGAAAAGTCAATGAGAGTCAGAAAACTACCCTTGGAAAACTGCGGCTGCTGAACCGTCAGATCGAACAGCGTCAACAGTTAATCTCCACCATTTCGTCGGAGGTTTCCTTATTGCAGATGTTGATTGATGACAATACCCTGGTCGTAGATATGTTGTCGTCGGATCTTGAAAAAATACGGCAGGAGTATGCTGAGATGGTCAGGTTTGCCTGGAAAAACCGGAACACCTATGATAAGATTCTCTTTTTCCTGTCGGCAGATAACTTTAACCAGGCTTTTCAACGCTATGTCTGGTTTAGGCAATATGCGGAATCCCGTAAAAAGCAATCGGAAATAATGGCTTCCATTCAGGCCATCCTTACCAGAAAAGTGAGCGATTTAAAAATTCAACAGATGGTACAGCAGGGGGTTATTTCCGAAAAACAGGAAGAAAACCGCAAACTCAACAACCAGAAGAAACAACAGGATGTGGTGGCTAAAGACCTCCAGAGAAAGAAAAATGACCTTCAGAATAAACTGAACCGGCAAAGGCGCATAGAGCAGCAACTGGCGGATGAGATTCAGAAGATTATCGAAGAGGAAACGAAAAAAGCGGCTAAGTCTGGAAAGCCGGGAATGGGAATCACACCTGAACAGGAACTGGCAGGGAGTAATTTTGAGCAAAACCGGCGAAAGTTGCCCTGGCCGGTGGAAAAGGGGGTAATTACTGAAAAATTTGGGATACAGCCGCATCCCGTGTTGGCAAAAGTTACGGTCAACAACAACGGAGTCAGCATTGCCACAACGCCGGGAGCTAAGGCCAGGGCCGTATTCCAGGGAGAGATCTCACGCGTATTCGGGATTACCGGTGGTAACCTGGCTGTCATTGTGCGGCATGGCCATTACCTGACTGTCTATTCCAACCTGGTTGGGGTTACCGTGAAAAAAGGAGACCAGATCGCAGCCAAACAATCGCTTGGAACGGTTTATTCTGACCCGGAAGAGGAAAATAAAACGCTGTTGAAGTTTCAGATCTGGAAAGAGAGCCAGAAGCTAAACCCTGAAGACTGGCTGGCCCGTTAATCAGCAGCACCCGGTAATAAAAGGTAGTAAGCTGATGTGGTAAAGAGATTCCTGATACCAGGTATTGCAGAAATCCAGGCAGGTTGGGCTACCGGACGAAAGCCAAATTTCACTTCGTAGTTGGGATTAATCAGGAAGTGTTTTTTGGAAACGATCCTGTAAGCCTGATTTTTGATTATCCTTTCAAATCTTTCAATGGAAATCCCTGTTTCCTTTACCTCCATCAGGTTTTCCACGGTGGCCTCGCTTTCTCCGCTTATCCGGAGGAGTCCGCGGTATATCCGCAATGGAAGCAAGTGAATCCATGGAAGATGACCGGTGATTTTGTTCCGGCAAATTTGCTGATGCCCCCCAAATGGATTTTGCCAGGGTGGAAAAGCCAGGAAAAAAAGGGCGCTTTGGCGCATATAGGGTTTAACGAAAGCCATGAACCGTTCCTGGTCGTGGATGTGTTCAATGACGTCACGCATAATGACCACATCATAGGGATCCTTGGGCAGTTCTGACTGATAAATGTCTTCACTCAGCAACTGCAACTGGTCCTTGCGGGGATGATCCTGAAAAAAGGTGCGGGCAAGGCTGATCTTGTGTTCGGAAAGATCAATACCCGTTACCAGGCATCCGGCATCCAGAAAAGGTTTCAAGTTGCCCCCTTC
>Ga0116170_10006081_pt1 | contig 10653 bp, 11 predicted proteins | sample AD_JPNHW1_MetaG_FD_89797 | JGI IMG/M metagenome (GOLD analysis project Ga0116170, IMG submission 89797) | Active sludge microbial communities of municipal wastewater-treating anaerobic digesters from Japan - AD_JPNHW1_MetaG | ecosystem: Engineered > Bioreactor > Anaerobic > Digestate | place...
GAAAAACCGCAAAAGTTATCGAAACGGTAACTTCAAACAGCGGCGTGGTTTCTATTTATGACGAAAGGTGGAACGCACGTTCGGACTCGGACGAAGAAATCCCCGCAGGCGAAGAAGCAACAATCGTTAGAAATGAGAGTTTAGTATTGTACGTTAAAAGATGACAAGAAGGCAGGAGGAAAAGCAAAAAGCTATTCACCCTTTCACCTTTTCACCTATTCAACCAAAAAAGGAGGCATTATGAATTTATTTTTATGGGTATTAATTATACTTGCAATAATTTATGTTATGAAAGGCGTAATTATTGTTCAACAGGCAGAAGTCGTCATTATTGAACGGCTTGGGAAATTTGAAAGGGTTCTGCAATCAGGACTTAATTTTATTATCCCGATTATAGAAGCACCCAGAGGTATGCAATGGAGAGTTACCCAAAAAGGTATTGACGGCTCGACTTATTCTTATATAAAAGAAAGAATAAGAATTGACATGAGAGAAGCGGTTTATGATTTTCCCCGTCAAAATGTTATTACAAAAGACAACGTTTCTATAAGTATCAATGCGATTATATATTTTCAAATAATCGAGCCCAAAAGCGCAACTTATGAAATTCAAAATCTTTCCGATGCGATTGAAAAATTAACCCAGACTACTTTGAGAAACCTTGTAGGTCAACTGGATTTGCAAGAAACTTTGGTCTCAAGAGATAAAATTAATCAAGAGCTCAGAGCAATTTTGGACGAAGCCACAAATAAATGGGGAGTGAAGGTGAATCGCGTCGAGCTTCAAGACATAACTCCGCCATTGGACATTCAGCAAGCAATGGACAAACAGATGAAAGCAGAGCGTGATAAGCGCGCCAATATTCTTGAAGCAGAAGGGCTTAAACAAGCTGCCATATTAAAAGCCGAAGGCGACAAACTTTCTCAAATAAATAGAGCCGAAGGGGATAAACAATCGGCAATTTTACGCGCCGAAGGCGACGCTCAGGCAAGGGTTATTAATGCTAACGCAGAAGGAAATGCGATTAAAATCGTTGTCGATTCAATTGCTAATAAAGGAAAGCCTGACCAATATCTGATTGCGATGAAATATCTTGATACCTTAAAATCAATTACGGCAGGCGAAAACAATAAAATTGTCTATATGCCTTATGAGGCAACAGGAATCCTAAGCTCCGTTGACGGAATTAAAGAGATGTTTAAAGGAACGAGTAAATAGTAAATGGTAAATAGAAAGTAGGATGGGCTTTAGCCCATCAGATATAAAGTAACACTGGGGCGGGATTTTCTAAAAGAAAATCCCGCCTCTTTGTGTATTTTTTGCTAAACTAAACCCAAAATTTTGTGTTTTTGATAAATTTCATCAGCAAGCCGGTCTAACAGGTTAAAATCTTCCTGTTTGGGTTTGCCTTTTATTATAACAGGTTCAAGCTTTTCGCATTTTACCGTAGAAAGCGCATCTTCGAGTTTTTGCGTTAAAACTCCGCCCCAGCCGTAAGAGCCTATGAAGGAAACGTATTTCATTTTAGGTCTTAAAATTCCTGCAAGATAAGCGGCTGTAACCGCAGCAGGGTGAGGGCCTGCAAGAACCATTGATGAGCCGAACACGACTGTACAGGCATCTACAAGTTCCATTGCAAGTTCGCCCAAATCTTCGTTAACCACATCAAAAGGCAAAGTTTCAATTCCTTTTTCGCTTAATTTTTCGCTAAGGTAATTCACCATTTCTTTTGTGCTTTCATACATTGAAACGTAAGGAATTAAGACTTTATTTTTACAATCGTCTGAGGTCCATTCTTCGTATGCTTTAAGTATAAAATCAGGGTTTTTATAAATCGGGCCGTGACTTGTCAAAATCATTTCGATATCAAATTCTTTTAATTTTTGGACATACTTTTGGCAAAATTTCCTGAAAGGCATCATAATTTCTGCGTAGTATCTTTTTGCAGATTTAAGCGTTTCGCAGGTTTCCTGCGCGTACAGATTTTCAAAAGGCAGATGCGCACCCAAAAAATCGCAGGTAAACATTATTTTGTCTTCTTTTATGTAAGTAAACATGGTGTCGGGCCAGTGAACCCAGGGTGCGTGGATAAATTTTAAGGTTTTATCTCCTATAGAAATCTCCTCACCGTCTTCTACCGTCTGAATTTTTTCATCTTTAATATGAAGCATTGCCTGAATAATTTCTTTGCATTTTGGATTAGTTAAAATTTTTGCTTCGGGATAAATTTTAAGAAGTTTGGGCAAAGCTCCAGAATGGTCCTGTTCGCCGTGCTGCGCCACGATATAGTCGATTTTGACAATTCCGTTATTTGCAAGATTTTGGATAAATTCATCTGCTTTAGGCGGATACATTGTGTCAATCAGAACGGTTTTTTCGCTTCCTTTAATCAAGTACGAATTGTAAGTCGTTCCCTGCGGAAGCGGAATAAGTTCGTCAAACATCTTTCTTTCGCGGTGGTTAAGCCCGCAGTAAAATATGTTATTTTTAATTTCTTTAAATGTCATAATCTCTCCTTAGTTGAAAAGTCGAACAGTAGATAAGTTGAATAGTTAAATTTATTATAATTGCACTTATTCATTTATTCACTTATTCACCTATTCACTTATCTTATCACAACAATCCTTAATATATTTACCCCCTTAACTATTTTTTAAGTATTATACATGTATGAGTATTTATTTTTTTTACGGCAACGAAGAGTACAATATAGAACTTGAAATCCAAAAGTTGAAGAAAAAACTTTTGGACAAAAATTTTGCATCAATGAATTTTAAGACGGCAAATAATCCTAATTTTGCTGATTTTGTGGCACTTTTAAGGACTCAGCCGATGATGTTCGGCAATATGATTATTGTAATTAAGGTCGAGGATTATTTTTCAAAATCATTGGAAGATTCTCAGCTTGATGAAATTGAAAATGCCTTAAAAAACAATCCTGAAAGTCTTTGTATTGTTTTTATCGCAGAATTCGAACGGAATGAAAATAAAAAAATAGACACTAGAAAAAAATTTTATAAAATACTTTCAAAGTACGCTCAAATTCAGGAATTTCCCGCAATAAAGCCTTATAAAACAGATGAAATTTCAAACTGGATAATAAAAGAGGCAAAAAAAAGAGAAATTTCTTTTGAAAAAGAAGCAACAGAAGCCCTAATTGAACAAGTGGGAAACAATCTCAGAGAGCTTTGTCTGGAATTGGATAAATTAAAATTGCTTGCTTATCCCCAGACTTTGATAACAAAGAAAATGGTAAGAGAAATTTGTATATCAAACGAAGATTTGTTTTCGTTTGCCGATTTTCTTCTCAAAGGCGAAAAGTGCAAAGCCCTGCTTGAATTTGAAAAACTTTTGGACAAAAAACATTCTCTTGAAATTTTATCCGCACTTCACACTATGCTCAGAAAATGGATTACGGTAAAATCAAAATCAAGGGAGCTCCCGCTTTTTGAAATCGCAAAATTGACGGGGCAGCATGAATTTGTGGTTAAAACGACTTTGGAAAAAATGAAAAACACTCCGCTTGCCGATTTGGTTAAATTAAAACAAAATTTGATTGAAGCCGAATTTAAAATTAAAACAGGCGAATCTGTTGATGTTGTAGAAGAAATTAAAAACTCTATACTGAAAATTTAGGGGGCTTTGGCAACTTTTTAGGGTTATTTACGGGCTGGTTTTTCGCTCGGAATACAAAACCAAAAGCGGCTGCCTTTTTTAATTCTGGATTCAAAATCTATTTGTCCTCTGTGAGCATCGGTTATTTTTTTGCAAAGCGCAAGTCCGATACCTGAGCCCAGTTGGCGTTTAAGTTGACTTCTGTTTACCTGAGAAAAGAAATCAAATATTTTTGCATAATCGTTTTTGCTTATGCCGTCACCTGTGTCAGAGACTTCAAAAAAGAAAAAATCATCTTTGGTATAAGTCAGGACATTTACTTTGCCGTTTTTTTTGTTGAACTTTATGGCATTTGAAACCAGGTTGTAAATAAGTTGTCGAAATCTTTTAATATCAGCGCAAATTTTAACATCGGCAAGGGTGTATTTTAATTCAACATCTTTTTCGCGGCAGTTTTCTTCTAAAGCCATCAAAATTTGTTTTATAGCCTCCTTTGGTCTAAAGTTTGTGTAATTGAGCTCAAGGTCTTTCATCTGTGATTTTGAAACGTCCAAAATATCTTCAATTAAAGCGAGAAGATGTTTTGAACTCTGTGAAATATTCTCCAAATATTTATAATTTTCCTTTGTTTTGGTCTTTGTTTTAAGTATTTCAGAAAAACCTATTATGGAATTGAGCGGGGTTTTAAATTCATGGGAAATTCCGGCTAAAAATTGAATTTTAATTTTATTTCTTTCTTTCAGCTCATCGTAATTAGAAATATTTTCTAAAATAAGGGCGATATGTTCGGGGAAAATATTTATGAAATTTATATTTTGCTTGTAAAACTCTTGTTCATCTTTCATAAGGATGATGTATCCGAGAAAAGTCCCATTATAAGTAATTGGGGTAAGAATCATATTTTTTTCTGAAATTGAGATAAAAAGTTCTTTAATCTTATCAACGTCGTGTGTCTTTTGTACAAAAATTTTGATTTTTTTGTTTATTTTTTCTATATGGCTTAATTTTTTTTTGTTTTTATAATTTATGCATTTGACATTTATTTGATTTTTATCGGGATTAAAAAAGCAGCAAGTCACAATTTGTGCTTCAGTAAGCTTTAAAAGTCCGCTGCAAATAGTTTCGCCCAGTTGTTTTTTGTCTTGAATTGAATTCAGTTGTTTTAAAAGAAGGTTTATAAAGCCCCATTTTTCTTCGGCTTCAAGAAATTTATTGGCATATCTTATAACTTCGCTTCTTGCAATTTTAAGTTGATCTTTTAGTGTTTTTTCACTTAAGGTTCCAAAATCATTTCGCTGTGTTATCTCTTGATTTTTGTTCATCCAAAAATCCTCGGATTGATAAATTGCAAAATTATTATACAACAAAATTTTATAGTATTTTCAATATATTTTCATTTGTTGTATAATCTGTCTATGGAAAATTCTTCAGCCAAACGCAAGAAATTATTTGTCATATCAGGACCTTCAGGGGTAGGCAAAGGAACTGTTATTGAAGGTTTTTTGAAGCGGAATCCCGAATTTAAACTTTCTATTTCCTATACTACAAGAGCCAAAAGAGAAGGTGAAGTTGAAGGCGTAAACTATTTTTTCAGAACGAGAGAAGAATTTGTTAAAGGAATAGAAAATGATGAATTTCTTGAATGGGCAGAATTTTCTGATAATCTTTACGGAACAAAAAGGGCTTTTATAGAAAAATGTCTCAATAATCAAATGGATTTGATACTGGAAATAGACACACAAGGCGCGCTTCAGGTAAAAGAAAAAATGCCCAAAGCTGTTTTGATATTTATTGCACCGCCTTCGTTTGAGGATTTGGAATACAGGCTCAGAAACCGAAAAACCGAAAGTGAAGAGGCTATTTTGAAAAGGCTTGAATTTGTTAAAACTGAAATTAAAAATTCGGCAAAATTTGATTATATTGTAATAAATGATGAAATTGCAAGAGCAATAGGCGAACTAGAAAAAATAATTAACGCGGAAAGGGCAAATTAATGCTCAAAGGAAAAAAAGTTTTACTCGGAATAACAGGCGGAATCGCAGCTTACAAAATGTGCGAATTTATCCGTATGCTGCAAAAGCAAGGAGCGCAGGTTAAGGTTGTAACAACGCCGAGCGCGCTTAATTTTGTAACAAAACTTACCCTTCAGGCTTTGAGCAAAAATAAAGCTTTTGTTGATATGTTTGAGGATGAAAATTATTCGCCCGAGCATATTTCACTTGCCGATGATGCCGATATTTTTATAATCGCACCTGCAAGTGCAAACACCATATCAAAGCTTGCTATGGGAATCTGCGATAACTTGCTTACAACCGTTGCATGCGCATTTAAAAAGCCGATAATCCTTGCTCCTGCAATGAATTGCAACATGTGGGAAAATAAAATTATTCAAGAAAATTTGGAGAAATTGGAACAATCAGGTTATCATATTTATCCCCCCGAAGAAGGTTATCTTGCCTGCGGATATGAAGGCGCAGGACGTTTATGCGATTTAAATAAGCTTTTGGATAAAACAGTCCAAATTTTAACGGCTAAAAAAAAACTTAACGGCAAAAAAATTGTCATAACAGCAGGCGGAACAAGAGAAAAAATTGATGCTGTAAGATTTATTTCAAATTTTTCTTCGGGCAAAATGGGACTTGCCCTTGCAGACCAAGCCTTTGAGCAAGGTGCTGAAGTGGTTTTAATTACAACAGTGCTCCCTCGCCCCTTGCGGGAGAGGGCTGGGGTGAGGGGTACATATCAAGTAAGGTTGGTTGAATCCGCTCTTGATATGCAAAAAGCCGTAGAAAAAGAATTCAAAACAGCAGACTGCCTTATAATGGCAGCAGCGGTTGCCGATTACCGTGCCAAAAAAATCGCCGATAAAAAAATGAAAAAAACAAGCGCAGAAGAAATTTGTGTTGACCTTGTTAAAAATCCGGATATCTTGAAAGAAATCGGTTTAAAAAGGCGCAAAAACCAATTAATAATCGGTTTTTGCGCAGAAAGCGAAAATGTTTTGGAATATGCAAAATCCAAGATTAAAACAAAAGGTTGTGATTTTTTGGTTGCAAATGATATTTCACGCTCTGATATAGGATTTTCAAGCGATTATAATGAAGTTTATATTGTAGATAAAAAATTAAAAGTAAAAAAAATAAGCCGCACCAAAAAAGAATGTGTAGCGAAACAAATTTTAGAGATTGTTTATGAAAATTAAAGAAATTGTCGATTTAATCGAAAAGTTTGCACCACCTGAACTTCAGGAAGAATGGGATAATTCCGGCTGGCAAATTTGTTATGAAAATTGTTTTGAAAGTGAGGTTTCCAAAGTCTTGTTTTGTCTTAGCGTAACAAAAGACATAATTAATCAGGCTGTTGAAAAAGGGTGCTCTTTGATAATTTCACATCATCCGCTGTTTTTTATTCCGCTTGAGTTTAATAAAAATATTTTGATTTACTCGGCACATACAAATTTGGATGCTACAAAAGGTGGAACCACCGACACATTGATTTCACTGCTTGAAATGCCTCCTGCTGAAAAAATCGGAAGTTTTTTAAGAGCGGTAGAATTAAATGAAGAAATTTTTCTGAAAGATTTTTTAAATCTTTTAAAAGATAGGCTTAATCTTGATATGTTGAGAGTTGTAAACAAGTTTAATGTTCAAAAAATTAAAAAAATAGCGTTTTGCGCAGGCAGCGGCGCGGATTTTTTAGGCGAAGCCCAAAAAATCCGCGCCGATATTCTTGTCACAGGAGACATAAAGTATCACAGTGCGCTTGAAAGTGATATAATATTAATTGACATCGGGCATTTCGGAAGTGAACATCCTGTGTTAAACACTTTGGATAAAATAATTTCACCTTTGGGTATAGAGGTTTTAGTTGCAGATGAAAAAGATCCTTTTGATTATTATTAGTTTGTTTCTTGCGCAGGTTGTATGGGCGTATGAAACAGTTTTGGTTGATTTTCCGCCAAATCAAGGCTGGCATTCTGTTTATTACGGAACTTTGGACGATGAAGCTATTTTGCAGTATGTTCCGGTAGGACAGACTTATCAAAATTGGACAAAATCGGTTATTTTCCATTCTTATAAAAATCCTGATCTTCAATATAATTCAGCTTTATTTATGGATAGAACAACTTCACAAATGGAGCTTCAAAATTCAAGCCAGATGTATAAATATATTAAATATACAGATGCCGATTCAATAGCAACAAGATGTGTTCAGGGAAACAGAAATGTTCCTACTCAGTGTGAAATTTACAGGGTTTCTACCTCTTATGAAGGTTTGATTACGATGCACTACATAAACAAAAATCAGCAGGATTTTAAAAACACTTATAATATGTGGTATCAGATTATGCAGGATATAAGGATATATTACAGTTATTACCGCACGGATAGAATACTTGATAAAGCGACTTCTTTTGAACTCTAATTTTGTAACAAAGTTCACATTTTAATTTTTTGCTATTGATTTTTAAATTTGCTTTTGGTAGTCTTAATTTACAACCGCAGACAGTTAGTACACAAGTTTAAAGGCGGAACATCTGTTTCAAAAAGCCGCTAACCGAGGTCAAACACTGGCAGATATGGCAGCAGGGCAGAAGGGCCCGAAAGCCGAAAGGGCACAGGGACATTTATTTGAGCCCTTTTAAGCCCGAATAGAATATTTCGATGTGTAAGATTTTGCGGTTTAGAAAAGACGCAAAGTCTTTTTTAGCTTAAGGTCGAAAACAAGAATAATTAACAAAAAGGAGCACAATATGGCAACAAAAGCCTTTAAGGAAAACAAAATCGAACAAATCAAACAAAAGCTTCAAAAAGCAAAAGTTGCGATTGTAACCGAATACAGAGGTCTTAGCGTTGAAGAGATAACTAAACTCAGAAGAAATCTTCAAAAACAAGACGGCGATTATACGGTAACAAAAAACACTTTGGCTAAACTTGCAGCTAAAGGAACTGATTTTGAAGTTCTTACAGAAGTTTTTAAAGGTCCTATCGCTTTGGCATTAGGATTTAAAGACCAGGTTAGTCCTGCAAAAGCCCTTTCAGACTTCATTAAAGAAGTTAAAAAAGGTGAAATTATTGCAGCGGCTTTGGACGGAAAACTTCTTTCCGCGCAAGAAGCAAAAGCATTGGCAGAGCTTCCTTCAAAAGAAGAAATTTATGCAAAAATGCTTGGCTGCATAAACTCTCCTGCTTCAGGTATCGCAAATTCTATGAATGCGGTTCTTGGACAGTTGGTACGCACATTAGATGCAGCTAAAGATAAGCTTAGTGCTTAGTAAAACAGTTTAGAAATTATTAAAAGATAAAGGAGAAAAATCATGAGTAACGTAACATCTATTTTAGAATCAATTGAAAAATTAACACTTTTGGAAGCAGCTGAATTAGTAAAAGCTATGGAAGAAAAATTCGGTGTATCAGCAGCAGCTCCTGTAGCAGTTGCCGCAGCTCCTGCAGCAGCAGCTCCCGCAGCAGGCGAAGAAGTAGCAAGCGAAGTTTCTGTAGTATTGGCATCTGCCGGTGCTAACAAAATTGCTGTGTTAAAAGAAGTCAGAACAATCACAGGACTTGGCTTAAAAGAAGCTAAAGACTTGGTTGATGCTGCTCCAAAACCGGTTAAAGAAAATATTAAAAAAGAAGAAGCCGAAGCTATCAAAAAACAACTTGAAGAAGCAGGTGCTACTGTTGAAATTAAGTAGCTCTTTTTTAAAAGAAAAGATAAGAGCGGGTTCAAAATTGAACCCGCTCTTTTATTATTAGGCAATTACTGTCAATTATTCTTTTTCTTCTTCAATCGCTTCTTCGGCTTTGGCTTTTTTGGCTTTAGGCTTTTTGACTTCTTTAGTTTCTTGCTCTTTTAAGACTTCTTTTGACTCTTTTACGCTCAGCGCAATTCTTTTGTCTGTAGGGTTAAATTTAAGAATAGTTGTATTGATTTTGTCGCCGACTTTCAGTATGCAATTTTTTGAATTTTGGTATTCAAGAAGTTCATGGTGAGGCAAAAGTGCTTCAACGCCTTGGAAAATTTCCACGAAAGCACCAAAATGTTTAATTCTTGTTATAGTTCCTTGTCTTTGCTCGCCTTCTTGAATTTGTTTTTCTGCTTCAACCCAGGGGTCATTTTCAAGATTTTTAAGGCTTAGGCTTACTCTGTGTTTGTCGTGGTCAACGCCGATGACCTCAACGTCAATTTTGTCGCCTACTTTGAGTATATCAGAAGGATGGTCAACCCATCTCCAGGAAATTTGCGAAAGCGGAAGCAGTCCGTCAACTCCTCCTATATCAATAAATGCACCAAAATCTGTAATTCTTACCACGTCGCCTTTTAATACCTGCCCTACTTCAATTTGTGAAAACACTGTCTTTTTGGCATCTTCCGCGGTTTCTGTGAAAACCTTTTTATTTGAAAGAATAAAATTATTTTGCTGGCTGTCAAGGGTAAGAATTTTTAATTCAATTTTATCTCCGACTTTTAAATCGGTTTCTTTGCTTCTCAAGTGACTTGAAGGCACAAAGCCCCTAACGCCTAAAATATCAACCAAGACGCCGCCTTTGACGCAGGAAGCTACAGTTCCCATGATTATTTCATCGGCTTCTTTGATTTTTTCAAGTTCTTTCCATGTATATGCAAGGTCAACTTTTCTTCTTGAAAGCAGGAATCTTCCTTCGTCGTCTTCTTCTTTTATTATAAGAAATTCGTATTCTTGACCTTTTTCTAAAATATTTTCGACAGGCTCATTAGAATCAACGGAAGCTTCTCTTGAGGGCACCAAAGCAGCGGTTTTTGAACCGATATCAACAATAACACCTTCAGAATCGTAGGCAAAAACCACCCCTTTTACAAGGTCGCCTTTTTTAAAATTATAATCGTACTGTTTCAGTAAAGCCTCAAAGTCATTATCTGAAACCTTTTCTTTGGTAACCATTTACCATTCTCCGATAAGCATGTCCTAATCAAGCTTTTTTAGCTTTATCTTTGGTTAATTATATCAAAGCATGAGAAAAAAAAAGCAAATAAATTCAAAAACTTCACATATTTTAA
>Ga0116170_10006082_pt1 | contig 10653 bp, 7 predicted proteins | sample AD_JPNHW1_MetaG_FD_89797 | JGI IMG/M metagenome (GOLD analysis project Ga0116170, IMG submission 89797) | Active sludge microbial communities of municipal wastewater-treating anaerobic digesters from Japan - AD_JPNHW1_MetaG | ecosystem: Engineered > Bioreactor > Anaerobic > Digestate | place...
CGCCAGCATATCACCGGCACTATCCGGCGTCAACCGGATTCAGGGCAGGGTACGGAACAGCGGCGGGACAAGCGCGGCAAAATCGCTGATGCCGGCGGGGGTGAGGCCGGGGTGCGAGGCGAAAAAGACGCCGGGAACGAGTGCGGGATCGATGCAATGGTCACCGCTCCAGCGCTCGCGGTTTTCGCTGACGACACAATCGCTGACACCGCCGAGCGCCGATTGGGCGCTGATCCGCCAGCCGCGCGCGCAGCCGATTACCAGGTCGGGTGCGTCGGCCGCCGCCGCGCCCTGATACACCTCGCTGGCGAGGTACACCGCATTGACCGGTTGCTCGCCCGAGGCGGGATCGCGATACGCCAGCAGTTTCTGGCGGAGTTCGCCGGCGAGGGTGGCGGCGGTGTCAGTGGTGACAATGCCGTGCTGTTCGCGGCCGGTGCGGTTCAGGTACAGGCCGCAGAAGCCCAAACCGTAAGCACGCGTGGCCTGCCAATTGACGTTGGTGAAGAAGCGTTCGCTGCGCGGGCCGGAGAGGTACCCGGAATCAGCCAGCCAGCGGTTCAGATGGAATTCGCGCCGGAACGGGGCGAATCCGTGGTCGCTGAAGACCAGCAGCAGATCATCGCCGGTCAGGCGTGAGCGCACCTCGCCGACGAAGGCGTCAAGCTGCTGATAGCTGCGCTCGATGACCCTGCCCAGGAGCGGGTCGCGGTTCTCCATTTCCCGCCAGAAGAGATGCTGCACCCGGTCGGGCAGGTCGAAAACGGTGCCCAGCAGCCCGTCGCGCCAGCGTGCCAGTTCCGCCAGCAGCATGCGTTCCCGCTCGAGCCGGATGGTGGTGTTGGCGGCGAGAAAGGCGGTTGCGTCGAGGGCGCCGTCCTTGTAGGCTTCGTTCGGTTCGGCCATGCCCAGGGTATGGAAATTGCCGTGGCGCTTCCAGAGTGCAGTGCCGAAGGAGCGGGGATTCACGAACGGAAAGGCCTGCTCATCGGGATGCGGCATGACCGGCGAAACGTACAGGGTCAGGGGCTGCAGGCGGACGAGGTAAAAGGTCACCAGGCCGCGGAGGCGGGTGCCGCGTCCGCAGGAAAACGCCAGGTCGGTCAGGGGTGACCACTGACCGGGTTTCAGCACCAGCGTGGCGCCACCCACGCGCACCGCCAGCTCCCCGGCGGTGCGCGTGCACTGTACGGCAAGGTCGGCGGTGCCGTCGGCGAGCCGGGGCCCGGGGAGGAGCGCGCCGGGGGTGTCGGTGTCGTCGAGACGGATGACTTTTTCCGCCGGCACACCCGCCGGCGGTTCGCCTGCGCACAACAGCCGGTAATCACCCTGCCGGCCGCGGAGGTCGGTGACGCCGAGCGCTGCGAGCACGCGGGCGGGTCCGGAGCTGACGGGAAAGTCCAGCGGCTGGCGCAGCATCATGACCGGGACCCCCTGCGCGGCCAGGGTCTGATAGAACGGCTGCCAGGTACGGGTGGTGGCGCGGGCGCGCTGCACCGGGAACCGCAACCGGTTGAGTGCGAACCAGCGCGCCGTCTGCTCGATTTCGCCGGTGGCGAGATGCGGCAGGTAGGTGGCAAAATCGGGTTTGATGAAATCGTAGACGCCATGTTCGCCCGGTTGCCGGCCGGTGAGGAACGACGACCACGCCACCGGCGATTCGGGCGGGGTGGTCGTGGCAAGACGCTGGTAACTGCCGCTGGCGCGCAGTTGCGCCAGATTGGGCAGTTTTCCCTCGGCCATCCACTGTTCCGCCAGCACGGGGTCCATGCCGTCAAAACCGAGCAGGATGACCCGGCGTGTCCGGAAATGATGGTACCAGCGCTGGTAGCGTCGCCAGCACCAGCGCAGCGGCCAGACGAGAACGCCGGCGACTGCGGCAAGTGCGGCATAGAGATAGGGGAGGACGGTACCGACGAGGATAAAGCCGGTGCCCGGGTCAATATAGCCGATAACCGCCGGCAATTGGTCCGGGGCGGAAAAATCTACCACAACGGCTGCCCGCCGGTGGTGGTGGTGTCGCCGCCATAGAAACGCAGCAGGGTGGCTGCGATGTCGGTGATGGCGGGATCGCTGCGGCGGAACGGCCGCGTGGAGGCGATGCAGCCGGGCACCAGGGCGGGATCAAAGCAATGATCACCACTCCATTTTTTCAGGTTGTCTTCGATCAGTACCGCAGGGGCTGCGCCCAGCGCGGTTTGCCATGACGCGCGCCAGCCCGGGGCATAGCCAAGCAGCAGGTCCGGTGCGTCGGCAACGCAGTCGCCGTGATAGACCTGCGCCGCGTCGTAGGCAGTGGCGATCACCCGGGCCTCGCCGTCACGCCAGGATGCCAGGGCGGTGATGAGCGCCTGCTTGAGGCCGGCGGCCTGCTCGTTGGTGACAATACCCTGACCCTCGCGGCCGCGGCGATTAAGGAAGATGCTGTTGAGCCCGACCGCATAGGCGGTGGTTTTTGACCAGTCAACCTGTTCGAAAAACTCCGCGGACGTGTCGGCGCCGTCGCGGAACGCGAGAAAACCGCGCTGATGCAGGAAGGTATTGACATGCACGGCGCGGCGGAAACTGTCGAAGCCGTGATCGGACATGACCAGGAGGATGTCGTCGGGCCGGAGGCCTGCCCGCACCCGGCCGACGACGGCATCGGCGCGCTGATAGAAGTGGCGGATGGCATCGCCGTGCGCCGCGGCCAGCTCGCGGGTGAAGAGCGGATGGCGGGGATCGCTTGCCCGCCAGAACATGTGTTGGGCACGGTCGGTCACGGTGGTGACCCACAGCAGCAGGCCGGATGACTGGCGCGCCAGCTCGCGGTCGAGCAGCTTTTCATTTTCGCTGAAAATGTCATCGTATTGACGGCGGCAGGCGTCGTCATCGAGCCGCCCTTCGTTGACCGCCCAGGTTTCCTCGGGCATGCCGAGGGTATGATAGGGGCCGAGCTCGTCCTCCAGTTCGGCGGCGTAGCTGGCCGGGACGCTGATCGGGAAGAGTGGGTGCTGTGGATCGAACTGCAGCGGGGTCAGGTAGAGGGCCAGCGGCTTGACGCTGGCAAGGTGAAAGCGGCCCTGCGCGTGCACGGTGGACAGGGCGGAGAGGGGAAAGGCCAGTTTGACCCAGCCGCTCCATTGTCCGCGGGCGAGAGTCAGGGTGGTGTCACCGAGGGTCAGGGTGACGGCTTCGTTCGTGCGCGTGATGGTCATGGGCAGGGTGACCTGGTCGCTGCCGCCATTCGGTCCGGCCACCCGGGCGGCAGCGGTTGTGCCGGTGAAGGTTATCTGAAAAATGGCGCCGCCCGTGGCTTTGCCGGCGGATTCTTCGCCGTAGAAGGCAAAGGTGCCCTGTGTGCCGCGCACGTCGGGCACACCCATGCCCGCCAGCATGACATCGCCGCCGTCGGGCGGAAAGGTCATGGGCAGGTGCAGGACGGTGACCGGGATGCCGCGTTCCGCCAGCATATTCCAGAACTGCGGTCCGCGCCGCAGCGTGGCCATGGTGGTGGCGCCGGTGATTGCTTCCCGCGACTCGCTGAAGAGCGCGAGGTCAGGCAGATAATTTTGCGGATCGCGGGCGAGAAAATCAAAGACGCCGTGGACGCCGGGATTGGCCCCGCTGATAAATGATGACCAGGAGACCGGCGATTGCGCGGGATTGCTGGTGGCCAGGCGGTGGAAATTTCCCTCGCGGATGAACTGCGCGAAATGGGGGAGGTCGCCCGCCGCGGCGTATTGCTCAACCAGGCGCGGGTCAAGGCCGTCGAATCCGAGAATAATGACGCGCGGGGCCGGGCGCTGTTCCATGGCATGCCACAGAAACGGACCGATAACGGCAGCGATGGCCAGCAGGGCGAATGCCGCCAGCCACCAGCGGCGGCGGACGGACGGCGGCCCGGAACGGGCCGCCGCCGGCAGTTCGAAGTCCACGCGCTATCCGTGCAGGTACATGAACACTTTTTCCGGCGTCAGCGGCAGCGAGGGCACCGGCCGGTCCCGGCGCACGCTGCGCAGGGCATGCCACAGGGCAAAGTAGGCGCCGAGCCCATGCACAAACGGCGGTTCACCGACCGCCTTGGAATTGCAGACGGCAAACGGATTGTCGGAATTGGCCAGCAGGATGACCGACAGATGCGGCGGCACGAATTTGATATCGGGGATCTTGTAGGCATTGGCGCCGGTCAGCACCCGGTGGTCGGACGCATAGCGGAGCTGCTCAATGGTGCACCAGCCCATGCCCTGCACCACGGCGCCTTCGACCTGACCGCGGTCGATAATCTCGCTGAGCGACTGGCCGACATCCTGGATAATATCGACCGCGGTGAAGGCATAAGTGCCGCGCACGCAATCGAGCAGCACCTCGGTCAGCGACGTGCCGTAGGCGTAATAGGCGAAGGGCCGCCCGCGTTCGGTGGCGACGTCATGATAGACGCCGGGCGTGGCGTAGAAGGCATGGGCGCCGAGATCGACGCGCGCCCATTGCGCTGCGGCGACCAGTTTTTCCCAATCGAGCTCGGTGCGTTTGCCCTGGCAGTAGACCGCATCGCGGCGGATGGCAATATCCGCCGGGGTGCCGTGCTTGAGCTGCTGCGCGGCGAACTCCTGCAAGCGGGCCGCCAGCGTTTCGCAGGCGAACTTGGTGGCCATGCCGTTGAGGTCGGCGCCCGTGCTCGCCGAGGTGGGCGAAGCGTTGGGAATGCGCAGGGTATTGGTGGTGTCGACCCTGACTTTTTCCGGGCTGACCCCGAGGGTGGTGGCGGCGACCAGCTGGATTTTGGTGTTGACGCCCTGACCCATTTCCACCGCGCCGGTGCTGACTGATACGCTGCCGTCGACGTAGATGTTGACCAGGGAACTTGCCTGATTGAGCGCGGTCTGGGCGAAGGAAATGCCGAAGCAGACCGGAATGACCGCCAGCCCGCGACGGGTGTCGGTATGGGTCCGGTTGTATTCCGCAACCGCGGCATGGCGGGCGGCGAAATCGAGTTTCTGGTCGAGTTCGTCCCAGCAGCGGATGGCGTTGGTCTTTTTCAGCTGCATGCCGTACGGCAGGGTATCGCCGTTGCGCAGCAGATTCTTGCGCTTGACCGCTGCCGCTTCCTGGCCGAGCAGTTCGGCCGCATGCGTGAGCGCCGCTTCAATGGCAAAAGTGCCTTGCGGCACGCCGAACCCGCGGAAGGCATTGTTGGGCGGAATATTGGTCCGGCAGCTCACCGCGGTCACCCTGATATTCGGGATGCGGTAGGAACCGCAGGTGTGCAGGAACGAGCGGCCGAGCACGGCCAGGGAAATGTCGGCGCAGGCGCCCGCATGCTGGTACAGGTCGATTTCGTAGGCGAGAATGGCGCCGTCCGCATCGAGCTCGAGCTTGTAGTCGTATTCGTAGGCATGGCGCTTGCCGCTGGTGGCGATGTCTTCGTTGCGCGACAGGACCAGCTTGACCGGTTTCTTGAGCAGGAAGGCCGCCATGGCCGGGGCGGTGACCCAGACCGCCGTCGACTCCTTGCCGCCGAACCCGCCGCCGAGCCGGCGAATTTCGAATTCCACCTTGTGCTGCGGGATGCCGAGCACTTCCGCGATATGGCGGTGGAAGGTGCCGGGTGATTGCGCGCTGGCGACGACCTTGATCGTGTCATGTTCGCCGGGGAGCGCCAGCGCCCGCTGGGTTTCGAAATAGAAATGCTCCTGCGGCCCGCTGGCCAGCTTGCCGGTGGCGATAACCGCACAGCGGGCGAAAGCGGCGGCCGTGTCGCCGCTGGTCAGGATGCGCTGCTGGCCGAAAATCAGGCCGCGCGCGGCTGCGGTGCGCGGGTCGAAGATTGCCTCGCGCTGTTCGATGTCGGCGGTGATCAGTGTGGCCGCCCGCTGGGCGGCGCGCCGCGAGTCGGCGACAACCAGGGCAATCGGCTGCCCGATGTACTTGACTTCATCGACTGCCAGCAGCGGCTGGTCCTTGAGCATATGGCCGACTTCGTTCAGCCCGGGCACGTCGCGGTGGGTATAGACCGCCACCACGCCGGGCGCGTCCACAGCCCGGCTGATATCGACCGACCGGATGGTGCCGTGCGCCACGGGCGAGGTGAAGAGCACCGCGTGCAGGCAGCCGGCCGGGGTTGGAATGTCATCGACGAAAAGCGACGTTCCGCGCACATGCATCTGCATATCGACATTTTTCATTGCGCCGCCTCCTCCGCCGCCGGAGCGGCAAAATGGGCCAGGACGAGCTGGCGCAGCAGCAGCTTCTTGTAGGTGGCTGAGCCGCGGATGTCGTCGATGGGTGTTACGGCGTCCGCGACAGCCCGGGCGATCGCCGGCGGGTCGGGCGGTTTGTCATGGAATTGCGCCAGCCCCGGAATCAGCAGCGGGGTGGCCGCCACGCCGCCCGCGCTGATCCGCAGGTCGGTGATGCTGCCATCGGGTGCGAGGGTGAGGCGCAGGGCACTGTTGACCGCGGCGATGTCGAGATGGACGCGGTTGGCGACCTTCTCGAAGTTATACCGCGTGTCGCAACCGAGGCGCGGGATGACAATTTCACTGATCAGCTCGCCGCAGGCGAGATCGAATTTCTTGTAGCCCTGATAGAATTTCGCCAGTGGCGTTTTCCGGCTGCTCCCGTCACGGGAGGTGATGACCAGTTGTGCGTCGAGCGCCAGCAGGATGATGCTCATGTCGCCGATGGGTGAGGCGTTGACGATGTTGCCCGCCAGCGTTGCCTTGTTGCGCAGGATGGTCGAGGAATGCAGCAGCAGGTCGGTGGTCAGCGCCGGGAAGTGCTGGCGGACCTCCGCGGACAGCCGGAATGTTTCCAGGGTGACCGCCCCGCCGACGCGCAGCACGCTGCCGTCGATGCGCAGATAGTCAAGGTCGCGCCGCCGGGAGAGGAAGCAGAGGTCGCGGTCGAGCAGCTGCTCCGGCTTCTGGACGAACAGGTCGGTGCCGCCCGCCACCAGGGTGGCGCTGCCGGTGAATGGCGTCGTTGGCACTGCGGGCAGTTGCGCCAGCCGGGCGGGGATACCGGTGAAATAGTCCGGCAGTACGCCGGCCGCCGCGAGCGTGGCAACCCGCGCGGCCGGGGTGCGGTTGAGCGCGGCCAGCCGGTCACACAGCGCGCGGGCGGCGTTGCGGATGGCGGCGTACCCGGTGCAGCGGCAGAGATTGCCGTCGAGCGCGTTGATGGCGTCCTGATAGGAAAAGTCGGGGCTGGTGAGGCAGAAGCCGGCGAGCGACAGGACAATGCCGGAGGTGCAGAACCCGCATTGCGACGCGCTGTGGTCGACAATCAGCTGCTGGATCAGGGTAAGGTCCTTGCCGCGGCTCATCCCCTCGACGGTCACCACGTGGCAGCCGTCGACCTCGCCGATGGGGAGCAGGCATGACGCGCAGGCGCGATAGGCAAGGCTGCCGTCCGGCTGCGGGGTGCCGACCAGCACGGTGCAGGCGCCGCATTCCCCCTCGCGGCAGGCCTCCTTGGTGCCGGAGAGACAGGTGACGTCCCGGATGAATTCCAGCAGGATCATGCCGGCCGGCTTGTCGGTTGCCACAGGTTGTTGGTTGATGACAAAATTCAGCATGCCACACTCCCTCGCCGGCTGCCCGGCGGTCGTACTAAACAATAGTAGCACTCCCGCATAACCATCGTCAATAGAGTTACCCCATGACATCCCAAGACAGATCCCGGAAGAAACGCGCAAGTTGGGTGACCTCCGATCACCTGGTTGACGTGCGGGGATGGCGGTATTAGGATAATGCTTGGTACTGGTCTCGGGTTCTGGCTGTGGTCGACGTGCGGGATAAGCGTCATTATCGTCCGGAGGGGACCATGCAGACAATACTGGTTGTCGATGATAAATCCGAAAATATCTACCTGATGCAAAGCCTGCTGCAGGGCGCCGGGTACGCCGTGCAGGCAGCCGACAACGGCACTGCCGCGCTGGCGGCGGCCCGTCAGACACTGCCGGATCTGGTGATTGCCGATATTCTTATGCCGGTGATGGACGGATTCAGCCTCTGCCGCGAGTGGAAACAGGATGCGCGTCTCACCGGGGTGCCGTTTATGTTCTACACCGCCACCTACACCGACCGGCAGGATGAGGAGTTTGCGCTGAAACAGGGCGCCGACCTGTTTCTGGCCAAGCCGGCCGAACCGGAAGTCATTCTGGCCAAGGTGAAGCTGCTGCTTGACCGGGCGCAACAGCGCCTCCGGCCGGGCGAGAGTGCCGTGCAGCCGGATCCGGTGTACCTGAAGGAGTACAACGAGGTCCTGGTGCGTAAGCTGGTGGATAAGGTTGAGGAATTGGAGCGGCGCAACCGGGAATTGGCGCGCAAGGAACAGATGAAGAGCCATTTTCTGACGGTGGCGGCCCACGAACTGCATACCCCGCTGACCTGTGTCTTCGGCTATGCCGAACTGCTGAAACTGAAGGATACCACGGGACTGATGGCGGGGCTTTGCCGCGGGGTTGAACGCCTGATTCATGTGACCCGGATGATCATCCAGATGAGCAGGGAGGAAGCGGCGGAATTGCCGCTGCAATGGGTGCCGCTCGAACTGAATGCCCTGATCAATGATCGGCTTGCCGGCCTGCGTGCGTTTGTCGAGCACCGCCGGCAGGAATTGGTGGTGACGCTGACGGAGGGGCCGCTGACGGTTGCCGGGGATCAGGCGGAACTTGGGCAGGCCTTTGACTGCCTGCTGCTCAATGCCATTCGCTTCACGCCCGACGGCGGGCGGATAACGGTAACGTCAGCGACGTCGGGCGGCCGGCATACCATTTCAGTTGCGGATACCGGCATCGGCATCCCGCCTGAGGAACATGAGCGGATTTTTGAGCGGTTCTATCAGCTGAAGGACGCCATGACGCACCATTCGGGAACCATCGAGTTCCTTTCCGGCGGACTTGGCTTGGGTTTGTCGATTGCCCGGGCGATTGTTGAACGACATGGCGGCAGCATTGCCGTACAGAGCCGGCCGGGCGCAGGTTCGGTTTTCACCATGGCTTTGCCGCGAGCGGATGGAACGTGTCGTCGGTAATCATCGGGCGCCGGGCAGAGTGGTTGACCGGCCGTGCGCCAGACCGGCAGAGTGCCCGACGGAACGAAACTGATGATTTCACGGGTGCCGTGCCGGTGACAGAAACGGAGGAAACTGAGTGAAACATGTGCTGGTGGTTGATGACGATGTGGCGGTGCGCGATATGCTGTGTGCGGCGCTGACGGCGGCCGGTTATCAGACAGCGGTGGCCGGCAACGGCAAAGAAGCGCTGGCGCAACTGCGCAGCGGGTCGACGCTCCCCGGACTGATTCTGCTGGACATGATGATGCCGGAAATGACCGGCTGGGAATTTCGTGCGGCCCAGCAGGCGGATCCCGTGCTGGCGGCGATTCCGGTGGCGATTATCACGGTGTTGGCAAACAGCGACCCGAAGCTGGCGGACCTGCGTGCAGTAGATGTGCTGGCCAAGCCGTCGCGTATCGAGATGCTGCTGGCGGTGGTTGACCGGCTATGCCGGTGAACACAGCGATGATTGGACATTGCCGGGTTGCGCGCGGTGGCAACAGCAGCGGCAACGGATCCGGTGCGCTGCATTCGCCGGCGCTGCGGCATGCTGCGCGGTGCGGGCAATAAGCTCATTCGCGGACAGGCGGTGGCGTCAGGATACCGGTTGCGGACGGAACCGGCGGGTGCACCAGAGAAAGAGCAGGGTGGTCGTAAGCGCACCCAGTCCGTCGGCGAGCATGTCCTGCTGCGCATCCCAGATATCACCTTGTGAGCCAAGCACGGCGGCACCGGCATTGGGATCGCCCAGCACGGCATACTGCCACTCGAAAATCTCGTAGAGCGCAGCAATGGCGAGAATGGCGCTGACGGGAAAGAAGAAGAGCACCCCGCGCGAGGCGGTCAGGCGGCGGCGCAGCAGGCACTCGGCCAGCGGCCAGGCGTAGAATCCGACGGTGAAATGCGCCATGCGGTCGAAATGGTTGCGGGCAAACCCGAACGTCTCTGTGATCAGCCCGAAGGGGACGCGGGCGAAGGTGAAATGCCCGCCGAGCGTATGCAGGAAAATGAGAAACCCCATCAGCAGATAGGCAGTCCGGGAAAAAGCAAAGCGGCGATAGGTGCAGGCCAGCACGGCGACAATGCCCATGATGGGAATATTTTCCGCCCACCAGACAGTGCGGTCGTAGGGGCTGATGCCGAGCAGCACGAAATAGACCAGATAGAGTGCCAGCATGAACTGAGCGGTGCGCGGCGGGGTTGGAGCCAGGCACGGGCAATCAGCGTTCGTGGTGATCATGCGGGAAGTATAGCGGATTGGCGGAAAAAAGCAAGACGGAGCGCAATAGTTAGCTGTCGTTTGTGTCGCTGCGTCAGCGGAATGTCAGTTCAAATCGCAGCCGATTGAATCTGTTGCCGCGATCCGTTTCTGCCGGTAGACGGGAACCGTTTCGCTAAACCGGGCAACGGCGTCGTACAGGCGGGGTGATGATGGCTGTTATGCCAATGGCGGCATTGGTCTGAAAAGCAATTATCTGTGTAACCGCGCAGCAGAGGAGCGGGTTGCCGGCAGACCGCGCAACGTTTTGTTAAGTGTCATCCTGCGGTTTCATAGTTGACTGCTGTGGGTAGCCGGCAACAAACACAAAAGGCCGCTCGGACGGGGGAGCG
>Ga0116170_10006083_pt1 | contig 10650 bp, 8 predicted proteins | sample AD_JPNHW1_MetaG_FD_89797 | JGI IMG/M metagenome (GOLD analysis project Ga0116170, IMG submission 89797) | Active sludge microbial communities of municipal wastewater-treating anaerobic digesters from Japan - AD_JPNHW1_MetaG | ecosystem: Engineered > Bioreactor > Anaerobic > Digestate | place...
AACATACCTGCATGAAAGCGGGACTTCACAAAAACGCATATAAAGAAGGCGCGGAAGTTTATTACTTCTCGGCGCAGGTCTTTTCTGAAGCGCGGTAATAGCCTTGCGATAAGATAATTCACGCTGAAAACAACGAAATATCATATTCCAAGTATATAATATTTCATGGACTTATAGACAAGTTCAAGCGGCCCCATTATTATAGAGCCGAGCAAATTCGAGTATATCATAAACATTATTATGATCAGCCCGTAAGGCTCGACCATGTTATACTTTATAGCCATATCTCTCGGCAGCATGGCAGTTATTATACGCGAACCGTCGAGAGGCGGTATCGGTATGAGATTGAACATCATCAACATCAGGTTGATCTGTATGCCGCCTATCATGATAACGCTGAAAAATATCCGGGCCGATTCTATAACAAAAGCCGGCTGATCGCGAAAACCGCCGGAAACGTCGAAGGAATATATCGCCTTCGCCAAAAACATAAAAGCCAAAGCCAATAAAAGATTCGCCAGAGGGCCGGCGATAGCGACCAGCGTCATATCGCGCCGCGGTTTTTTTAAAAGTGAAAAATCCACGGGAACCGGTTTTGCCCAGCCAAAATGGAATAATATCATGCACAAAACGCCCAGCGGATCGAAGTGCTTGACCGGATTCAACGAAAGCCGGCCGGCGAGTTTAGCCGTGGGATCGCCCAGCATGTTCGCCACGCAGCCATGCGATACTTCATGAATTATGATAGCCAGAACGCCAAAAGGTATTACGAGTATATTCAATACAAGCTCGCCAATATCGCCTTTTTTCAGAGAAAGAAAATAATTGGCCAAATAAAGCCCCGCCAGAAGCAATATTATATTTATAAGTTTTTTATTGTCTGAAATCTGCATAAGCTTTCTTTATCCGCTATTTATTTTCAAATTCCGGCATTCTGTTTAAAAACGTTTTAGCGAAACCGAGTTCGTCTATATGGGTCTTTAAATTTCCGCGTATTTTTTCCTCGACGGCTTTTTCAAATATTTCCCTGAACATAGGGCCTGATTTCACGCCTATTTTCTTTAGTATTTCACCGTTAAGGGTCGTTTTAACGCCTGATATTTTCGAGATATAACGGTATGCGGCATTGATAGCCACCCTGGAACCCTCGACGGCGGCAAAAACGGATATGAATTCATTCGAACGGCCCCTCAACAACCTGTATATATCAAGATCGGAGACTTTTTTACGGCCGTCGCAAAGTTTTTCAAATTCATTACGGGCGGAGAGCAGCCCTTCGGTTATCTCAATTATTTTATCGCGCGTCTGGCGGCCTATATGCATATTTGAAAGAAGCTCCGGTATCTTTTCAATCGGAGCCCCGAGAAGTATTATGGATAAGTATAACGCCGAAAGATCAAGTTTTTCGGACCCTATGAAATTCGAATGATATTTTTTTACGTAAATATAAGCGTTTTTAAACACCTTTTGAAGTTTTTCAGTGAACACGATATCCTTGTGAATGAATTCGAAAAGTTCATATTTTTTCATTTCGCAAATTATCTTATAAGGATCGGGCTCGTTGAAAATAAGCTCCATCTCATTGAATATTCTTATCGGCTCGATCTTTTTTACGACACCGTAGCCGAGGGCTTCTTTTATCTTTTCCTCGCTGTATTTTTCGATCTTAAAACCGAGTCTCGATTTAAACCTTATGGCCCTAAATATTCTCGTAGGGTCCTCGACGAAACTCAAGCTGTGAAGTATCCTGACGCTTTTCTTTTTTATGTCGTCGAACCCTCCGTAATAATCTATTAAAAAACCGAAATTATCCCTGTTAAGAGATATAGCCAGGGCGTTTACCGTAAAATCACGCCTTAAAAGATCCTGATAGAGATTGCTTTGAAATACGTCGGGCAGGGCCGCGGGCGATTCATAAAATTCTGAACGGGCGGTGGCAAAATCGATTTTCGGAAGGTCGGGCATCTTGACCGTAGCCGTCTTGAATTTCTGGTGCATATTCAATATGAATTCTTTATCCGGAATGAAATTTCTGACGAAATCAATCCCGGACATGCCTTCGATGACGATATCTATATCCAGGCTTTCTTTTTCAAGTATTATATCGCGGACTATGCCGCCGACAAGATAAGCCGAGCAGTTAAGCTCCGACGCTTTCTTGGAAACATTCTTTAAAAATTTAACGACCTTTCGCGAAAAAAATTTTTCAAGCGGTATCTTTATTTCAGGGCCTCTTTTTATAGATTCGAGGTCCACCGCGTGTTCATGGACTAAAAAATTAGCCGTTTTCTTTCTTTTATAATGCGATTTTTCGTTAAAAGCGTAATTTAAAACGTCCGAACGAGTTATTATGCCGACGGTTTTTGTTTCGCTTCCAACGAGTATATTTTTTGTTTCGCTGTCGGATATCTTATGCTTAATATTTTCAAAAGATTCGTTAGGCGAAACGTATATTACTTCCTTGCACAAAAAAGCCTTGATAGGGGCGTTTCCAATGCCATGATGTATGGCTTTATCTATGTCTGATTTTTTTAAAAAACCCTTGATTGAATTATTTTCATGAACGGGAGCGCCGGACACGCCGTATCTGAAAAGTATCCTTTCCGCTTCGCGGACCGAAATATCGGAGCTTAAAAGCAGCACGGGATGGCTCATTATATCCGCGGCCGTGAGTTTGGGAACTATTTTTTTCTTTAGAAGCGCCTTAATCCTGGTTATCGCATCCGTTACCCCGCATCCAGTGAGCGTCGCGGAAGCGGCGTATTTCGGCCCGCCGCCGCCCAGCGTTTTGAATATGCCGCCCATATTGATCTCTTCCATATTATTTCTGGCCGATATATAAACGTGGTTCCCCATCCTGGTTATGAAAATAGCCAGGCTGAAATTATCGTTGTCCGCTATTTTCTGGATTATGTTATCGAATTTATATATGAACTTTGAAGTTTCAGCCGAATATATCGTAACGTCGACGCCGTTTATATTGATCACCCGTCTCGACGCTATGAGCTTGTTCAAAATTTCGCCCTGAATATCGGAAAGCTTGTCCTTTAAAAATATAGAAACCGTATTAAGATCGGCTCCAGCCTTCAAAAGCCTTGAAAGGCAAGCAATATCATTCACGCGGGTATTAGGGTATAAAAGCGACCCCGTAACCTCGTGTATGCCGAGCGCGAAAAGCGTCGCGTAAACTTTCGAAAAATTGATTTTCCGCTCGAAGAGTTTTTCGCACATAAGCGTCGTTACGGCGCCGTATTCGGCCTCGTTTATCGAATCGGCGGCTATGTCCGGCTTGACCGCTGGCGATTTATCATATATAGAAATGTAAACATTAGGCCTTTCGGCTAACTTCGCCACGTGTGGGACGCGCTTCAAATTTTTAGCGCATATGAGAGTCAGTTCCTCCGCGCCGGCGAATGAGCCTGCGGCATCGGCGAAAATATAATCCGAATCCGAAAAATATGTTAAAAGAAAGTTTTTAATGGCTCTTCCGACATTTTTAGGTATTACGACGACGGCGTCTCCGTACAGCAGCGAAGCCGCAAAGACGCCGGCCAATGAATCGAATGTCGGATTATCGTGAGTAGTTATTATCTTCAATTTTTCAAGACCCGAGAGGCTTTAACCGGAACGTTCATTCCTTCGATTTAGCCGTCTCTTTTTTTACCTTATCCTTGATCTTATCGAATACTTTTTCAAGCTTATCGTAAGAAGCCGGATCTATAAGTTTGTCGAAAAGCGTCTCTTTTTCGTGAAGCGGCATAAGGCTCACTTCCGAGCCTTTTATAACCACGAAACCTATCGGCGTGATCGTAGCGCCGCCGCCCGAACCGCCGCCGAAGCCATTCTGCGTCTCGAGATCCTCGCCGCCGGCGCCGAAGCCGAAAGTAACCTTGGCGATCGGAACGATAGTTACATCGCCTATCGTTATCGGATCGCCGACTACGGATTCGGTCTTTATGGAGGTCTTCATTTTTTCAAGCAATGTATCTATAAAATTCTGGAACGACAATTTAATCACCCTTTCTGGACTCTGAAATTACGCACGATCTTTACGAAAGAAACCGGGTTCAATGACGCTCCGCCGACGAGCGCGCCGTCAACGCCTTCAATGGACGCTATTTCAAACGAATTCACGTCGTTCACGGACCCGCCGTAGAGTATGCGCATCTTCGATGAAAAATCCACGCCGAGCTTTTCCATGAGATCGCTCCTGATGAATCCGACGACTTCCGATATCTGATCGTTCGACGCGTTCAACCCCGTGCCGATGGCCCATACCGGTTCATAAGCAATTATGACCTTTTTGGCGTATTCGATAGGTATGGCATATAACGATGAAAGCATTTCCTTCAATACTTCGTTGGTTTTTCCGGATTTTCTTTCATCGAGATTTTCGCCGAGGCAAAATATAACGTCAAGCCCGGCGTCAACGGCCATTTTCATTTTTTGGGATATTATTCCGCATGTTTCACCGAATATGGCGCGGCGTTCGGAATGGCCGAGAATAACGTAATCGGCGCCGCATTCCTTTAAGAGCCACGGCGAAACTTCGCCGGTAAACGCGCCGCTTTCCTTCAAATACGAATTCTGACCCGATATCTTAAAAAGGCCGGCTCTCGCTGAAAGTCCGCTCGCTATCGGAACCAGAGGCGCGGGCGGAGCTATAACCACGTCAACCTCGTCCTTGAAATTGCTGAAATTCTGCGCCAGAAATGTCGTAAGCTCGGCAATGTATCTGTCGAGAAAGCCGACTCCGCCGTTCATCTTAAAATTTGCGCATACAAAGGGTTTTCTGGCCGATTCGAAAACCACCGTCACGTTCATCATACGCGCCAGATCATATGCTTCGGCCGTAATGGTAACGCCCTTATCGACCCTTAAAACGACCGGAGTTTCATTCGAATTTTTTATAAAATCCCTTATATAATCCGCCGTTATAAATTTGCGCATTATTTTTTCTCCTCGTTCTTTTCCTCGACAAGCGAAATATATAGTTCCTTCAATTGTTTATTGTCCACTATATCCGGCGCGCCAGTCATGAGGCACGAAGCCGAAGCGGTTTTCGGGAATGGTATGACGTCCCTTATGGAAGGCGCATCGGCCGCTATCATCAAAAGCCTGTCGAGGCCGAAAGCGATTCCGCCGTGAGGCGGAGCGCCATATTCAAAAGCCTCCAGAAGGAAACCGAATTTATTGAGGATCTGTTCTTTAGTGTGTCCGATATGCTTGAAAACCATTTCCTGTATGGCTCTGTCGTGTATTCTTATGGACCCTCCGGCAATTTCGAAGCCGTTCAAAATAAGATCGTAAGCCGAAGCCTTTATCTTATCGAGTTCGCCGGTCTCGAAATATTTAATATCCTCCGCCAATGGAGACGTGAAAGGGTGGTGCTTAGGCACGAACCGTTTTTCTTCCGGATCATATTCGAACATCGGAAAATCGGTAACCCATAATATAGAGAATTTTTTTGAATCGATAAGCTTGAGTTTTTTCGCTATTTCCTGGCGAAGCCTTCCAAACGCGGGAAGTATAACGTCGCGTTTGTCCGCGCCGATGATTATGAGATCGTTCGTTTCAGCTTTTAAAGGTTCGATGGCCATTTTAATGGTATGTTCGTCCATGAATTTTAAGAGCGTCGATTTTATGCCTTCGGGTTTGAGCTGAATGAAGCTGAGGCCTTTCAACCCAAAGGTTTTAACCATTTCGATAAGCGCGTCGGTTTCCGACCTTGAATAATTCGCGCAACCGGTCATTTTAAGGCCCTTTACGACCCCGCCTTCAGCTACCGCGTTTTTAAATACGGTGAAAGCAGAATTTTTAAATTTTTCTGAAAGGTCCGTTATTTTAAGGTCGTATCTCAGGTCGGGCTTATCCGAACCGTAAAACTCCATTGCATCGGCATAGGACATTCTTAAAAACGGCGGTTTGAATTCCTCGCCTACGCAGTTTTTAAAAACGTGCGTTATCATATTTTCGATCTCGGTCATAATGTCGTTCTGGCGCACGAAGGACATTTCGATATCGACCTGAGTGAATTCGGGCTGCCTGTCCAGGCGAAGATCCTCATCCCTGAAACATCTGGCGATCTGGAAATATCTGTCCATTCCCGCCACCATCAGAAGCTGTTTGAAAAGCTGAGGCGACTGAGGTAGCGCGAAGAATTTTCCGCGCTGGACCCTCGAAGGGACGAGATAATCGCGGGCGCCTTCGGGCGTGCTTTTGCAGAGTATAGGGGTTTCGATCTCGAGAAAATTATGATCGCTTAAATAATCGCGGATATCTTTTACGAGCTTGTGGCGCATAACGATATTTTTCGTCATAGACTGCGTCCTGAGGTCGAGATAGCGGTATTTCATCCTTAAATTCTCATCGACTGCCACTCCGTCCTCTATGAAGAAAGGCGTCGTTTTGGCTTCGTTGAATATTTTGATATCGTCGACGAGTATCTCTATCTTTCCGGTGAAAAGATTTGCGTTGACGGCGTTATTGGCGCGAAGCACGACTTTTCCGGTTACCCCGACGACGAATTCTTTTCTTATGTGGGTGGCTTTTTCAAAAGATTCTTTTGAGATCTTAGGGTCGAGTATGACCTGGCATACGCCGTAGCGGTCGCGGATATCCAAGAAGGTAAGGTCGCCGTGGTCGCGCCTTCTGTGCACCCATCCGCATATTCCGACGGTTTCGCCGACGTTCTTATCGTTTAACGTTCCAGAGCCATGAGTTCTTTTAAATTCCTGAAAGGTATCTAACATACTTTGAATTTGCTCCTTGTTTTATAAATAATTTATTGTTATTTTAAATTCTATTTTTTTAATGCGTTTTTAATATATTCCGCAAGGCCGGCGGCATCTACGTTCGCCTGCTCGTGAGCCGCGAGATTTTTAACGGCGACGCATCCGGATTTTATCTCGTTTTCTCCGACAACCACCGCGAACCTGGCGCCTATCTTTTCAGCGTCCTTGAAGTGGCTTCCCATCTTTTTTTCGCCGACGGCCATTTGAGACGATATGCCTTCGGCCCGAAGCCCCGTGAGAAGTTTAAAACAATAATCGGATTCGTTATTAGAGAAGGGGATGATATAAACGTCCTGGCCCGAGCTTATTTTAAGATCTATATTCTGATTTTTGACGGCTAACATAACTCTTTCAAGCCCCATGCCAAATCCTATAGACGGAGCTTTCGGCCCGCCGAGCTCCGAAACCAGATTATCGTAACGCCCTCCGCCGCCTAACGCGTCCTGAGCGCCCAGATGTTTTGAGGTTACTTCGAAAGCCGTTTTTGTATAATAATCAAGGCCCCGCACAAGGCTTTTATCATGGGTAAAAGGAATGTTTATAGAAGATAGAACGCTTTTTACTTTTTCAAAATGGTCTCCGCACGATTTGCACAGATGGTCCGACATGAACGGAGCATCTTTAGAGCATTCTTTACATTCCGGCACCTTGCAGTCATATATTCTGAGGGGATTTACGGTCAGGCGTTCGTTGCATTCCGAACATAATTTATCTTTCATGCCTGAAAAATATTCTATAGCCTTTTCTTTGAAAACCGGTCTGCATTCAGGGCAGCCTATTGAATTAAGTTTTACGTTCAATTCTGAAAGGCCAAGGTTTTTCAGGATCATGTATAATATTTGAATTACTTCCGCGTCTATGTAAGGCGAATCGGTGCCGAAACATTCGACGCCGAACTGATGGAACTGGCGGAGCCTGCCTTTTTGAGGCCTTTCATAGCGGTACATCGGCCCTATATAAAAACATTTGAAAACCGGAAGGGCGGCCTGCAAAAGATTATGTTCGACGACGGCGCGGACGACGCCGGCCGTTCCTTCGGGACGCATCGTCATGGAACGTTCGCCCTTATCATTGAAGGTATACATTTCTTTTTTAACTATATCCGTAGTATTCCCAACCCCGCGCACGAAAAGTTCGGTTTTTTCAAGAATGGGCGTTCTTATTTCGCTGTAGCCGAATAAATCCATTTCGCGTCTGATGACGGACTCGACGTGATGCCATAATTTCGCTTCCGGCGCGAATATATCTTCCATTCCTTTTACCGCGGTTATCTTTTCCAAGTTCTAAATCACATCTCTTTCGTGAATATACGCATATCAGGATTTTTTTTCTTTTTCGTCAGTAAACCAATATCCGCAAACGTGTTTAAGGTGCGGGAAAAAATCCGCGCCGCTCACTGGATATAAGTGGCAAACGTAAGGCTTGTGCTGGTGTATCTTACATAAAAGTTTCGGCCCCGATTTATAAAGCATCGGGCATGGAACCACGGCCTGGCAGCATTTACCGCAGCCAAGGCATTCGCCCTTTCTTTTCTTAAGGCTCTCTTTAACCTGTTCTCTTGAAAAATAGTAAACAAACCTTCTTTTAACCTGAGCTTTCAAAGAAGAAAGCACTATTCTCGCAGAATTCATAACTAATCCCCCACAAAACATATTTTTAGCAGGTCTATTATATTATATATTACTCTGATTTTCAAGTTTTTTTTGTTTTACGAAGATGTAATTTTCGATATAATAAAAAAGATAAACGATGGCGAACAAAAGTTCAAAAGAGAAATAAGGCCCGGAGAAAATGAAATTGACGAACCCGAGCATAGCGAAAAACGACAGTATAAAACTATAAAACGTCGCCTGAACGTAATTTGAAAAATAGAAAAAAATCATTCCGGGAAGAAATAATGACATATAATAAATTTTTTTCGCGTCCATCGGGTAGAAAAAAACCGCTGCATTTTCGTGTCCGCAATTTTTTTCAACCGGTTCCAGGCAATAATTACAAAGCCCAACATGAACGGAACATTCAGCGCACCCAACCGTTCCGCATGAACAGATCCTCGCCTCGCATCTTTCCGCCTCGCGCCTGGCGCGATTTATGATTATAGAAAAAATTATTATCAAAAGCACGTTCAGAAGCACCGATATCATAAAAACCGGATTACTCCTGACCGGTGAGAAAAAAGCGAAATAAAGGTCGCCGTCATTTAAAAAATTGAGTTCGGTTAAATCACCGGTCACCTTTGATTTCAAAAATGAATAATTCGGGATTTTGCTGAAAAAATTGAATTTCCCGGCGCGATCTCCTATGATCTGCCTTGAAAGTCCGGCTAGATAATAATAAAAATCGTTAGAATATTTTTCTTTTTCAAAAGCGCCTTTCAAATTCGAGGCGAAATCTATCAACAACTGAGGACTGTAATCGCCTCGGTATTTCATGGCATAAAATTCACAGGGATTTTTAAGAAATTCATTCGCCTGATCGACCGTGTTTATCATTTTGCCGAAACCGGTTGAAAAATAACAGTAAAATACTATGAAAATAAGGCCGATGGTAATATTTTTGTTTAAAAAAGACATATAGCGCTTTTCATGTTCGTCCAGATAAGGCTTTATGGATATGGAAGAGGCGTCCAGGCCGAGTTCATAAGCCTCGTGATTGACCAATCTTCTGTATTTGGCGTAAATGGAACCGAAAAACACGACCTGAGTGAATATGAATGCTATAAATATAAAAAGCATACTATTCATGGTTTTTAGTAATTTTTCAGGCGACAGGAAATTTATGTATAATATGGAAAAAAGGCCGTCGGCGCAATCGATAAATTTAAAATTGCACAGGTCGATGAGAAAATTATATAAATACGCTTTTTCATATTTTGCCGAAAATTTCGAGGCTTCCACGATCAATGCCTTGGCGGTTTTATAATCCGTGTGCATCAGCGAAACCGATTTTTTAGTCAGGTGCATCGCCACATAAGCCGACTCACGTATTCCGCTTTTCTGAAGCTGCTTGCGAATCGTTTCACAGGCCGCTCCGACCCCGCCGGGATTCGTTTCAACCCCTTCGAGCATTTTTTCAATATTCATTCCGGGATAATATTTTTCAGCGGCCGCGATCCTCGCGTCAAATGAATTAACGCTTGAAACATATCCGTGCGCGATAAAAAATACGGATACCAGAGCCGCCGTAAATATTATTAAGTATTTTTGAAAAAATGATTTCATATTCCTGTCTTTGTTAAAAATAGGGGCAACTTTTAAATTGCCCCTATTTTCTATTCGATGTGTTGTTTTTAGTTTTATGCGTTATTTCGCGTATTCTATGGCGCGGGTTTCCCTTATGACGACGACCTTTATCTGACCCGGGAATTCAAGCTCGTGCTCGATCTTCAGTTTTATATCATGCGCGAGTTTCGCGGCGAGAGCGTCATCAGCGATTTCCGGTTTTATTATTACGCGGACTTCGCGGCCGGCCTGAAGGGCGTAAGCCTGGGAGACGGATTCGTGTTCGCGGGCTATCTTTTCAAGAGTGTCGATACGCTTAACGTAAGCTTCGATCGTTTCATATCTTGCGCCTTCGCGGGCTGCCGATATAGCGTCGGCGGCGCCTACAAGGACCGCTTCCACCGTTTCAGGAAGGCATTCCTCGTGATGCGCGAGTATGGCGTTTACAACCTTGGGCGGTTCGCCGTATTTTCTGGCGAGGTCGGCGCCTATTGTGGCATGCGAACCTTCGGCTTCGCTGGTTATAACCTTGCCGATATCGTGAAGAAGTCCGGCTCTCTTGGCGAGCTGAACGTCGACGCCGAGTTCTCCCGCCATAATGGCCGCGAGCCTTGCGACCTCGATCGTATGCTGCA
>Ga0116170_10006084_pt1 | contig 10650 bp, 8 predicted proteins | sample AD_JPNHW1_MetaG_FD_89797 | JGI IMG/M metagenome (GOLD analysis project Ga0116170, IMG submission 89797) | Active sludge microbial communities of municipal wastewater-treating anaerobic digesters from Japan - AD_JPNHW1_MetaG | ecosystem: Engineered > Bioreactor > Anaerobic > Digestate | place...
AATGTGTCATCGGAACCGGCATAACTTAAAAGCACATCGACTGCTTCAGACAAAACACGCTCGGAATCAAGTTCAACCTCAAAATTCTGGGATAGCTTTAAATCATATGCGAAAGTGCGAATGATTTTCTGAACAAAACTATCAATGGTGCTTATGGCAAAATCTGAATAATTATGCAGTATTCGCTGTAAAACCATTGTTGCCATATATGACAGGTCAGACTCATTTAAACCTGTATGTTTTGATAGTTCATTCATCAGGGCAGCATATTTCAACCGGATTTCATCCTGCCTGGCTTTCTCGGGGCATTTATCATTTAAATCTGAAATTGCTGTCAGATAAGAAATGATACGGCTTTTCATTTCATAGGCAGCCTTATTTGTAAATGTCACTGCCAGAATATGGCGATACTTCCCCGGATCGGCAAGTACAAGCTTTAAATATTCCTTTACCAGGGTATATGTCTTGCCCGAACCAGCCGAAGCCTTGTATACTATGAAATTTTTTTCAGTACTCATTTAACAAAAGATGAGTAAAAATAGCCATTTTTCAGCAACTATATATCAAACAATGTTGTATGAAATTGAAATTCAAAGAAAGAATATGCACGTAATGATTTTTTTTATACTTTTGCATAAATTTTCACAACATTAATTTATCACAATGAAAAAAGGAACAGTAAAATTCTTCAATGAAGTAAAAGGTTTTGGATTTATCAAAGACAATGAATCCGATAATGAATATTTTGTGCATGCCACAGGCCTGATCGACAAGATCAAAGAAGGCGATGAAGTTACTTTCGAGCTGAAAGAAGGAAAAAAAGGTCTGAATGCAGTTAATGTAAAACGAGCATAGCTTAACCCAAAATATACAAAACCTTGAAAAACGAACCCTCCGCTTACCGGAGGGTTTTTTTGTTTATACCTTGCAAATTTTTCTATTTTTTACTAAATTAGTAAAAAAAATCCGCTATGTGTTTTTCAGCCCCTGCAAGTTTTATCGCAGCTGCTGTTATTGCAACAGCAGGCGTTATTGCCATAACAAAAGCCAAAACAACTCCGCAACGCGTTTTTGCAATAATTCCATTACTCTTTGCCGTTCAACAATGCATTGAGGGATTTTTATGGATCATTATCGATAAAAGTGATTACGGAGGGTTGAAGCATGTATTAATCAACGGCTTTTTGTTCTTTGCATGGCTTATCTGGCCAGTTTATGTGCCTGTTTCAATGGCACTATTAGAAAAGAATAAAAAGAACAAAAAGGTTCTTCTGATATTTCTCGGTATAGGTATTCTTTTATTCTTTTGCTTCCTGTACATCATGTTATTTCAGCATTCTGATGCATCGGCCGCCAGGCTGCACATTAAATATACTCTTGATTATATACCACCTTTGCCCTGGATATGGGGGTTGATTTACCTGATACCCACAGTAGTTTCTATGTTCATTTCAAGTATTAGCAAGATGTGGCTGCTGGGATTAATTAATCTTGCTTCATATATATTTTCCATAATATATTTTTCAGGTCATGTACTCTCGGTATGGTGTTTTTTCGGAGCCCTGACCAGTGTTTTCGTCCTTTTTTATACCATCAGAATGGCAAATCCTGCCAAGCCGGTAACGCCCAACGACATATCATCCTAATCATTACGGCACCACAGTCAGATAATTATATTAATTCAGGCCTAAATCTTTTTTAATATTTTCAATTTTATCATTGCAACCCTTTTCAACGGCGGCAAAGCTTTCAGGGCCGTCCATCGGTGATTTTATTCCGAAATAGAATTTGATTTTCGGTTCCGTTCCTGAAGGCCGCACAGTTATTTTACTTCCATCCCCAGTAAAATATTGTAATACGTCAGATTTAGGAAGTTCTATTGGTTTTTTGTCTCCTGTCACAGTATTAATTTCCTGTTGATGCAGATAGTCTTTGATCAGGATTACTTTTGAATTATTAATAATTAACGGTGGTTCATTTCTGAAATTCTGCATCATCTGCTTTATTTCATCGGCACCGGATATTCCTTTTTTAGTTATAGATAAAAGGCTTTCGTAGTAAAAACCAAATTCTTTATAAATGGATAAAAGCAGATTATAAAGTGTAAATCCCTGTTCACGGGCATATACGGCGGCTTCGGCAATCATACAACATGAAATTACGGCATCTTTGTCGCGCACAAAATCACTTACAAGATAACCATAGCTTTCTTCACCGCCACCGATAAAACGCTTTTCACCTTCGAATTTCCTGATGATCTCGGCAATATATTTGAAACCAGTAAGCACATCAAAACATCCGACATCGAACTTTCGGGCAATTTCAGCTAAAAGTTCACTGGTCACAATGGTTTTTACAATAAATTCTTTCCCCGTTAGTTTACCATGTTCATGCCATTTATTTAGCAGGTAATATATAAGAATCGAAGCCGTTTGATTTCCATTCAGTAAAACAAAATTACCTTCATTATTTTTCACAGCAATGCCTACACGGTCTGCGTCAGGATCAGTGGCTAAAACAAGCTCAGCATTTATTTCGCCGGCTTTTTCGATGGCCATCGTCAAAGCTGCTTTTTCTTCAGGGTTGGGAGATTTTACGGTGGGGAAATTGCCATCAGCAGCAGCCTGGGCCTGAAGAATATGAATATTTTCAAAACCGAATGTTTTCAAAGCTTTGGGAACGCATGTGATTCCTGTACCATGCAAAGGCGTATATACTATAGAAAAATCCTTATGTTTCCTGATCATTTCAGGAATAAAACTTAAACCGGCAATTTTCGAAATATAAATATTGTCAATATCCTCTCCGATTACAGTAATGTTTTCAGGCTTAGCCTGAAATTTCACCATGTTTACCGATGTTACTTTCAATACTTCTTCAATCACACTTTTGTCATGTGGATTCACAAGCTGTCCGCCATCATCCCAATATACTTTGTAACCATTGTATTCTTTTGGATTGTGTGATGCCGTGATTACAATACCGCTCTGGCAGCCCAGATGCCGCACTGTAAAAGAAAGTTCGGGTGTGGGCCTGAGATCTTCAAATAAAAAAACATGGCAATCATTTGCTGAAAGAATTCCTGCTGTAATCTGTGCAAAATATTTACTGTTATTTCTTGAATCAAAAGCAACGGCAACTTTAACAGGCTTTGTTTCCGGGAACATTTTCTTCAGGTAGTTTGCCAGCCCCTGTGTTGCCATACCAACAGTATACTTATTCATACGGTTGGTCCCAACACCCATAATTCCACGTAATCCGCCTGTACCAAACTCAAGGTTGGCATAAAAAGACTCAAGAAGTTCATCAGGATTTTCATCCAGCAAATGCTGCACCTGCCTGCGTGTTTCTTCATCATACTCGTTGGTGAGCCATTGACGAGCTTTTTCCAGAATAACATTATCTGTATTGGTGTTTTTCATCTCACAGTGTCTTTAAAATTAAACTCAAAATTAATAAAATTTAAGAAACTACCTTCCGGCCAACTATGTATCGACATTTCATGCCGTCATGCATGCCCGCTCCCCAACAGCCACAGGTGCCTGCCCTTGTGCCGCAGGAATCCATTCGGGTAACCTTCAAAATTTCACTTTTTTAAGAAACTTTTTTGATTTTATATTAAATAAGGTTTATGTATATTTGCTAAAATTTATGAAGGTTCGCACTTATATGAACAATAAAACAATTCCTTGATGAAGCCTTGCCTGAGCAATCTTGGCCGTCAGGAATTTTTTATTATTATACTTTCAAATTTGTCACTAAATAATTTTTAAGATCAAATAAACTTTCATCTGATACTTTAATAATATGTAAAGCTAAACTTTAAAATAGTACAGTAAAAAATGAAAGCAAACAAAAAGACCGGTTCACGACAAACAACAAAGATCACAACCACTGTCAGGTTAGAAAAAAATGCCGGAATAAAAAACACACTTTTCCCTTTTCTGAATGAGCGGGCAAGACTAATTTTTCTGATGGTTTTAACTGCACTTTTATACGTCAACACTTTCTGGGGAGATTATGTGCTGGACGATATAATGTATATATTAAATAACAAATATGTTCTTTCAGGTTTTTCCGGTATAAGCAAGATCTTTACAACCGATACATTGTCGGGCTTTGTTGATTCGGCAAATGACCTGGCCGGAGGAAGATACAGGCCGTTCGCACTGATGAGTTTTGCGGTTGAAAATGGCTTGTGGGGAAACAGTCCGCATATAAGCCATTTAATAAATATCACTTTATTTATTATAATTTCCTTTCTTGTCTATACACTTTTTATAAGATATTTTTTAAAAAACAATCCCGATGTTGCATTTATATCTGCTTTGATTTTCATCATTCACCCTATACACACCGAAGTAGTTGCCAATCTTAAAAGCAGGGATGAATTGTTCTCCCTCCTGTTTTTGATTGCTGCAACATTATTTTTATTCAGGTATGTGACGGCAAACAAGAAGTCAATTGTTTTATACCTGTCAAGCATCATCCTGTATTTTCTGGCCTTGCTTTCAAAGGAAAACGGTGTAACATTTATATTGTTATTTCCCCTTATGCTATACTTTTTTTCAAAGTCTGACATAAAAAAAATCATTCGGCTTACCATCCCGTTTCTTTTGACTTTATTTTTATACCTGGTCATCAGGTTTAGCGCGGTTGGTATGGAAACGCACACCAGTAATGTTATTTTGAACAATCCTTTTCTGAATACAACATTTATTACAAAGCACGCTACAATAATGATATATTTGTTAAAGTATATTCAATTATTATTTTTTCCATATCCTCAGTCCTATGATTACAGCTATAATCAAATTCCAATTACAGGATTCTCAAATCCTCTTGTATGGCTTTCAATCTTAATTTACGCGTTTGTACTGATCTATTCACTGCTAAAAATAAAAAGCAAAAACCTGATTTCATTCAGCATCCTTTTTTATTTAGTTTCCATATTCCTTGTTTCTAATATTCTTATTGACACAGGAGCATTTTTAGGGGAGCGCTTTCTTTTTCAGCCATCACTGGGTTTTTCAATTTTCATCGGTTATATAACTGTTGTCGCCGCAGACAAAATAAAAAACAGCAATAAAACGCGCAGTATCATTATTAGCGGGTTTCTTATAATACTGGTTTGCATCCTTGGATTTCGTACTATTAAAAGAAATCATGACTGGAGAAATGCACTTTCACTTTTTCTTAATGATGTAAAGGTATCTCCCAATAGCGCCGTTGCTAATAATTTTGCAGGCGTTAAACTAATTGAAGAGGCCAATAAAAAGGAATCGCAGGCTAACCGGGAGAACCTTCTTTCGCAATCCATTCCCTATTTTAATAAAGCATCCGAAATCCTACCGACATATCCTGATCCATACACAAATGCTGCTATTGCCTTAATTCACCTGAACAGGCTTGACGAGGCAGATACTAAAATTAAGTTGCTTAAAAAGGCTGATCCTATTCATCCGAAAATCAATGAGCTTGACAAATATATTGCCGGAGAATTCTACAAACTTGCCAGAAAAGAATCCGATGAGAAGGATTTTAAAAAAGCTGTTGAGCATTATGAAAAAGCCGTTGAGCACGATTCCTCAGAAGCCCAGTATTGGTATGATCTTGCAGGCACAAGCTGTATGACCGGAAATTTCGCCAAAGGCTATGAAGCTTTGGTGCAATGCCTTAAAATCAAACCTGATTTTCAAAATGCACAGATGGGTCTTGAAGATTTGAAAAACAAGGGATTCGGCCCTAAATAAATTAACGCCCCCGCCAGGCATCAAACTATTCTTTTCAATCCAGCGCTGTGAAATATAATAACATATTTATATTTATTTTAACAGCACAGATGTTCTTTTCTTAATAAATCATTTACGATTTTTACCGGATTGAATGTGCTGATCGGAACCTCAACAAAAACCGTATTCCAGTATGCCATTGCCCCGTTCCACAAGCCCGGAAGCTCCTGTGCTTTCAGCGACTTGCCATCCTTGGTTTTTGCAGAAATAAAACCCGTGGCCGGATCAATATATTTTAACAGATCAAATTTATTTCCCTTATAATCAGTAAAACAGCAAACGAGGTCAACCGGATTGAAATGTGTAGAACCTTTAAGTATGCTTTGTTGATTCCCGTCTTTGGGATTTATCTGTGATCCCTCAACAATCTGCTGGCTGATATATGCTCGTGAATCTTTTACAAAAAAAGGTCCGCCGCCCGGTTCTCCCTGGTTTTTCACCATGCCACAAACACGAATGGGGCGATTAAGCAAATCTCTCAGATATCTTGCTTTATCGTCTGTTGAAAGAGAAAAAAATCCTTCAGAATAATTATATGATAATTCATTCCGGGTAAAATCAATGATCCTGGCAAGTGCATCCTCCTGAAGGTTATCATTGTCCAATATTCTAATGTATTCATAGATATGGTATCTCAAATAAAGCAGGTAACCGGCCAGAACTTTTTTAAAATATACCGTATCCCCTGATCTGCCATCTGGCGTAACATTATCGATGTTTTTAATAAATACTATGTCTGCATCAATTTCATTCAGATTATGAATAAGCGCACCGTGGCCCCCCGGACGAAACAAAAGGCTTCCGTTTTCATTCCTGAATGGTTGATTGTTTTCATCAACGGCGATAATATCAGTGGAAGGTTTTTGAATTGAATAGCTGATACAATATCTTACTTTTAATTTATCCTCAAAATATGGTAAAACTTTAGCCAGGTGACATTCAAATTTTTCAATATGCTCAGGCGAAACAGTAAAATGTATTTTCACTTCACCTCTGTCGTTTCTGCAATAACCGGCTGTTTCAACAAGGTGTTCATCAAGAGAAGTCCTGTTCAGATCATCATATGAATGAAATTTTATCAGCGCTTTGGGAAGTGCCGCATAATTAAGGCCCTTTTCATTTAAAAGGTAATCGACAGCCTGTACATATTGATTTTTTTTTATGCATTCCTCAATATCAATTTGGTCAGCCGCCATGGCTCGTTTTAGATCATCGTAAAAAGCAAATTCTCTCAGATTTTGAATAAAATACCCTGCAGAGTTAAAATCGGAATTTATATTTTCGATAGAGGTATCGCCCTGGGCTTTTTGTTTTTCGAGCCAGGCAAACAAATGGCTGAACATGCGCGAAGCCGCACCCGAGGCCGGAACAAATTTTACAATAGAATTAAACAACATATTCTCTGTAAAATATTTTGCGAAGTTTTCTGCGTATTTTTCATCAAATGCTTTCAGTCCTGATTCCGGTGTTGACGGCTTTACCAAATCCGCATATGGAAAACCTTTACGGAAATTCTCAAGCTGCAATTCAATTTGCTCCATTGTAATGCCCTTCGCACTTATTTGCTGAATATCTTTTTCAGTAAACATTTTATCTGACATATTTTTTTTCTTTTGATAATATTCCTGTTATAAACACAATCCTGATAATTTCAAAATTTAAGTTTTAATTTTGCTGTAATAAAACGCAAAAATATGAAAGAAAAATTATATGACTGGACAGAAAAAATATTTCCATGGCTTTTAACACATGGCGTAAAAATAGCCTTAATAGCGCTTGCATCTTTTATTTTATATAAGATCATCAGAAGGTTTATAAAAAGAATCGTTCATCTGGCCGTGATTGCCGATAAGGAAGGCTCACCCGAAGCTCAACAGAAAAGAGAATATACCCTGATAAGGATTTATAACTGGACCAGCCGGATCATTTTTTTCCTGGTAGGCGGATTAATGATATTGCAGGAAGCAGGAATACCTGTGGGACCGCTGTTGGCCGGTGCCGGTATTGTTGGCCTCGCGGTCGGATTTGGCGGGCAATATCTTATTCGCGACCTGTTGTCGGGTTTTTTTATCATCTTCGAGAATCAATACCGTATTGGTGATGTTGTGAGTTTTGATAAGGTATCAGGCGTTGTGGAGGACATCAGTCTACGCATGACCATACTTCGCGATCTTGATGGAACGGTTCATCATGTTCCTCACGGTGAAATAAAAGTTGTTTCAAACCTTTCAAAAGATTTTGCCCGTGTCAACCTCGACATCAATATTTCATACAAAACAGATCTTGAGCATGCCATAAAGGTGATTAATGACGTGGGGACTGAATTATCCAATGATCCTGTATGGAAAGATGATATTATAACAGCGCCGCAGTTTTTGCGGGTGACGGAGTTTGGCGATTCTGCCATAATTATAAAGATACTTGGCGAAACACAACCTCTGAAACAATGGGATATCAGCGGAGAATTAAGAAAAAGATTAAAAATTGCATTTCAAAAAGAAGGTATAGAAATTCCGTACCCTCAACGAGTGATACATCAGGCTTAATCCTGCAAATCATGCTCATTATTATCAATTATACAGTATTAATACGTTCAACCCTGACTACCGGGCTTAATAATAATTGACTCAGGTTTTGCATGATTTTTTTAAGAGGCTGTCTCAAAATGATAGCCTCTTTAATTTATTGATTCAGGCTGTTTCAAAAGCCCTTTGCGCATTTTTATGCAAACCTTTTTCTTTGTGGTATAAATAAGGTGTTGAACCACAAAGTACAAAAAGGCTAAATAATCACTAATTCTGACTTTTTAGATAGCCTAATATTTTCTAAGTGGGGATAAACCCAACTAAAGCAATAGCTCTCGTACTCTTATTGCTTGATTTGTGTTTATATGACTTTTTTACAAGACTCGTGAAAAACTCACTGCCAAAAATTACACAAATTGTAACATATCACAGTTAAATGCGTCTTATTGTCATAAAAATAAAAAGGGTTTAAATTTGATAATAGCGATACATATTAAAATTTGTATTCAATACATTATTAATGTGTATTTTTGAAGATAATTAAGAAAATGATAATCTATGATTTGTCCGGTTTGTAAAAAATCCATGCTGGTGCTCGAACTTCAGCAAATCGAAATCGATTACTGCCCGCAATGCGACGGCATATGGCTTGATGCGGGCGAGCTGGAATTACTGTTGGAAGATACTGAAGAAAAAAACAAGCTGTTGGCTTCGTTTAAATTAAGCCCGGAAAATAAAGAGATTCGCCGGCGTTGCCCTATCTGCTCCAAAAAAATGAATAAAGTTTTTGTAGGCAATGGGGAAAAAATCCTAATAGATAAATGCCGGAAAGACCATGGATTATGGTTCGACAAAGGGGAGCTGCACAATTTGGTACAACAGGCAAATACAGATAAAAACAATAAAGTCATTCAACTGTTGAATGAAATGTTTGCATATAAATTAAAATCATAAATCAAATAAAAATTACAGGAGGAAAACTCATGATCGCATTATTAATTATTTTAGGAATCATCGTAATTCTGGTATTCATGGTTATCGGAATTTATAATTCATTGATCAGACTCAGGAACCAGGTAAAGAATGCATGGGCACAAATTGATGTGCAGTTAAAACGTCGTCATGACCTGATACCCAATCTTATTGAAACCGTTAAGGGATACATGGTTCATGAACGTCAAACGCTGGAAAGCATTACAAATGCACGGGCCAGCGCTATGAATGCCACCAACATGTCCGACAGGGTAAAGGCTGAAGGTGAACTTAGCAACCTGATGGGGCGTTTACAGGTAGCTGTTGAAGCTTACCCCGACCTGAAAGCCAACCAGAATTTTATGTCATTACAGGAAGAACTTACCTCAACGGAAAATAAAATTTCATTTGCCCGCCAGTCATATAATGACCAGGTACTATTTTATAATAACAAGAAACAGACATTTCCATCAAACATCATAGCCGGCATGTTCAATTTCAAAGACGAAGTCTTTTTCGAAATTCAGGATCAGGCCGAAAAAGAAGTACCCAAAGTAAGTTTTTCCTAAAATCATTCTTCTGTTATGTGGGAAATCATTAAGGCTAATCAGCGCAAATCGTCAGTACTGTTTGTTTTGATGGGCATTGTGCTTATCGGATTAGGTTTTTTAATAGGCTGGGGTGTTGCGCCTAATAATGGCGGAGCATTTATAGGACTAATAATCGCCATTTTGGTTTGGTTTATCATGTCGATCATAGCCGTGACATCCGGCGCCAAAATCATGCTGTCGGCAAGCGATGCCAAAGAAGTTACACCAGATGTTCACCCGCAGTTGTTCAATGTTGTTGATGAAATGCGCATTGCAGCAGGAATACCTAAAATGCCAAAAGTCTATATCATCAACACGGATGCTCCTAATGCATTTGCAACGGGCATGAGTCCTGATAATGCCATAATTGCAGTAACGGCCGGCCTTCTGGCCCGCATGAACCGCGATGAATTGCAGGGGGTTGTAGCGCATGAGATGTCACACATAGTAAACCGTGATATACGCTTCATGACGCTTGCCGGAGTCATGCTGGGCTCAATCGTAATCATCTCGGAAATATTTTTGCGCGGACTATTCTTTAGTGGAGGACGCGGGCGCAGAGACAGTGGCGGAGGGCAGGGCCAAATTATTATCATGATCATTGCGGTTGTTTTCGCCATACTAGCCCCTATCATGGCACAATTGCTTTACTTTGCCATATCACGCAAACGTGAATACCTGGCAGATGCTTCTGCCGTGAGGCTGACGCGTTATCCGGAAGGTCTTGCTTCCGCACTTGAAAAAATTTCAGTAAACACTGCCGAGATGCCA
>Ga0116170_10006088_pt1 | contig 10647 bp, 9 predicted proteins | sample AD_JPNHW1_MetaG_FD_89797 | JGI IMG/M metagenome (GOLD analysis project Ga0116170, IMG submission 89797) | Active sludge microbial communities of municipal wastewater-treating anaerobic digesters from Japan - AD_JPNHW1_MetaG | ecosystem: Engineered > Bioreactor > Anaerobic > Digestate | place...
GATTGAGGACAGGGCCTCGTACCCCCGGTCGAGGGCGGTTTTATCCAGGTTCGGGCCTTCCACCCCGGCTGAAGGCCGGTTCTGCTCCCGGATAAAATCGATGATCTTATCCGCCGAGTCCAGAAGCTGATCTCTGTTTTTCTCCCATAGCTCCTGGACTTTTGGTATGATTTCCATCAACCCTGCCTGGCCGCGGCTGCCCGACTTCGGAATGTAGGTGGCGGCAAAGAAGGGCTTTTTGTCCGGAGTCATAATGATAGTAAGCGGCCAGCCGCCCCTGCCTGTCATAGCTTGGGCAAAGCTCATGTAGATCTGGTCTATTTCCGGCCTCTCCTCCCGGTCGACCTTTATGCAGATGAAGGCCCGGTTCATGAGGGCGGCAACTTCTGGGTCCTCGAAGGACTCGTGGGCCATGACATGGCACCAGTGGCAGGTGGAGTAGCCGATGGAGAGGAATATTGGCCTGTCCTCTTTGGCGGCAGCCCGGAAGGCTTCTTCACCCCAGGGGTACCAGTTCACGGGGTTGTGGGCGTGCTGGAGGAGGTAGGGGCTCTTTTCGGAGAGGAGACGGTTAGATTGGGGATTGAGCATTGATTTATCACTGTTTGAAATAGGATTTTTCATCATCAAAGCCTCACGAATGCATATGATCTCTCTAAATAAGAGCTATGATCATCTCATAAATAATCATCTCATAATCGCTCATAACCCAAAATTATAAAAAAATAAAAAAAACTAAAATAGGCGTATATCGTTGGGAGAGACTACATTTAATGGAGCTACATCAAAATAGACAACATCTCCTTCGTCATAGATTGGTTGATTTGCTGGCCATGGCGGTGATGGGAATATATTACCATTCGCATTGAAGAAGCTGATTCTAGCGATTGGAAGAGACCCTACTTGCGGAGGTGTGACTCCAATTGGAGTCATTGGTCCATTAAATAGCAGTAGCGGTCTATTGGCATCTGGATCACTGAGTGAAACCTTTGAGCCAGATGGGAAGCCTGCATTCGTGGTTATTCTTACATCGTTTGTATTTGTGTTCGCGCCAGCAGCGACTTTAAGATAGACTGGATCGCCCATGTCGTATCCTGGTCCTCCAGATACGTCCATATAGGAAAAGCCAGTTGCTGCAAAACCAACACCTATCGGCACTGGAACAACCTGCTGCCCTATATCGGAATCTCCAGGTTTAACATAAGATCCCGCTGGATAACTCCCCCAGGCAGTTAAACGAATATTGTTTGCTCGGACAATTTTTTGTGGCCCTCCAGCTATGCTGCCAAGTTGAAGATAAATCACATCTTTATCATCGTAAACATTAGGTGTGGTACCAATGTCCCAGTATGCCACCCAATCAACAGCTTGTGGAGTAAATGGAAGAGCCGGCAAAATCGTTGCGCTCAATTGCGATAGCGGCAACCCAATATCCGGGTCCCCTGCCTGTACCTTGGTTCCATACGTTCCTTGCGCTTCTGCCAGGCCTGACGCGAGCATCACCAGGCATAGCAGAATGCATATCGAGAGTTTATTATTCACGGTAACACCTCTTTTGGAAGTAATATGTTTTGTTACCTTAAAAAGATATGCATTTTTGATATACTAATTAAATTATATGGTAAAAAAGCTTTTAAAAAATTATTGGCATAATTAGTAATAGTTGCGAGATAATCCTGCCCGTAAATCTTATCTATTCAGCTGATTTTCCAAACGAACTATCTGATCAGATAATTTTTCAATTATCAATTTTATTTTAATATAATTTATCTGAAAATCAAAGTATTTCATACTATTATCGTTTTGATTTCAGATAGCTTCGCGAATAAACGTCGAAATTATTTTGTAATCCGGCCCCGTTTGCTCCGGCCCTAGGAGCAAACATTTGATAATAATTTTACAGAGTCTGGTTTCGTTTTCAATATTATTATCTCTACTATAATTACCATCATTCTCTTGAATATTCATATGATAATTTCTTTCGATATGTTTATATCCCTTAAAGGGAGATTCTTCGTATACTCGATAGAGTATAGGGGTGAATTAGTATGAAGGGAGTAGTAATAGCGACAGCTTTAATTCTATTGCTATGCTGCTGTACCGCATTGGCCAATCCACCATTGGTGCCGCCAGTACAGTACGAACAGTTTTGTGAAGCGCAGAAGATCTCCGGAAGCGGAGTTATCGATATGAGTACCTCAATAGTCGATAAGAAGATCGCTCTGGAGTACTTTAACAACATGGCCGGCAACGGCGACTTTGAGCTTGATCAGGAAAATGCCTACTCGCAGAATTCCGATAAGCTGCAGAGAAATGTTTCCTCGGCAAACGGCGGAAATGCGAGCTCGCTCAATATGTACGATGCCACCAAGCTCACCTATGCCAGCAAGGACACGCCTCTTATGGGCTCTAAGCTCTTGCATTCCAAGGCGTTTTACGGCGGAATAGGGGCCAAGGTCCAGGAGAATTTCGCAGTCTATGAGATGGAACAGGATCAAAAGTCATTCTTCGTCTCAACAACGCCCTACAATCCTCAGGAACCTGTAGCGCCTGTCAACCAGGACTACTTGCAGCTTCTGTCACTGTACTATCCAGAGGAATACGCCAAGTACATGGCACAGACCACGCACACCATAACTCCTGAGCAGCTTATCAAGGAGCTGAAGAGTGCGGGAAGGGACACTGCGCGGGTCTCTGCCCTGATGGGCAATAATCCGGCTCATCTGGTCGGCCTTGAGACCAAGAATTCCTTCAACGGCACATGGGGAACGGATGCTTCCATGCACAAGATATTCTACAAGGACATCAAGGCTCACGAGATGTTCTCTGGAACATTCGAGGCAGAGAAGACCATCAAGTTCCATGAGAATCCCGTGCCCGAAAAGGATCGCGCTGTCTGTGACGGCATAGATTGCTAGAAGATCGGCAATCTTACTATCTTTTTTATAAATTTCATTCAATGCCGTCAGCGACTGCCGACTGCCGCGCTGCTCTCCGATCCAGATTTCGATTTTCAAGTGCGCCTGGCTGATCCACGCGGCGCGAAAGCAATGATCGTGGCGAAAGCAATGAATGGGGCATGATTCGTCTGATTAGTCTTAGCTCTGAATGGAGCAGCTCTTCTCAGCCCATTTGCCCCAAGCTAAAAAAGGATACAGAAGATCCGAAAATGTGGATCTTCAGAATTTGTCAGTTTCTCACACCGGGCCGATGGGTGCTACGACTTTCTTGTATACCTCATTGAGGACCTGGGCCAGTGCGGTGTAAATGGCGGACAGTCCGCAGATTATTCCTTCATATCCTGCCAGGGATCCAATAGCGGCGCTTCCCAGATAATCTCTTGCGGCAAGCAAGAAGAACAGGATGGTCAGCGAGAGGAAGACAAACTGCAGGGCTCTATTGATCTTCAGGGTTCCAATGAACATGAAGAAGGTAAAGAGTCCCCACATGAAGAAGTAAGCTGCAAATGCAGGCTTTGATGTAGCCTGGGCAAGCCCGAGCGTAGGCAGGAAGATCAGAGCTACCAGTGAGAGCCAGAACAGGCCGTAGGATGTGAAGGCGGTGGTCCCAAAGGTGTTGTTCTTCTTCCATTCCATTATTCCTGCGATAATCTGGGCGAGGCCTCCATAGAATATTCCCATAGCCAGGATCATCGAGTTTAGCTCGTAGTAGCCGGCATTGTGGATATTCAGCAGTACCGTGGTCAGTCCGAAGCCAAGAAGACCAAGAGGCGCCGGATTAGCGGTAGTGTCTTTGAGGATTAAAGTTTCTGTATTTTGTTTCCTCGTTTCTTGCATAGTCTTATTTCCCTCCTGAACTCCAAATGGAATGATCTTATTATTAAATTGTTGCTCTAAAAATATAAATAATTAATAGTGTTAAATGTTGTGACATAATTTTAATAAAAAATCTTTTTGTCAAGTAATTATATGCATCCCTTAAAAATCAAAATGAATGGGCCGCATGCATTCTTATCTACGCTTACACATTCGGTGTTATTCCTAATTGGCTGGTGCCTCTCATATTTTTTGCGCTCCATTACGATGGCTGCATTTCGCGGCATTCTACAGCTTTATTGCTGAAGGCCGCCGGCTATCTAGCACATATGATTCTGTGATATTGATCCATTTCTCCTGTTAACTCTGTCTGTCTTTTCGTCGCAAACATACTGCATAATACGGAAAAGAATGAGCATTCGCTAACTGGTAGACCGGTGTTTTATGCAATGATATTTTTTTATCTTCAGCATTTTTCAATCGGATGGCTTGTCGTGCGGACGGAATTCTCTTAGATGAAATTTTCCGCGCGTTATACAGTAAAATTTATATATGATCAATGATAGGTTATCATTGGATCCGGGATTTCTTAGCAATTTTAGGTCATCCATCCCCTCGAGATGAATAAACCCGGATCCTCCTCTTGATGTTCAAAGTCGAATGAATTAAATTTGTGCCATTGGAGACATATCATTTTGAGGATATTACTATGATCGAGATTGAAAGCAATAAATCGGTGGAAGTTATTGACATCACCGATCAGGTTGATCGGGCCCTGAGAGAGAGCGGAGCAGAATACGGAGTACTGCTTGTCTATTCCCTTCATACTACCACTGGACTGGTTATAAACGAAGCTGATAGCGCATTGATAAATGATCTCCTTGGCCTTCTGCAAAGAATCGTCCCTCAGGGCGCGGGCTACCAGCATGATCTGGGTGATGGCAATGCTCATGCTCATCTGAGGGCCACGCTTCTTGGAAATAGCCTTGTGATTCCCATTGAGAAGAGAATGCTGGTCATGGGGACCTGGCAGAGGATACTCTTCTTCGAATTTGATGGCCCCAGAAAAAGAAAAGTCTTTGTGAGAGCGTTGACAGGCTAAAAAGCGAAAAGGATGGGGGATAAATCCCTCGATCCATATTGTCTATATGTATTTTCTATACTACTTGTGTATGGCTGTGCCTGTGGAATTGGCAAGCACTTTGAAGGCCGCCATGAGATCCTTTGTCACCGGTCCGGGCTTGCCGTTTCCGACCTCCCTGCCGTCGACCTTGGTAACTGGCGCAACCTCTGCTGCGGTTCCCGTAACGAACACTTCATCTGCAGTGTAGAGGTCAAACAGTCCCATATCGCTCTCCCTGAGATCATAGCCGCGAGAAGCTGCCAGCTCCATGACTGCGTCCCTGGTTATTCCTTTGAGGTTGTTTATGGTGTGGGGGGTGCGGATCTTTCCTCCCTTGACAACGAATATATTGTCTCCACTTCCCTCTGACAGCAGTCCGTTTGAGTCGAGGATTATGGCCTCGTTGCCGCCTTTGATGTTGGCCTCGATCTTTGCCAGGATATTGTTCAGATAATTGAGGCTCTTGATATTGGGTGGCACAGCGTCCGGAGCATTTCTGCGCACCGAGACGGATACGGCGGTAAGCCCAATCTCATAGAGGTCTCCGTACATTGCCCCCCACTCGACGGCGATGATTATGACCGATGCAAGGCTGCACTTATTGGGATCCAGTCCCAGATCTCCATAGCCTCTGGTGACAATGGGCCGGATGTAAGCATCACGCAGATTATTCTTTCGTAGTGTCTCCAGGATTGCCTCGCACATCTGCTCTTCGCTCATGGGAACGCAGAGCAGAATGGCTTTTGCTGAGTCAAAGAGCCTCCTCACATGGTCTTCGAGCCGGAAGACGCGCCCTCCATAGGCTCTAATCCCCTCGAAGACTCCGTCTCCGTAGAGAAATCCGTGATCAAAGACCGAAACCGCAGCTTGTTCCGCCGGAACAAACTTTCCGTTAAGATAAATTAAACTCATATGGGACCCTCATCATCGGACAATTGCCGAGGATAAATGCGTTTTGATTGCGAAGTGAATCGATGGATTTATTAGCCAGGGACGGAAGGATGAAGGCTACTTTCTACGGGGTTGGCAGCTTATGGCAAGACTTGGTTTCGTGGTCTCGGAGTTCAATAGGGACATTACCTATCAGATGGAGCTTTTGGGCAGGGAGCATGCTCAGTTCCTGGGAGCGGAGATATCTCGCGTTGTTTATGTTCCGGGCGTTTTTGATATGCCTCTGGTTGTAAAGAAGCTTCTCGGTCGCGAGGATGTTGATGCAGTCGTTACAATCGGCTGCGTGATTCAGGGGGAGACTGCTCATGATGAGATTGTCGTCTCCCAGGCGGCCCGAAAGCTGATGGACCTGTCCCTTGAATTCGGCAAGCCCGTGACGCTCGGCATCACTGGACCCAAAATGTCCCGGCCTGATGCCAACAAAAGAGTGGATTATGCCAAACGGGCGGTCGAGGCGGCGGTCAAGCTCCTGCAGAGAATGGATGGTGTTTAAGCTATGGTCTCCTCGCGAATGGCCTCCATTCACGAATCAACCACCATGAAGATCTCGGCTATGGCCAAGAAGCTGGCGGCTGGGGGCCAGGATATCATCGATATGGGGGTCGGTGAGCCTGATTTCGATACGCCTAAGCATATTGTCGAGGCGGGCTGCAGCTCTATCAGAAAAGGAGAGACGCGCTATGCGCCAACCGCAGGCATTCCCCAGCTTCGCCAGGCCATCGCTGATAAGCTGGTCCGGGAAAATTCCCTTCACGTTTCTGCTGATGATGTCTCTGTCACTCCCGGTGCCAAGATGGCGGTATTTGCCGCCATCCAGGCGCTCCTCTCCGAGGGCGATGAGTGCGTTCTCATCGGGCCGTCCTGGGTGAGCTATGAGCCCTGTGTGGCCTTTGCCGGGGCAACTGTCGCCTGGGGAAAGGTGGATAGCGATTTTATGCCTCTTGATCTGGCTGAGAGCATCAATTCCCGCACAAGGCTCATAATAGTCAACTCTCCCTCTAACCCCACGGGTTCTGTTTTTGATAAAAAGATTCTCAAGGAGATCTCCGACCTGGCAGTGGATCACAATCTCTTCGTCATCTCTGATGAGATTTATGAGAAGATAATTTATGATCGCGAGCATTTCAGCATTGGCTCAATGCCGGGAATGGAAGAGCGGACAGTGACCATAAACGGCTTTTCCAAAGCCTATGCCATGACTGGATGGCGGCTTGGATACCTCTCCGGACCCAAAGAGGTCATGAAATGGATTAACCGGCTTCTCTCTCATTCCGTATCTCAGGCCACAACTTTTGTGCAGAGTGCGGGATTGGCTGCTCTGCAAGGGCCCCAGGATGAGGTCGCTTACATGGTAAGAGAATTTAAGGCTCGTCGCGATATGCTGGTTTCTGGCCTTAAGGATATGGGAATACCATGCAACGTGCCCGGTGGAGCTTTCTACCTGTTTCCGAATGTATCTGCATTGGGCGGCGGGGATGCTTTTACTGATAGGCTGCTCAAGGAGGCTCTTATTGCGGCTACACCCGGGTCGGCCTTTGGACCAGGTGGCGCAGATTATGTCCGTCTCTCTTATGCAACATCTCAACGTAGAATTTTACAGGCTCTGGAGAGGATTGAGAATATCCTGCATTAGATTGGAGCAATAAAATTTTTCAATTATTGTTTTTTTATATCTGGTAAGGATAAGTTATATAAGTCACTCGGTTTTCTATTAAGATGGCAAGTATCGCAGGCCGATAACCAAATGAGATCTATATAATAAATATTAAAATAAGGGTGCATCGTTATGAATAAAAAAGCTTCTTATCAAGCCAATTCTAATGCCTGGCGAATTGGAATTTCTGGTTTCGTATCGCTATCTATCCTTATCATCTCTGCATTGGCAACTCCTTCGCTTGTTCTGGTGAAGAATGCAACAGTTGATACTCCTGGCGGCACAATTCATGAGGGATCGATCTTAACCGGTGCTTATACGATCACGAATACAGGCAATGAAACAATTAGCAATATAGTAATTACCGACGTTAGGAATTATCCGACACCAGGAGCTAATGCGACTATTCCTTCCTCAGGGGATCTAGGCGTTCTGCAGGCAGGAAAATCGATAACAATCAATGATGCATACACAGTTACGGAGGATGACATTTGTGCTCAAGGCATCTTGAGGGGCACAGCAACAGCCAAAGGAATCGGCTCGGATGGACTCGATGTTTTATCAGATACGTCCGAAACTGTAACCCCTGTGCAAACGGCAGCATCGATTATTCTCCAAGTAGAGCCCATTTCTCATCCTTTGGCTCTGGCACATCCCGGCGATGAAGTTGAATTCAAATATACCGTGAAAAACCCCGCATACAATGAATCTATCTACCGTCAACCAACTTCTGTTCACGGCCTTGTCGTGGGTGATGCTTTATTGGGCAAAGTCTCCATGAATAGGACTGATCTAAGACCAGGTGAATCCGCGACTGGAACAAAGAAGTACACCATTCCCGCCGATAAAAAAATAATCTCCCGCGGTGTTACGGCTGATGCTGATAGCTGCAAACTGCATGTTTCGGTTGGGGCTGATTCAAATCTTCGCATCATCGATCCTGATATGACGATCGTAGCTACTTCGGACAGGGAATCTGTAAAATCAAATGATACTTTAAATCTCACTATTGCTGTCACTAATACGGGGGATTGTATCCTCAGTGATATTGTCGTGGTAGATACTCTTCCCAAGGGATTAAGTTTTGTTGATGATGGACAATCTGAGCCAAAACCTGTTCCAAACCCGCCTCTCGTCAATTCCGATGGCACGACTACTTTGACTTATACAAAGACGCAGCTGGCCAAATCCGGCGTTTTCAAGATAGATATCGCGATCAGGTCTAATGGGCAAGCAAATGGTAGGCTGCGCAATAGTGTGCAGGCAAATGCCACTGATTTATTAAATACAATCATTGGTCCCAAGGTTGCGTCAAAGGATGTGACCGTATAGATTTCTATCTCATTGCCTGTTTTCTCATTTTTTCGCAAGTATCAATAATACTGATTATTCTACCATATAGAAATCCATATCTATATGTTCGAAGGGGCAAATTATTTATTCTCTTAAAGATGATGAACAATTGCATTATCGATGGGAGGGACAAAGCATTAATATTGTGCAGGAGCCATGTGAGCTTAATGGATATAATACATCCTCAAAAAGTCCATTGATTAGATCTGAATCAACTTTCCTGATGAAATCATCGGCTTGGACGAAGGCAATCTGTGCGGATACAGATGCCTGCATTCCGGAGGGAGGCGAATCCAATCCCGATGATTTATTGGTTCATAATAAATTGGCAAAGTATTTCCTAATTAATATCCAGCTCTCTACAGAGAAGAATGCGGCTATAAATCTCAATGCATCTGCCCTCTTTTCAAGGCGGCCGGGTGCAAATGCGAGCAATTGTGCAGCAGGTGCGATAATATTCCGAGAAAATCTCAGGGGCAAAGGTGTTTAGCTATGAACAAATGGGTTTCTTGTCAAGCCAAATCCAGATTTTGGCAAATCGCGTTTATCATTCTTGTATCGATATTTCTGATCAGCGGCTCAGCCAGTGCAGCTGCTCACCTCAAATTTACAAAGACCATTACTACAGGATTATCGACTCATGAGCTAGACACCTTGACTGCTCATTATGTTATTGAAAATGATGGCACTGAGACGATTGATCATATCGTAATTAAGGATTCAAGGAACTATCCATACTCAGGCGGCTCTTTTATAGTGTATACCTTCCCGACCACAGGTGACCTGGGCTCTCTTGCTCCCGGTGGAACGCCATTAACATATGATGATAATTATTTGGTTTCAAATACTGATGCCTGTAACATAGCTACTATGGAGGGCACAGCCTATGCCTATGGAACATACGGAGGCACTCCTGGCACTCCTTATTCGTCAGACGAATCTGAAACGACAACTATCGTCTCTACATCGACCTCAATACACATCGCCAAGGCAATTACCAATCGCGTTAATAATTATGCCCATCCGGGCGATATAGTTCGATTTACATACACCGTGGACAATACCGGATCTCTTTCTGTTTCTAATATCAGGGTAGTAGACACCCCATTTGGCACAATATCATTGGCTTCTCCCACTCTGGCGCCATCTGGGAAAACCGGTTCAAGTACGACCGGAATATACGATTATACTGTGCCTTCAGGCATTACATATCATTCTAATACGGTGGAGGCTAAGGCAGATAGCTGCAAAAAAACGGATTCTTCAGCTTCAGCTGATGCAAATCTGTTCGTCATCAATCCTGATCTGACCATAACAAAGACCTCTGATAAAGATTATGGAAAAGCAGGCGACACAGTAATTTTCACCGTCACTATCACCAATTCTCCCGATTCGACCCTCAATGATATAATCGTTGAAGATACTCTTCCTGCTGGACTGACCTTTGTTGATGATGCTTCTTCGGATCCGAAGCCGGTTCCAAACCCGCCCGTTGTCAATCCGGATGGTACAACAACTCTAATGTATTACAGATCCCAATTGACCAAAAATGCAGTTTGGACCATTAAAATAAAGGCTCAGTTCGACGGGGCTCCCTATCTGGGCGTTCTGAGAAACAATGTAAAGGTAGATGCCACCGACCTGGCACTTGATCCAATTGATACAGAGTATGCGTGGAAAGATGTTACTGCGTATTCAGTCGACATGTCTGTAGCGAAATCTGCGGTTCCTGATCATGGTATTGTGGGTGCTTCCATCAAGTTCCCGCTGGTAATCACTAACCTGGGCAC
>Ga0116170_10006089_pt1 | contig 10647 bp, 11 predicted proteins | sample AD_JPNHW1_MetaG_FD_89797 | JGI IMG/M metagenome (GOLD analysis project Ga0116170, IMG submission 89797) | Active sludge microbial communities of municipal wastewater-treating anaerobic digesters from Japan - AD_JPNHW1_MetaG | ecosystem: Engineered > Bioreactor > Anaerobic > Digestate | place...
AATGGAAAATTATATGATAAGCGAAAGATTCAAAAAAACCATATTGAAAGTACTTGGACTTGAAGATTTTGAGATGGAAGAAAATACCCTGGCCAACCAGCTACCCGGTTGGGATTCATTAAATCATGCCAACGTAATTACCGCCCTCGAAGATGAATATAAGATAAGATTGAAAAATCTTGAAATTCTGCATTGCGACAATATTGGCGATCTGCAGAGGCTGGTGGATTCGAAACTTAAGCCGGATAAGAATAAAAAATAAAAGGAATACCGTAATTTCAGGTATTATTTCCTTTTTTCAGCGTAAATAATTACCCTGTGCCCCCTTACAAACTGCTCATAATCGCCTTCTTCAGGCTGGTATAAGGTGATATTAATAAAGCCGAAATATTTCAAAAGTGATATCAGCGCATCGCAGGAAGGAACCAATGCCAGCTCGGTTAAGCCGCCTTCTTTCAACTCAGGATAATCCATGCATAAGCCAAAAGTCCCGGAGATATCACGCTGCTTTTTAAAACAACCATCTTCAACACGCAAACTTGTGTTAAGGGGTAAAACCTGTGATTCAATGCAGATAGCGCTGCCGGTTAATTCGGAAAGTTTTCTAAAAATTTCAACCGGATTTTCAATATGATATAATAATCCAAAGCAAAGAACAAAATCTGCCGGCTGATGTCCGTTCCATTGTTCGACTGCAGCATGAACATAACTGATATTATTGAATCCAAGCGCCTCTGTGATCAGTTTTGCTTTGTCAAGCGAACTTTCATTTTTATCAATGCCTGTTACCTCTCTAAAATATTTTGCTAATACATGCGTATAATAACCTTCATGGCATGAAATATCCAAAGCACTTACCGTCGTGTCTTTTTTACAGTACTCATCTAAAAAGAGGCGCAAGGCCTTCTCCCTGGTGTAATGAACAGGTCGCACAAAATCAGGCAGGTAGCTTTGTGTAATTGTTCCGTCAGGCAACGTAAATTCATAAAACCATTGCTGCTGCTTAATTGTTTCTAATTTATTTTCTTCCATAATTGTCAGTTATACGATGGGCTTTCTGTTTATTCTTCTTCAATCAGTTCAATAAGATGCGCTTCGGGAGTGAATAAAAATATGCATTTTTTACCGCCAAAGGTACACGAATCGAAGTATTCCAGTGGTTTATAATTTAACGCGCACAGGCGGTCAACAGCCCTTTGAATATTTTTTACTTTATAGGCTAAATGATAATAGGAGATTCTTTTCTTTAAAAGATTATTGACAGAAGAATCGCTGTGTGTGGGCTGAACAAGTTCAATGTAAGTTTCAGGCGAAATTTTAACCAGGCAGGTTTTTACTTTCTGCGAACTTTCATTAACGATCCCTGAAATATTTTTTTTGCCAAATATTTCGGAATAATGTAAAATTGAGTCATCAATATTTTCAACTAAAACCCCTATGTGATGAAAAACCAATCCCGGTAATTCACTGTCTTTTAAATTCATATTATTATTTTGTTAGTAAGCCGGCATACATCATGGAAACTTTATATTTTTCAGCAACATCAGCACTGACATCTTCAGTATAAATACACAATTCTTTTTCAACGCGGAAACCTCCTGACGCTATTACTTCACGAATGTGCCCGGCATTTTTAAAAAGGTAAATATGATCGATTGCCGGAGCATTTGTTGGCGTAGTGATAAACAATCTGCCATGATCGGTTAACAGGCTGTGCGCTTTTTTTAATAAGGCGACAGGGTCTTCCATATGTTCAAGAACTTCTCCTATCGTGATAAAATCATACTTTTCATCAGGAGTGTGTTCAAATACATCTGTATGATAAAATGTGATATCCTTATCGGCAATCATTGATTTTGCTATTTCAACAGAGGTTTTACTGATATCTACCAGGTAGTATCTGGCTTTGTTGCCGACTATTTTGTTTGCTTCTGAAATGTATAAACCATGGCCTCCGCCGATTTCAAGATAATTTGTGATCTTATTGTGATATCCTGCGAGCAGTTTGCTGAAAAATACCAGTATCTGATAATGATGTGCCCATAGAAACTGCGATAATAGTAACCCATGCATATAATACTCCATGATCGCCGGATTGTTATATACTCTTTCATTTACTTCGGTAAATGACTTACTGGTATATTCGCCGCTGCGCAGAAACTGAACCGACTCGAAATTAATATCGGCAAGCATTTGCAAATAACAATCTGCCGCATAGTCAAGGTTTTTTCCTTTATTTTTTAATAATATTTCATATTTGCTTAAAAATATCTCTGCACGTACAAAAAAATCTTCATCAAAGGAGCTGATATTCTTTTTCAGTTTTTTAGCATGAAGCGGATTCAACTTGCTGATACGGTCTATTATGTAATCAAAATTAGGATGCATATTGGTTTTTTATATTCAGTGCCATGTAAACATGAATTCGTCATCATTAAGCATTTGATAATCAGTATTCGCTGTAAAAGAAAATATTAAATAGATCATTTGCATCAGTCTTTATATTATGAATGCCTTAGGATATTTTTTAATTAAATGTGCAGCTATCATCCCAAAGTCTATTTGATACTAATCCTATCGTTTTACTGCTTGGCACAAGTGGCGGTATTAATAACACGTTCCTGTCAAACAACACTCAAAATTAATAAACATATCCATACCTGCCAAGTTTGTTCCTACACCGCCATTGTGCCAGGCATTGCTATTAGCGTTTCGGTTTTAATATCTTAATTTGTTTTCTTTATTGTTGTCTTTGTCCATTAAATACAAAATTCTATCAGCTTCGTTATACTTGATTTTATATGTATTACAAACTATACGAAGTCTTTCTAAGTATTCTAAATACATTTCAATAGTCTCATTAATACTTTTAGTATTCTTCAATTCTTCTCCATTTGGATGAATAAACCTATACACTCTTTGATCAATGATTTGGTAAATATTGGGATTTTTAAAACGTAATATCGTTGATGCTAGAGCTATTCTGACACCATGAGTAGCTAATAACTTTTGTAAAATTGATTTGGTTAGGCTGATATTTATTTGAGCATCACTTGATTTAATTTGATTAAGTAAAACGAAAGTATCGCTATCGATTTTAACGAACCTATTTACTTTCCATAATACAATTTCATTTATTATGGCTTGATCAAATTCAGTGTCTACCAAATCAAGTTTATTTGTCAATTCTTTTTGATAATCATATTTGTTTATGATCTCTGTGTGAAATGATATATCACCAATTGAGTATATTGTCTTTATTTCTTGCATAGTAAATGTTGTAGAATTTCAATTAAAGAATCTTCAACTGAGGTAATAACATGTCTTTTATTTTCCAATTCTTCTGTATAATAATCTTTGTATCCTTCTATCAGTTGTTCCAAAGAAATTTTTCGGCTATTAAGAATAATCTGTAGAATTTCTATTTTTTTGTTCATATCCGTTTCAGCCCATTCGCTGGAAAATGGATCAAAGATTGTTCTAAGAGTTCGGTGTTTATAAGTTCTCCCAAATATTTCATCAACAATTTCTTGATAATGTTTGCTCATGATTTTTTATTTTAAATCAAATTCGTCAAATGGTTCATGACTATTGTAATTAAAAGGAGTTTTATTTTCTTTCCATAGTATTTCCAATGTTTTAAAACAACACGAATAAAAAGCAGCAATTTTCGTCATCCCCTTGTCCTGAAATCCATCAAATTCTCCAAGAGAGAAACGCACATAATTGTCTTGAGTTTCAATGTTTTTAATATTATATTTTTTTTCAATTAGTTGAATCAAAACCATTAGATATTCCCAGCTTTTATGAAATGGAATATTTTCATGTTTTTGAATTTTTTTGACTGTGCTTTTTTCAGGATCATCATCATAAAAATAATCCTTATTAGCTATCACAAAGTCCCTGAAATATTTGTTTAGGGCTTTTTTTTCTTTAGTATTTAATATCATATTGATTTTTCTAAATTCTTACCGGATATGCTGAAATAATAGAAGTTTTTTCAAAAATATCAGAAGCTATCTCGTCAATTATTAGTCCTGTAAAATATTTTTCAGCAATCTTATTGCTTTTGTGTTTTATTTCTTCTTCTGAGTATTTTTCTAACGAGTTCATGCATTCTTCTCCATATTTTGTATTGAAATATATTTCTCCCGATACACAAAAAACTATGTCAATTTGTTTTGTATTTGTATATAATATCGGTCTTGGTGAAAAGAAATTTATTTCAACAGAGACGATCATAGATTTATCCTCAGTTCTATTCATTGAGAGTATTTTACCAAATGCACTTCTTATTGTATGCGTTGCTTCTACTTTCATTTTTTTTTGTTTTCAATGTGCAATCTCAAAACTGAACTATCAACCTAATACCATCAACACATTTTTTAATCTCCCAATCATCTATCCTCTTAAAAACAAAACCCCCATTCTCTAACCAATTATTTTTCCACAAATACAATCAATCATCTCCCCAACATTTTCCCAGCTTTGCATCTCTTTTGAAGAAAAACGTATTCTGAAAGCTCTTTCAATAGCGACAATCAAATGAATGTGTGCCAGAGAGTCCCATTCTTCAACATCTCTGGCGGTGGTATTATCGTCAAGGACCAGGTCCTTTTTTTCAAGAACATCAATAAAAATGTCGTTTACTTGTTTTAATACATCCTGTCTTTCCATTATAAGGTGATTTTAGTCAATTATTTATTTTCAATAAAGGTTTTTAAATTTTTATAAGCGGGGATTTCCAATATCCAGTAATCTTCTCTTTTTTGAAACCCCAGCTCTTCATAATGATTGCGCACTAAATCATTTTTTGCAGTCAGGATATATTCTCCTTTTAATATTTTGAATCCCTGATCTGCAGCAAATCCGGCTATGACATTCAGGGTGAACTGCTCCATGCCTCGTTTTAAAACCCTGCAGCTCATAAACCAATTCTCAATAAACAGAGTATCCTTAGTTTCCTTGTGTAAAACAACCACGGAAATCAAGCCGTTATCCCCGAATTTATCTTCAAGGGTAAAAGTAAATGTATAATGCTCCGGTGATTGGGAAAGTGATTCCGCATCAGCCTGCGTGTAACGGACAGTTCTTAAATTAAACTGATTCGACCGCTGTGAAAGCTGCGCTACCCTTGGTATATTGAATTTATTGAATGGCTCAACCAGAGATTTCATCTGCAGGCTTTTAAGATAATCTTCGCCATTTGAAAAATTTTGCTGAAAAATGCTTCTTCTGGCTTCATCCTGGTATTGTTTAGTCCTTTCTGTATCTTCAGCAGAGAAGGAAATGGTTTCAAACAAATTTAATGAATAAAGGTATTCAAGATAATCAGCAGGGTCTTCGGGCAATTCCGGGACACAGATGTCCGGAAGGTTCTCCCTTACCAGGTTTCGCTCAAACGGATTATCATCCAGAAAAACCATGGAGTCAAAACCTATGTTCAGTATTCTTTGGATATGGATGATATTATCAACTTTATTTCCCCAGTTTGCGACAAAAACCGCAATATCTTCCAGTTGCAAAATCATATCAGGATGCTTTTCAAATGGCTCTTTTGCAATGGATTCGGTATTTTTACTACAGATTGCTATTAATATTCCCCTGTTTTTTAGCTTTTTTATCCAGTATTGAAACTCTGTGAATGCCTTACCAATACCTAAATGGCCAAGCTGAATATTTTCTATCCCGTCATCACCAATAACTCCGCCCCAGGTTGTGTTATCAAGGTCCAATATCACGCATTTTTTTGATTTTCCGTATAAAGCGCCGATAATATCAATAGTTCTGTATGCTATCTCCGGCAATACGTCGATACTCAGGATCATTTCGGAGTTGATGTATACCGAAGGCTGAAACAGGCTCGTTCTGCCCGTTCTGTTTTGAATAGCCGAAAGGTCACAAATAAAAAAATCCGGATTTTTCAGAGCATAATTTGTAAGCTCATAATTGAGTTTCCTGAGTTGGAATATAAATGAACTTTCTGTTTTATTGGCAAAACTGCCAAAAACAGTATCGTCTATTTCGGCGTAATTATAGAATATTACTTTGGCATTTAATTGAGTAGATAATGTCATGTAAATGCTGTCAATGGCTTTCATTTCGTCAGTAGCCAATTGATGGTAATATTCAGGTTTTAATTTATTGTATTTGCCAAGTAACTTATGTGATGATCGGAAAACGATGACAATTTCAGGATTAAATTTATAAAGCAGGGAATCGTTGCTGAATATTTGCTGCTCGATCTGGTTATAGTCGGCTTCCCAGACTTCCAGATCATAACCCTTTTCATATCCTGTGCCACGAAGTGCCTGAACAAGAAATTGAGTAGATGTGTCACCCAAAACTGCAGCCTTAACCTTTTTTAATCCTGAAAAATCCTTTTTCAGATTCTTCATTAAATGCAAAAAATCTTTCATGGACACAATGTGCTAAACCGGGCAAAATTAGCAATAATTATTATATTTGCGGCGGTTTTTACGTACTTATCCTGTTGTTAAAAAAGGATATTACGACGAGGAAATTTGGTGATCATCATAATCACATATTCAGAAAAAAATGATAGATAGAATCCTTTTAGTGGATGTTGATGTTTCCCGGGATAGTTCTGCATCTGTTTATTACAGTCACCATCCTGTCGGATTGTTATACCTGGCTGCAGCTATTAAGCAAAAATTCCCTGGTATAAAATTTAAGGTTTTTCATACTTCAACAAGTAATGATCCGATCAGTAGTATCGAAACTATTATTTCCTCTTTCAAGCCTGATTTGGTCGGACTCAGATCTTTATCAATTGCCAAATCGCAGTTTATGCAGGTGGCTGAAAAAATCAGGAACCTGCTTCCCGGTATTCCTGTTATTGGTGGAGGCCCTTATCCTTCTTCTTCTTATGCTGAAATTTTATTAGAGAGATGGGTTGATTTGGTTGTGATTGGTGAAGGTGAAAGCACGTTCTCTGAAATTGTTGAAAAATATTCAACATCTGAAGGTTTGCCTATGAGAGTGATGGGAACGGCTGTTCTTGAGGACGGAAAAGTTCTTATTAATGAACCACGTCCGGTAATACAGGATATTGATCAGATACCTTTTCCGGATTATTCCTTTATCGATCTGAAAGATTATACAGGCATTGAAAACCATGCATTACAGGATTCTTCAAAATCTGCCTTTATCCTGAGTTCCCGGGGTTGCCCATATGGATGCTTGTATTGCCACCAGTTATTCGGGAAAAAGATCAGGCGCAGGTCGGCTGAAAATGTGGTGGCTGAAATGAAAAAGCATGTAGAATTAAGGGGAATAAATGATTTCGTTTTTCTCGACGACGTTTTTAATGTTCCAATGAATGAGGCCAAAAAAGTATTGTCATTGATTATTAAGGATTTGCCAGGTGTAAGAATCAATTTTCCCAACGGGCTTCGTGCTGATATGATTGATGATGAGATGCTGGATATGTTTGAACAGGCCGGAACTGTTGAAATGGCTTTGGCTGTCGAAACAGCGGTTCCACGCCTTCAAAAGATCATCGGTAAAAATCTGGATATTCATAAGGCCGAAAAAGCGATACATGCTGCCACGAAGCGTTTTATAACACGTATCTTCTTTATTACCGGCATCCCGACGGAAACCTATGATGAGGCTTTGTATACTATTGATTTTGCAGCTTCATTTAAATATGCAGCCCAACCGATGCTCAGCGTGATGCGAATATACAATAATACAAGGCTTTATTCAATGCTTGATCCTACGCCGGCACAGGTAAAAGCCCTGGCATTGCAGGAAAAGAAAGTCCTGCACCTTGAAATGTTTGATAATATTGAATTTTATGGCGACCTTTTCCCTCCTGAAAAAGTACCATTGAAAAGCAGTGATCTCAAAGAACTTCTTTATTATTGGATGCGTAATGTTCTGATTGATTCCGACCGGATCAGGAAAAGTCATGAGGTGCTTTTAAAGCATTTGGATCATGAGAAAATCATAGAGTTTTACAGGAACGTATTTGACAAACCCAAATTCAATGATGCTGATTTAATTAAATTACTCAAAACCCGATAACGTCATTTTTACATTAAAATCTATAAAGATAAAATCAGTGTTTTCTTGCAGGCAACAGATAACATTTTTGAGGTTTTGTATATATTTGCCGGTACAAAAGAATAATTGAAAAGCGGGATTTAATGGTATTTAGCTCGGTCGTTTTTATTTTTTATTTTTTACCTGTATTTTTTGCCGGGTACTTTTTAATGCCAAAAATGTGGGCGAAAAACCTGCTGCTCTTAGTTTTTAGTCTGTTGTTTTATTTCTGGGGTGCTGGGAATCTTGTATTATTATTGATTTTTATTGGGATTATCACATGGCTTTTCTCGTTGCTTATCGCTAAAACTAAGTTTAAACGGGGATTTCTGGTTCTTTTTATCGTTGTATTGGTCGGCATATTGATATATTGTAAATACCTGGGATTTATTATTGATAACCTTATTTATGCCGGTGTTGACGGGCTTCATAAAATCAAAGGCATGACATCACTGGGCGTTTCTTTTTTTACATTTCAGGCTATTTCGTATAACATTGATGTATATAGGAAGAACAAACGTTTTGAGCCCAACCCTTTCTACATTATCTTATATATTACCATGTTCCCGCAGTTGATCTCCGGCCCGCTGGTGCGATATTCCCAACTGGAGCCTCAACTGAAAAGCCGCAAAGTAGATTTAAATCTGTTTGCTGATGGCGTTAAAAGATTTATCCTGGGATTGGGAAAAAAAGTCTTTATTGCCGATCAGTTAAGTTATATCGTTAACAATATTGTCGACAATGCTGATATAACAATAAGTCCTGCTGTTGCCTGGGCTGCCATGGTTGTTTTTGCTATACAACTTTTTTTTGATTTTAGCGGATACACCGACATGGCCATAGGTGTTGGCAAGATGATGGGTTTTAACCTTCCGGAGAACTTTAATTTTCCGTACATCAGCAGGTCGGTAACGGAATTCTGGCGGCGTTGGCACATGACCTTCGCAGGTTGGATTAAAGATTATATTTTTACTCCGCTGGCATTTCAGATGCGTTATTGGGGCAAGGCGGGCATTATTATTTCATTACTGATAACATTTACTATCTGCGGAATCTGGCATGGCCCGACATGGAATTTTTTAATCTGGGGACTCGTACAAGGCCTTTTGCTTGGACTGGAAGAACTCTTTCTTTTGAAATTCCTGAAAAAACTTAAAGGTTTTGCTGTATTATATTTCTTGTTTATTATTGTTACCTGCCTGGTACTTTTCAGGACCGAAAACCTGCATCACGCTGTCAGCTTCCTTAATGTAATGTTTTCGCCTGCCAGGGAAGGAGCTTTGGGATTAAATGCCTTTTTTACAACTGAACACTCAATCATCCTTCTCGCTGGAATAATTTTCTGCATACCGGTTTCCTGGCCCGGCATATTTAAAACAGCTAAGTTGAAAAACATTGTCATGGCAGCAAATTCAGTACTTCTGATCGTACTGTTTATTTTTTCGGTAATGAGGCTGGTGTCTGCCACTTATAATCCATTTATCTATTTTAAGTTTTAAATAATAAGCAGGAAAATAAAATGATGATCAAGAAAAGGCTTAAACCGGTTTATTTGCTGTTTCTTCTGTTACCTGTCGTTTATTATTTCCTTTCTTATACAAAAACTGCAGCACCTGTTGAAAATACCCAATCTGATGATTATTTTTATTTTTCTGCCAGGGCTTCACGGCCTGCTACGCTCAGTTTGAGTAACGGTGCCACAAACAAGCTGATAACATGGAATCTGAATAATTACGGATACAAAGACCTGGAGTATCTTGGCCATATAAATGACAGCGCTGAATTAAATATAACAATAAATGATCTGAATGCCAATGATACGGTGCATTTCCTTGGTTTCAACCTGTACAGGAATAATCACATGGTTTCATTGTATGATCATTTTAAAAAGCATTGCACCTTATCTAATGCTTTAATTTCCGAAGATAATGGCTCATTTGTCATCATAAGTAAACAAACCGGTAAACCTGTTGTGCTGACATTAAAAGCGCTTTCTTCATGGGAGAAGAAAGATGGTGGTCATCGGGCCGGCATCGTGATTTTTATTTTTATTCTTATATTTATTCTTGTCCTGGTTTTAGCGCCAAATGCAAGATATTTTGGTTTTTCGTTACTCATCTCGCTTCTGGTAATGGTGATTTGTTCCGTTTCAGATACCGGGCGTGTCGGCCAACTGACTGTTTCAGCAGGTTCGTCATTACATGATGCTGAAGTATTCTATAATCAATCACCCTTCTTTAATCCGGTGAAAAAGTTTACCTCCGAAAGCCTTTCCGGAAGTTTTTCAGTACCGGTAAATTTTGAAAAAAATAAATTTTTACGTTGCGATTTTGGTGTAGCAGATGAAATCCGAAACGTCAGCATTAAAATAGAATATGGCGTATTTTACAAAAATTTTAATTGTGGCGCAATGCCGCAAGGCAGGCTCGTTTTAAATGATCTGGATTGGCAGGGTGAAAAATACAAAATTACAGGAAATGATCCGTATATTAAGCTCACTTCAGTATATTTCGTGAATTACCTTGAGTGGATTTTATGGTTAGGACAAAATTCATTTCTGTTAATATCGCTGTCCGT
>Ga0116170_10006090_pt1 | contig 10646 bp, 12 predicted proteins | sample AD_JPNHW1_MetaG_FD_89797 | JGI IMG/M metagenome (GOLD analysis project Ga0116170, IMG submission 89797) | Active sludge microbial communities of municipal wastewater-treating anaerobic digesters from Japan - AD_JPNHW1_MetaG | ecosystem: Engineered > Bioreactor > Anaerobic > Digestate | place...
AAACGTCCGTGTCCGAAACGCTGTCATCATCGTCCGAAAGCACTGACGATTCAGATCAAAGTGCCGAAACATCGGTAAGCTCCGATTCAAGTGAAACTTCATCGACAGTCAAAAAGACGGACGTGGTTAAAGCCGATGCGCAAAAATCTGGTAGCAAAGCCTCCTCCGACGTAATTTTAAATATCGTCAGCGGAAACACCTGGGACGGCGGAAAAGGCAAGTATACTCAGCTTGACGCTAAAATAACAAACAGCGGCTCTTCCGAAATATCAGGATGGACTGCCGAAATTACTGTCCCCGCAGGGACGGGAGTAGACCAGATATGGAACGGTTCATATAAGCTTGACGGAACAAAGCTCACCATTACCCCAGCCGAACATAATAGCAAGGTTTCTGCGGGCGGGAACGTAACCTTCGGGCTTATCGTAACAGGTTCGGGCGTTGTAAAGCCGTCTAACTCAAAGCTTGTTTACGGCGGGAAGTCGGTTAACGGTTCGTCATCGGCGGCTCCAACGCAAACCAATCAACCGAACAATACGCAGAATAATCAGGGTAATAACAATAAGCCCGCCCCCGCAAAGAATGTTCCCACCCCAACGACTGACGACTGGCTTTCGGTAAAGGGTAACAAGATAATTGACAAAAGCGGAAAAGAAGTATGGCTGACGGGTGTAAACTGGTTCGGATACAATACAGGGACTAACACATTCGACGGCTTATGGGCGGCTGACCTCAACACCTCGATAAAATCCATAGCCGACCACGGTTTCAACCTTATCCGCGTTCCTATGTCCTCGGAGCTTATACTTCAGTGGGCGGACGGGAAATATCCGACCGCGAACTTCAATCAGGCGACCAACTCTTATCTGGTCGGAATGAACAGCCTTGAAATCTGGGATTATGTTGTCGGACAATGCCGCGCCAACGGAATAAAAATCATGGTTGACATTCACTGCGCAAAAACCGACGCTATGGGGCATATGAAACCCGTTTGGTACGAGGGTAACATCACTGAAAAGGATTATTTAAAATCACTTTCATGGATGGCAGAACGCTATAAAAACGATGATGCGATTATTGCATTTGATTTAAAGAACGAGCCTCACGGAAAGCCGAATGAAACTCCCCACGCTATCTGGAACAACTCGACTGACCCGAACAACTGGAAATACATTGCCGAAAAAGCTGCAAAAACAGTGCTTTCCAAAAACCCAAATGTACTTGTAATGGTTGAGGGAATTGAAATATACCCCAAAGATATTAAGACCAACAGCAGCTTTAAATCGACAAACGATAAGGATTATTATTATAACTGGTGGGGCGGGAACCTCCGCGGAGTAAAGGATTATCCGATAAATTTAGGGAAATATCAGAATAAGCTTGTTTATTCTCCTCACGATTACGGTCCCGCTGTATATAAACAGCCCTGGTTCAAGAACGGCTACACCTTTGACAGCCTTTATAAAGACTGCTGGAAAGACAACTGGATGTATATTCACGAAACAAAAACCGCACCGCTTCTTATCGGCGAATGGGGCGGATATATGACCGAGCCTAATCTGACCTGGATGACGTATATGAGAAAGCTCATAAAGGACAATAAGCTTAACCATACGTTCTGGTGCTTTAACGCAAATTCCGGCGATACAGGCGGGCTTGTCAAGGACGATTTCACAACCTGGGACGAACAGAAATACAATTTCGTCAAAGAGGTTTTATGGCAGAAGAACGGAAAATTTGTCGGGCTTGACCATGGTATACCGCTCGGCAGCAACGGGATTTCACTCAGTCAGTATTAAAACAAACAAAAATCCCGTATATCACATACGGGATTTTTTATGTCATTATGAATTAATATCAATAAGCGTGCCGAAAGCAAAATCTTCGACAATATCAGCCATATCGTCAGGCGGAATTACCATACCCTCGTCAATCCATTTAAGGACCATATTGAACGTTCCGCCGACATTAAAGGCAAGAAGATATTCCAGAGCTTTTGCGTCTTTAGTCTGAGGGAATTTTTTTATTCTGTCAATAAAAAGCGAATGTAAAATCGGAAGTGCAGTATTCCATTTTTGAAGCATGAACCCGAGCATATTGCTTTTTGAAAGCGCCGTGAAAAAGTCCTTATGCTCATAACAAAGCTTAAAAATAATCCTCAATGACGAAATACAGTCAATATCATCGCCGAGATTGTCAATACTTTCACGGATATCTGTGAAGATTGTTTCAAAATACCCGTCGAGTACGGCTTCTTTCGACGAGAAATTGCGGTAAAACGTACGCCGTGAAATCTCGGCGTTTTCAGAAATTTCACTTATGGAAATGTCGTCTATTTTTTTAATCTGCATTAGGTCGATAAGCGATTCGATGACACGCTTTTCTGACTTTGCACCACTATCTTTCATAAAATCCCCCTGATGTCACATTTTTTAACGGTTTGTAGCACTTTTTCAAAACCCGTTGACTTGCCGCCTAAAGCATTATATCATATATTTGCAGATGGCACAAGTGTGACATTAATTATTTAAGGAGATGTTTTTATGATTAACGATTTTCTATTAAATCTTAACTTTCGTGCGTGGATATGGATTATACCGCTGTTTTTGTTTTTGCATGAAATGGAGGAATGGAATATACTTGACTGGTATCACTCGACCTACAATCCGCCGCCAAAAAGTACAAAACTATCCTGTCGAATATGGCTTTTTATAATGTCTATATGGGGATTCATCGTAGCTTCGCTAGCATATTTTATTCCGAATAAATATATATCCGCCGGAATAGCTATTTTTCTTGTCGTATTCACAACATTTAACGGTTTTCAGCATATTTTCTGGCTGTTCGCGTTCAAAAAATACGCGCCGGGCGTTTTATTTTCCTCAATTGGAATAGCTGCGGGGGCTTTCATTACTGCGGCGGCATTGGTTCAGGGACTTGTCTCGCCGATTTATGTTATAATACTTTACATTATTACCATACCGTTTCTTATTTCGACATTTCGTGCGGGGAACAAATGTATCGGGACCTTCGAACGTCTGCATAATCTTACATTAAAAATAGTAGAGGTGCTTGAAAAGTGAAAACAATTGTTATTTATTATTCAGTAACGGGACAGACAAGGTTTGTCGCCGAAAAAATCACAAAAATGCTTGGCTGTGACATTTTTGAAATCCAGACAGAAGAGGAAATAAAACCGGATTTAATTTCGCGTTATTCCAAAGGCATAAAATCAATGTTTTCAAAAGATGAAACAAAGCTTAAAGGGTATAAGCTAAATCTGAACGATTATGACAAAATTATTGTCGGATTCCCAAACTGGGGGAGTATGTTCCCGCCTGCTGTAAAAGCTTTTATTTTGCAGAGTGATTTTTCTAAAAAAGACGTATATCTTTTCACTACCTATGCGGCAAGAGGCGCAGTACAATGTCTTAAAAATGCCGCAGAATTTTTTACAGAAAGCAATGTCAGTATTTTGGGCAAGTTTTCATTTCCCAAAAGCAAGACGAAGGAGGAAATAAGCAGAATGCTAAAAGAGGCGTTAAGTGAATTTAAACAGTAGAGATGGTAAATTCTGAAAGCCAATCGGCATATGCCCTGACGGTTGTATTTACAGGGAATATATGATATAATTAATGCCAAACCCGGGAAAGAGGTGCGGCAGAAAGTGCAGATAAACCGACTGTTTGAAATAGTTTACATACTCCTTGAAAAACAAACTGTGACCGCGGCTGAGCTTAGCCAGAGATTTGAGGTTTCGTCCAGGACTATTTATCGTGATGTCGAAACACTTTCTCAGGCGGGAATCCCTATATATATATGAGCAAGGGCAAGGGTGGCGGGATTTCACTCCTCCCCGATTTTATTCTGAATAAAGCCGTCCTCACCGAACAGGAAAAAAGCGACATACTCTCCTCAATGGAAGCCGTTAGCGCAGTCAATTTTTCAAAGAGCGACACCGCTTTAAGCAAGCTCAGCAGTATGCTCGGGAAGAAGAATTCTGACTGGATTGAGGTCGATTTTTCATCGTGGGGATATTTTCAGAACGATGCAGAATATTTTGAAAAAATCAAAACCGCAATAATTCAAAAGCAAGTGATAACCTTTATGTACGCAAGCGGAAAGGCGGAAAAGCTTTACCGTGAGGTGATGCCGTTAAAGCTTATTTTTAAGGGGACGGCGTGGTATATTTACGGCTTTTGTAAGGTCCGTCAGGATTTTCGATTATTTAAGCTAAGCCGAGTATCCGAATTAAATATAAAAAACGAAACCTTTGAGCTGTCTGCGCCGCAGTCAATTCTGACCGAATGGCAAATGGACGAAATGACATTTATTAAAGCAAAATTTGAAATATCGGCAAAAATGGCTTTTAGAGTTTATGATGAAATCAGCGACTATAAAGTCACCGAAAACGGCGATTTTCTTTGTGAATTACTTTTGCCGGATCTAAACGCAATCTGCAGCTATGCAACTTCTTTCGGGGAATACTGTAAAATTTTATCACCTGAAGCTGCTATCACTGAAATGAAACACAGACTTGAAAATTCTCTTAAATATTATTTATAATATGACACACTGTTGTCGTATTTAGCAATATATAATGTGATTACAATAAAAAATGAAAGAGGTAATCACTATGAATTATGAAATTGTTAATCTTGAGGAAAAAGTTATTGTCGGACTTACGGCAAGGACAGGTAACACCAACCCCGACATTCAGAAAATTGTTGGCGGACTTTGGCAGGACTTTATGGGCAAGGGTATCTCAGATTCGCTGAAAAATAAGGCTAACCCTTACTGTGTAGGTCTTTATACAAACTACAATTTTGAGGATGTTACTTATGACGTAACTGTCGGTGCAGAGGTTTCTCAAAACGCAAATCCCGAGCTTTCCTATAAAATCATTCCCGCAGGAAAATATGCGAAATTCAATATCAAGGGCGACGTTGTCAGGGATGTTTCAAACGCATGGAATGAAATTTGGGAAATGCCTCTTGAAAGAACATATACCGCTGATTTTGAGGAGTATCTCAGCAATGAAAACGGCGTCGCTGATATAAATATTTATATTGCACTCAAATAGTATTAGGGAGAGAAATAAAATGGCTATGTGGAATCCGTGGCGGGGCTGTCACCGATACAGCGAGGGCTGTAAATTCTGTTATATTCACAAGGGCGACGCAAAGCGCGGCGTTGACACTAATTTAATAATAAAGTCTGATAAATTCAACGCCCCTGTCGCTGTTAATAAAAAAGGCGAATATGCTATGAAATCGGGGCAGATGGTTTACTGCTGTTTTTCATCTGACTTTTTGATTGAGGAAGCTGACGAATGGCGGAATGAATGCTGGAAAATGATAAAGCAGCGTCCGGATTTGCATTTTATTTTTCTCACAAAAAGAATTGAGCGTTTTGAGGACTGTATTCCCGCTGACTGGAATGACGGCTATGAAAATGTAACTGTCGGCTGTACGGTTGAAAATCAGGAAATGGTGGATTTAAGGCTTGCGATTTTCTCAAAGCTCCCCATTAAGCATAGAAATATTATTCTTCAGCCCTTGCTTGAAGCCGTGAATATTGAAAAATATCTTGATAATGTTGAGCTAGTCGTTGTCGGAGGGGAATACGATCGAGATGCGCGGCCTTTTGATTACGACTGGGTTCTTTCTCTGCGGGAACAATGCGTAAAGCATAACGTCAGCTTTGATTTTCATCAATGCGGCTCGAAATTTATAGTTGACGGAACATTACATAAACTCAACTATGCGATGTTATATAAGCGGGCGAGGGAATTTAATATTAATTATAGTGCACAGACGGAGGGATAAAAATGGCATACGATTATAAAAAAGAATTTAAAGATTTATATATGCCAAAAACAAAGCCGTCCGTAATTGATGTTCCTGAAATGATATTCATTCAGGTTGACGGAAAAGGCAATCCCAACGACGCCAACGGGGAATACAGTTCAGCCGTTGAAACGCTGTATGCGCTTTCCTGGACAATAAAAATGATGCCAAAAAGTGGCGAGATACCTAAGGATTACTTTGAGTATGTTGTTCCCCCGCTTGAGGGGTTATGGTGGTGGCTTGATGACCGAACCGAATTTGACCGTTCAAAAAAATCAGAATTTCACTGGACTTCAATGATTCGCCAGCCCAATTTTGTTAATGATGAAGTCTTTTCAAAGGCTTGTGAAATTGTTGCAAAGAAAAAGCCTCATATTGATTTATCAAAAGCACGATTAGTGAAATTCACGGAGGGCTTATGCGTTCAGTGTATGCACATAGGAGCGTTTGATGACGAGCCTTCAACCATAGAATCAATGAAACAATATATGGCTGAAAATGATTATATTTGTGATATATCCGACACACGCCGTCACCATGAAATTTACCTTTCAGATCCAAGAAAAACTGATGTTTCAAAGATGAAAACAATAATCAGATACCCGGTAAGAAAGGAGCAGTAAAATGGCTTTCATTACTCTTAACAAAGATAATATTGACAAAGAGCATATCTGCTGTGCCATATCAGATAAAAAGGGTGAAACCTGTGTTTCGTCGAAAAAAGCATGGCTGAAAGAGCGTTTCGACGACGGCCTTGTTTTTACAAAGCTTGACGAACGCGGAAAGGTTTTTATTGAGTATCTTCCCGCAGAAAAGGCCTGGTGTCCTATCACTGCCGACGGATATATGTATATAAATTGCTTTTGGGTGTCGGGGCAGTTTAAAGGACAAGGCTATGCAAATAAGCTTTTAGAAAGCTGTATTGCCGATGCAAAGGCTAAGGGCAAATGCGGAATTACCGTTCTTTCGTCAAAAAAGAAAATGCCGTTTTTATCCGATCCTCAATATCTTAAATATAAAGGCTTTTCTGCTGCAGATACAGCAGAGCCGTATTATGAGCTTTTGTATCTTCCCTTTGACGAAAATGCGCCTGTCCCGAAGTTCAGGGACTGCGCAAAGGACGGCAAAACTGTCGAAAAAGGAATGGTGCTTTATTATACAAATCAATGTCCGCATACGGATAAATATGTGCCGATAATTGAAGAAATTGCAAAACAGCACGGCACGGCTATTTCAACGCATAAAATAGAAACGACTGAGCAGGCTCAGAATTCTCCAGCACCTTTTACGACCTACAGCTTTTTTTATAACGGCGAATTTGTTATTAACGAAATCTTTTCAGAGAAAAAATTTGAGAAGTTTTTAAGCGAACACGGGCTAATTTGATTCGACAATAAACGGAGGTAACTGAAATGATTGAACTGCCTGAAGCTATAACCATTGCAAAACAGCTTAATGAAAATATCACAGGGATAAGTGTCACTAAAGTTTATCCGCCGACAAAGCCGCATAAATTCTGCTGGTATAACGGCGAACCTGATACTTATGACAAAGCTGTCAGCGGCTGTAAAATTATAAAAGCTGACGGCTTTGGAATATTTGCGGAGCTATCCTTTGACAATGGCATGCGGCTTTGCATAAACGACGGCGTTAATCTTCGGCTTATGTCAAATGATAATATCCCAAAGGATTATCAGCTTTTGATTAAGCTTGATGACGGACAGACATTGGCGTTCACAGTTGCCATGTACGGCGGAATTTGTCTTCACGATGGGAGCTATGATAATAAATATTACCTTTCAAGCCAAAATGCCGTTACACCTTTTTCGGCGGATTTTTCCGATTATTATTACAAGCTTTTTTCGGAAAGCAAGCCGAATTTAAGCGTCAAGGCTTTTCTTGCGACAGAACAGCGTTTCCCCGGAATTGGTAACGGAACCTTACAGGATATTCTTTTTAATGCAGGAATTCACCCTAAGAGAAAAATATCCACGCTAAGTGATAACGAAAAGGATACGCTCCTTAATTCGATTATAACGGTTCTTAAAAAAATGACAGAGCTCGGCGGCCGTGATACAGAAAAGGATTTATTTGGGGCTGTCGGGGGTTACAGAACCGTAATGTCCAAAAACGGCGTTGGCTCAGGATGCCCTGATTGCGGCGGCGCAATAACAAAAGAAAGCTATCTGGGCGGCTCGGTATATTACTGTCCAAAATGTCAGCCTGATATGAAAAAATAATTTTTAAAAACCTCTTGACTTTGACGTTACGTCATAGTATATACTCCTGATTGAGGTGATGAAATGAAAATGTCAATAAGCGAAACAGCAAAGCTAACCGGAGTAAGTGTGCGTACTTTGCATTATTATGATGAAATAGGACTTCTGAAACCCGTATGTGTTGACGAACACAGCGGTTACCGTTTTTATGATGAACGTTCTCTTGAACGGTTACAGACAATTCTATTTTATCGTGAGCTTGATTTTCCGCTTAAAGAAATCGGCGAAATCATTTCAAATCCTGATTTTAATAAGAATGACGCATTGTCAAGGCAGAAGAAACTGCTCAAGCTCAAAAGTGAGCGTATTGAGCGGCTTATTGATGCAATTAACATCACTCTGAAAGGGGAAAATACTATGAATTTTAACGCGTTTGATAACAGTGAGTTTTTAGCACAAAAAGAAAAATATGCGCAAGAAGCTAAGGAAAAATGGGGCAATACCGATGCCTATAAGGAAAGCTCAAATAAAACATCAAGCTATTCCGATGAAAAATGGGCGGAAGTTAATGCAGGCATGAGCGCAATTATATGCGAATTTGCGGACTGCATGAAAAACGGCAATTTACCTGAAAGTGATTCTGCGCAGGCTATTGTACGCAAGTGGCAGGATTATATCACCGAAACTCATTACCCCTGCACAAAAGAAATTCTTGCCGGCTTAGGCATGATGTATATCGGTGATGAGCGCTTTAAGGCTAATATCGACAAATGCGGTGAGGGTACAGCTGAATACATGAGCAAGGCGATTGAGGCTTACTGCAAAAAATAAATCTGTCCCGACAAAACTCTGCACAAAAAATCGGGCATAACCGTCCGCAGTGTGATATTCTAAGAATACAGACAGGAGGAATGACAGTGAACTGGGTTGAAGGTATGACTAACGCTATCAGCTATATTGAGGATAATCTGACGGAAGATTTGACCGCTTCAGATATTGCAAAGCAGGCGTTTGTGTCAGCTTTTTATTTTCAGAAAGCTTTTGCTATGCTATGCGGCTTCACGGTCGGTGAATATATCCGCCAGCGCAGACTGACGCTTGCCGGCAGCGAGCTTGCCGCAACAGACGGGAAAATCATTGACATAGCACTCAAATACGGCTATGACTCACCCGACAGCTTCACGAAAGCTTTTACACGTTTTCACGGGGTTACTCCGTCTGCTGTACGAAAGGGCGAGGCAATAATCAAATCATTTGCCCCGCTTAAAATTAAATTAACTTTGGAGGGCGGTTTTATTATGGATTACAAAATTGTTGAAAAAGCGGCATTTACAGTTATGGGCGTGTCAAAAAGATTTAACTACGATGCAGGTTATGCTGAAATCCCACAGTTCTGGACTGAGCATTATCAGACAGGAAAGGGCAAAACAGTCTGCGGAATGTATGGTATCTGTATTGACGAGGGTGTCAGCGGCAAAGAATTTGACTACATGATTGCTGATAACTATTTGCCATGGAATGAGATTCCCGAAGGATTTTCTGCAAGAACAATTCCTGCATATACCTGGGCTGTTTTCCCTTGTAAGGGAGCAATGCCAAAAGCATTACAGGACGTGAATACAAAAATATTCTCCGAATGGCTTCCCAACTGCAAGGATTATGAAATTGCAGCCGGATACAGTATTGAAATGTATACCCCTGTAGATGACTATAAAAACGGTATGCAGGACGAAAATTACTACAGTGAAATCTGGGTTCCTGTTAAAAAGAAATAATAAATTTGTATGAATTAATAAGAGCTTGCGCTTTAATCCGCACACTTTGACGTGTCAGGGTAAAAGCGCAAGTTTTTATAATGTCCGCTGAGTAAATTAATAACGTAGTCATAAAGCTAATCATTGAGTAAATATTATTTAAAATAACCCAGTATTTATTGAAAAATTATTAAAATTTATTGACTTTTTTTATTAAAACTGTTATTGTGATAATAGTAATATTAAACGTTTAGGGAGGTTTTTTGAATGGGAAGAGTAATTCTTATCACGGGCGGTGCCGCAACAGGAAAATCCAGATGGGCAATATCTTATTTTTCATCATGTGATAACGTTCTTTATATGTGCACAGGCAAAAATATTGACGTTGAAACCGCAAACCGTATAAAATTCAGCAACGAACACAACGGTGTTGAATGGGTTATTGCTGAAGACGTTACAGACCCGTCAGCAATGGCGCAAACCGCAAATAAATTCTATATCCTTGACAGTCTTGCTTCATATGCATCAAACGTTATAAACGAAATGTGTCCGTCGACTGAACTTATGACTACGGAATTAAAAAAGAGCATTGAAAAAAAAGTCACAGATAATATTATTTCACTTATGAATAAAATCAGCGAGCTTGATGCAACGCTTATCATTATTACGATTGAAGCGGGCTTTTCCGTGTGTCCCACAAAGCCGGAGCAGGAGGCTTTTCGTGAAATTATCGGAGCCGTAAATCAGCGTATCGCAAACACCTCTGCCGACGTTTATCTTTCGGCAAGCGGAATTCAGTATAAAATCAAATAGCCGAAAGGATT
>Ga0116170_10006093_pt1 | contig 10642 bp, 9 predicted proteins | sample AD_JPNHW1_MetaG_FD_89797 | JGI IMG/M metagenome (GOLD analysis project Ga0116170, IMG submission 89797) | Active sludge microbial communities of municipal wastewater-treating anaerobic digesters from Japan - AD_JPNHW1_MetaG | ecosystem: Engineered > Bioreactor > Anaerobic > Digestate | place...
CAAGGGCACGACCACGCTTTACAACTCGGCGTGCGAGCCGCACGTGCAGGACCTCTGCCGCATGATCAACGCCATGGGCGGAAAGATCGAGGGCATCGGCACGAACCGCCTGACCATCGCGGGCGCCGAGTCGCTGCACGGCACGGAGCAGCGGATCGGGCCGGACTACATCGACGCCGGCAGCTATCTGACGGCGTCGCTGGTGACCCGCGGCGAGCTGACCATCGAGGGCATCGAGCCCGCCGATTTCGAGGCGCTTGAGAAGCCGTTCGGGCGGTTCGGCGTGCGTTGCACGATCGACCGCGCGGCCAAGACGCTCAGGCTTCCGGGCCGGCAGCGGCTCAAGACGGCGTATGATTTCGGCGACGCGATCCCGAAGATCGAGGACGGGCCGTGGCCGATGTTCCCTTCGGATCTGATGAGCGTGCTGATCGTGCTGGCGACGCAGACGCGCGGAACCACGCTCTTTTTCGAGAAGATGTTCGAGAGCCGCATGTACTTCGTGGACCACCTGATCGGCATGGGCGCGCGCATCGTGCAGTGCGATCCGCACCGCGTGGTGGTGACGGGGCCGGCGCAGCTGCACGGCACGCGTGTGGCGAGCCCCGACATCCGGGCCGGCATGGCGCTGCTGATCGCGGCGCTCTGCGCCAAAGGCGAGACGGTGATCCACAACGCGGGCAGCATCGACCGCGGGTACGAGTCGGTTGAGGTTGAGCTGCGGCGGATGGGCGCGAACATCGAGCGCGTGAACGACTAGATCAATTTGGAATCAGGAGTTAGGAGTCTGAGCCCGCTTTCGCTCTCGGAAATTCGCCAATTCTTGCTTCGTGTCTCCTCCTTCCTGATTTTGTGGGGGTGCCAATGTCTGAGTGGCTTGCGCAGTACGGGCCTGTGACGCAGGCGCTGTTCGCCACGGTTTTCACGTGGGGGATGACGGCGCTCGGGGCCGGGCTGGTCTTCTTCTTCAGGGCGATCCACCGCCATGTGATGAGCGGCATGCTGGGGTTCGCCTCGGGCGTGATGATCGCGGCCTCCTTCTGGTCGCTGCTGGCACCGGCCATCGCGATCGGGCAGAAGGCGGGCGGTTCCGGCTTGGCGCCGGTGGTGACCGGTTTTCTGGCGGGCGGCGCCTTCCTGTGGCTGTCGGACAAACTGCTGCCGCACCTGCACGCCGGGGGGCACCATCACGCCGAGCCGGAGGGCATCCGCACGCGCTGGGAACGCAGCGTGCTGCTGGTTCTGGCCATCACGCTTCACAACATTCCCGAAGGCCTGACGGTGGGCGTGGCGTTCGGCGCGATCGGGGCGGGCGCCGGCAGCGGCGCGACGCTGGGCGGCGCCATCGCCTTGGCGCTGGGGATCGGGCTCCAGAACTTCCCGGAGGGGGCGGCGGTCTCCGTGCCGCTGCGGCGGGAGGGGCTCTCGCGCCGGAAGGCCTTTCTGTACGGGCAGGCTTCGGGCCTCGTGGAGCCGATGGCGGCGGTGGCCGGCGCGTACGCGGTCTCGAGCATGACGGCGGCTCTGCCTTACGCGCTGGCGTTCGCGGCCGGCGCGATGATCTACGTTGTGGCCGAGGAGCTGATTCCCGAGGCGCAGCACGTGCGCGGTTCGGACGTGCCCACGATGGGCGTCATGACCGGTTTCGCCACCATGATGGTTCTCGATGTGGCGCTGGGCTGAGGCCTTCCCGGTGGCGCCTTCGATGAAAAAAGCGGTTTACCTTTCAGGAGGCTTCAGGTAAGCTATGGACGTTTCTGATCATGCGCTGAAAGGGGGCGTTTCTGGAAACGCAACGGAGTGGTGGAGTTAAATACAAGCGGATTCTGTTGAAGCTGAGCGGAGAGGTGTTAGGGAACCGGGCTTCGGGCGAGTGCATTGATCCCGACGCGCTGGCTTCGATGGCGCGGCGCGTGGCGAGGATCGTGGAGTTGGGTGTGCAGATCGGCATCGTGCTGGGCGGAGGAAACATCTTCCGCGGGCTCAAGGGCGAGGCCCGGGGCGTCAACCGTACGACGGGCGACAACATGGGCATGCTGGCCACGATCATCAACGGCCTGGCGATGCAGAATGCGCTGGAGCAGCTGGGGCTGGAAACGCGCCTGCAGACGGCGATCGAGATGCATCAGGTGGCGGAGCCGTTCATTCAGCGCAAGGCGATGCGGCATTTGGAGAAGGGCCGGGTGGTGATCTTCGCGGGCGGCACCGGCAACCCCTATTTCAGCACCGATTCGGCCGCGGCGCTGCGCGCCAGCGAGATCGGGGCCGAAGTTTTGCTGAAGGCCACCAAGGTGGACGGGATTTACACGGCGGATCCGAATCTGGACCCGCACGCGACGCGGTACGAGAAGGTGACATACGAGGACGCTCTACACAAGCGGCTGAAGGTGATGGATTCGGCGGCGTTCGCGCTGTGCATGGACAACCGGATTCCGATCGTGGTGTTCGATTTCTACGACGAGGACGCCCTGGAGCGGATCGTGTGCGGTGAGACGATCGGCACGCTGGTGGGCGACAAAACGCAGATTGGATAGAGCAGGAGAGATGTGATGGAAACGTTGGACGATGTGCTTCTTGACACGATGGAGAAGATGGACAACACCCTCAAGGTGTTGAAGGACCAGTTTGCCGGACTGCGCACGGGGAAGGCTTCGCCCGCTTTGGTCGACGGCGTGCAGGTGATGTACTACGGCGTGCCGACGCGGCTGCGCGACATCGCGAACATTTCGACGCCGGAGCCCCGCCTGATCGTGATCAGCGCGTACGACCCCACGGCGCTTCCGGAGATCGAGAAGGCCATCCTGGCGGCCAACCTCGGCGTGACGCCGCGGAACGACGGGCGCGTGGTCCGCGTCCCGATTCCCGAACTGAACGAGGAGCGCCGCAAGGAGATCGTCAAGGTGGCGAAGCGCGAGGCCGAGGAGGCCCGCATCTCCGTGCGCAATGTGCGCCGCGATGCGAACGAGCTGGTCAAAGCGTTGCAGAAGAACGGCAAGATCACGGAAGACGAGCGCGACCGCGGGCTGAACGAGGTCCAGAAGTCGACGGACGCGCGGATCGCGAAGATTGACAGCGAATTGAAGAACAAAGAAGCGGAAGTGATGGCCGTTTAAGGCGGTTGCTTTTGCGAGACGGAGGCACGAGTTATGGCTGATCAGGATGAGGCTACCCAAGGAACGATTCCCCCGAAAGTGACGCCCTTTTCCAAACCGGAAGGGGCTTCCCCGATCACGCCCGCAGCTCCGGGCGCTCCGCGTCCGATCACGGTTCGGCTGAGGCCCGTGGCGCCGGCACCTGCGGCGGAGACGGCGGCCGAAACCCCGGCGGTGCCCACGGCCGCTCCGGCGGTGGGCATCCCCACGCCGGCGCCCCTTAATCCGCGCGCGACGTCGCGCGTCCCCGTGCCCGAGGCGGTGGCGGCGGCCGCCGCGACGGCACCGCTCCGGACCGCCACGGTGCGTCTGCGTCCGGTCGCCCCCATGGCGGCGACGCCGGCGCCGGCGCACGTCGCAGGCGCCACCCAGCCGATCGCCAAGATGGAGCCGGTGGCCGCGCCGGCGATTTCGCCGATTTCGCCGATGCAGCCGCAACATCCCCCGGTCCCCGGGTCGAATCCGCTGCCGCAAGGCCCCAAGCCGCCGTCGGGTGCGCAGGTGCAGGCCGCCAAGTCCAAGACCTCGCGCATTTCGTTGGATTCCGCGATCGGCGTCGCTCCTGTGGGCTCCGAGAAAGAGGCGCCTAAGACGATCCGCCTGAAACGCCCGTCGGATCTGGCGGCGCCCGCTCCCACGGTTCCGAAAGGTCCGTCGGCAGCGGTGCGGCAGACTTCGCGCATCCCGGATTCCGCCTTGCCCACTGCGGAGCCGGGGGCGGCGGAGTCGGCGTCGGTGACGCAGAAGAAAACGCTGAAGATCAAGCGTCCCACGGGCGCGAAGGAGGAGGCGCCGGCCGCCGCCGCGGGCGGCGAAGCGGCGTTCCCCGAGGGCGTGCAGATGACGCCTCTCAGCCCGCTCGGCCTCCCTGCGAAAGAGGAGTCGTCGATCTTCACGACGATCGCCACGGTTGCGGCGGCGGCGTCAATCGTCCTGCTCCTGGCGCTGGCGTGGTGCCTGGCCGCGCACGCGATCAGCCCGTCGGCCGGCAAGAACGCGCTCGCTTCTGTCAGCCTCGGTTCGCTGGAGCTGCCGTGGGGCGGCCGCCTCAACTGAGTGCCGCATCCGAACAAGGCCGCCGGGAAACCGGCGGCCTTTTTGTTTTCGGGGCGAGGCTTTGACGCGTCTCAAGAGATTGGGTAGAATACCCCAACATGGAGCAGACTATCCAGAGCCGTGCGGGCCTGAGGCGGACGTTGGGGCAGGTGCTCGCGATTACGGGCACCACCCTGATCGAGGCGATCCAGCAGCCGGTCGCGTTCCTGATCCTGCTGTCGGCGGTGCTGATGACGCTGCTGGTGCCGGTCTTTGAGTTCCAGCGGTTCAGCGAGGATGGCCGCCTGGCGCGCGACAGCGGGCTCTCGTGCATGCTGGTGTTCGGCCTGGTCTTGGCGGCCGGCACGGCGGGGCGGTCGGTCGCGGAGGAGATCTCGCGCGGGACGGTGGCGGCGGTGATCGGGAAGCCGGTTTCGCGCGTGACGTTCTTGCTGGCCAAGTGGCTCGGGGTGGTTGCCGTGGTCGCGGTCTTTTGGTGCGGCGTCTTGGCATCGACCCTCGTGGCGGAGCGCTGCTCGGCGCACTTCGTGACGCTGGAGGACTTCGTGGGGGACGCCACGGATCCCGTCACCCTGACGCTGGGCTTTGCGGGGGTCGCCGTGGCGCTGATCGTGGCGGCGGTCCGGCATTACGTCTGGCGGCGGCGCTTCGGGGTTTCGGCGTTTGTGGGCGTGACGGCGTCGCAGGCGCTGGTGGCGCTCCTGTCGGCCGTCTGCAGCCGCTTCGGCCAGCTGTTTCCGGCGCTGGGTCAAGCGGCCTGCGAGGGCGAACACGCGCGCGTGTCGTCGCAGCTTCTGCTGTACCATCCGGCGCTCAACCTCCGCGTGATCCCCGTTGCGCTGCTGGTGCTGTTTGCGCTGGCGGTGTTCGCGGCCTTGGCGACCGCCCTGGCGACGCGCCTGCAGACGGGCGCGGCCCTGGCGGTGTGCGCGACGGTGCTGATCCTCGGTTTGGCGGGGGATTCGCTGATGGGGCACGCGCCTTTGTTCTCGGCCCGAGGTTTGGCCGCGGGCGTGCTGCCGGATGTCCAGAGCTTCTGGTTGTGCGATGCGGTGGCGCGCGGCGGGCGCGTCGCCGCAGGGTATGTGGCCATGGCCGGCGCGTATGCGTTGACCTGCTGCGCGCTCTGCCTGACGGCGGGGTGTTGGGCGTTTCAAGAGCGGGATCTCGGATGAGCCGGAGCTCGGCAGTCAGGAGTTGAACCTTGGTTGAGACGGCAGTCATAGAGACGCGGGGTCTGCGGAAGGTTTTCCGCGACTTCTGGCGGCGGCCGACGGTTGAGGCGGTCAAGGGGCTCGACCTTTCGGTGAGGGCGGGCGAGGTGTTCGGCCTGTTGGGCCCCAACGGCTCGGGAAAGAGCACCACGATCAAGATGCTGCTGGGGTTGCTGCATCCCACGGCGGGCGAGATCCGCGTGCTGGGGGCGGCCCCCGACGATACGCGGGTCAAGGCGAGGATCGGCTACCTGCCCGAGGTCTCGCACCTGCATCCTTTCCTCACGCCGCGCGAGACGCTGATGTACTACGCGAGCCTGTTCGGCCTGAGGCACAAGGAGGCCGTGCGGCGCACGCGGGAGCTCTTGGCGATGGTGGACCTGGAGCATGCGGCGGACCGTGCGGTGGGCCGCTTCTCAAAGGGCATGGCGCGCCGCGTGGGCTTGGCGCAGGCGCTGGTGAACGCGCCGGAGCTGCTGGTGCTCGACGAGCCCACGTCGGGTTTGGACCCGATCGGGTGCCGCGAGGTGAAGGATATCGTGCGGGCCTTGGCCAACGGCGGCGTGACGGTGCTGATGACCTCGCACCTGCTGGCGGACGTCGAGGACGTGTGTTGCCGCGTGGCCATCCTGGAGGGCGGCGTGCTGCGCGCCGAAGGCAAGATCGCCGAGCTGCTGCGCCAGCCGGACGCGGTCCGTTTCATGATCGAAGGGCTGGACGATCAGGCGGCGGCGGCGCTGCGGAGCGAGCTCGAGTCCCGCATGGGGCGGAGGGTCCAGCAGGACTACCCGGCGATGAGCCTGGAAGCCTTCTTCCTGCGGGTGGTGGCTCAGGAGGGACGTCTGCACACGTTCGAGATGGCGCCGTTTCTGAAGGCGCGCCGCGGGGTGGCCTCGGGAGAGGGTGGCACATGTTCAGGCGTCTGACAGAGAGCCTGCGCCGCATCGGCGGGGTTTCGCTTCTGGCCGTGCGCGCGTCGCTGAGGACGAGAGTGTTTGCGGCCATGTTGGCGCTGCTCGCCGTCTGCGTGCTGGCATTGCCGGGCGCGGTCAAGGGCGACGGCACGCCCGCGGGCGAACTGTACATCCTGCTGGCGTACACGCTCGGCTTCGCCTTCGGTATTCTGTGCCTGGCGACGCTGTGGTCGGCGTGCGCACTCTTCGCGGCAGAGATCGACAGCGCGCGCATGCAACTCTCCTCGGTCAAGCCCGTGCGGGCGTCGGAGTTCTGGCTGGGCAAGTGGCTCGCGCTGCTTCTGCTCAACGCCGTCCTGCTGCTGGCGGTCTATGCCGGGGTTTATGCGCAGGTGCAGTGGAAGATGCGCGCGAACGGATGGGATGCCGCGGAGCGGCCTTCGAGCCGGCGCGTCGCGCGGCCGATTCTGCCGACCCCGAAGGAGGAGGCGCGGCAGGCGTATGCGCAGATGCTGGCGCAGAAAGCCCTGCCGGAAGGGGTGAGCGAGAAGACGGCGCTGCGGGTGCTGGAGTCGAAAGCCCGCGAGAAATACGACGTGATCAGCCCCGGCGCGCAGGCGGGGTGGCGCTTCAGGCTGGCGCGGCCGGTGGGGGTCGGGGAGGCCGTGACGGTTCGCATGAAGTTCGACACCGAGTACAGCACGCGCGAGCAGGTGAAGGGGGTCTGCCGCCTGCGCTGCCTGCAAGCGCCGGAACAAATGGTCGAGATTCCGCTCGACGACTTCACGCTGAACGAGATCGAGTTCGCGGTGGACACGCGGGCGTTTCTCGGCGAGGGGCCGGCGGGCGGGCCCCGGCGGACGGCAGCGGGGCCGAAGGGACTGCGGGACTTCGAACTGACGTTTCATCACACGGGCGACCCGAAGCGCGCCTCGGCGCTGATGCTGCGTTTCCGTCAGGACGTGGTGCTGTTGACGTCGGGGGGGGCGTTCGAAGGGAACCTGTTGCGGTCCGCCTGCGTCCACTGGGGCGTGCTGGCTCTGCTGGCGGCGTTCGGGCTCTCCTTGAGCGCCTGCTTCTCCCTGCCGGTGGCGGCGTTTGCGGCGACCGTTCTGCTGGCGCTCACGATGGTCGGGAACTCGGTGGTGCGGGTCGTGTCGGAGGAGGACGAGAAAGATTGGCGGAACCGGATTGGCATCTGGGTTTCGCGCGGCGTGTCCGAGGCGACAAGCCATGCGATGCAGGCCGAGCCGCTCACGGCGCTGACGCGCGGCGAGCGGATTGATCTCGGCGTGCTGGGCGCGTCCGTGGCGTGGAACGTCCTGCTGGTCCCGCTTCTTCTGGCGGGCGCGGGATGCTGGGTGCTCCGGCGGCGGGAACTGGCGGACGCCGATTAAAAGTCGTCGGTGGCCCGGGGGCCGGTGCGAAAAAGCGCCGGCGCGGGGCCGAGGAGGAAATGCGATGAACGTGACGCGGAGGGGTTTCTTGCGGGCGGCCATGGTTTCGGGAATGCTGCCGGCAAGCGGTTGCTTGAGCTTTCCCCGTGGCCGCGCCGGCCTGAGGGCGAAGCGGTCCGGCGCGCGGCTGAACGTCGCGGTGATCGGCGTGGGCGGGCGGGGCCAGGCCAACTGGAGCGCGGTGTGCGAGGCGGGCGAGCGGATCGTGGCGCTGTGCGATGTGGACGAGACCGCGCTGCTGGCGGGCCGCGAGAAGGTGGCGCAGTCGAGCCCAGAGGTGCGGCTGTATAAGGACTTCCGGGTCATGTTCGAGGCCGAGGCCGGAATTGACGCGGTGTTCATTTCCACGCCGGATCACGGGCACGCGGTGCAAGCGTCGTGGGCGATGGATAAAGGGTGCCACGTTTACATCGAGCCGCCTCTCGCGAGGACGCTCGGGGAGCTGCGTTTCTTGCAGGAGAAGGCGGAGGCGCGCGGCGTGATCCTGAGGTTGGGCGATCAGGGGAGCGCGGCGTCGGAGTTCCGGCGCGCGGTCGAGATTCTGCGGTCGGGGATCATCGGCGAGGTGACGGAGGTGCACGCGTGGACGGGGCGTCCCGTATGGCCGCAGGGTGTGAAGCGTCCCGAAGGCAGCGATCCTGTGCCGGTCACGCTGGACTGGGACTTGTGGCTGGGTGGGGCGCCGGTGAGGCCTTTCAAGGAGAAAGTCTACCACCGCTACAACTGGCGCGGCTGGCACGATTTCGGCACGGGCGCCTTGGGCGACGTGGGATGCCACCTCTTGAACATGCCGTTCCGCGTGATGGAACTGGGCGCGCCCCTCTCGGTGGAGGCGGTTGACGTGACGGAGCGTTCGGACGAGACCTATCCGCGGGCCAGCCATCTGCGTTTCGAATTCAAGGCGCGAGCCCGGCATCAGTCTCCTGTGACCATCGATTGGTACGACGGCAATTGGAAACCGACCGCGGGCCAGCTGCCGCAGGTGGCGGCGTTCGGTCAGCTGTCGGCGTCCGGTTGCCTTCTGGTGGGGGACGGCGGCATGTGGCTGGTCGCGGATGATATCGGGTTGCGCCATCTCGTGGCCTTGCGAGGGGAAGAGAAGGCTTCGGATTTCGAGGATCACAAGGCCTGCGCGTCTGTGGCCGCATTGCCGCAGGGCCCGGGGCTGCAGCGCGAGTTTCTCGACGCGGTCCGGGATGGGAGGCGGAACGCCTCTGAGCGGGCGCGGATGGCGGCGATGATGGAGACCGTGCTGACGGGGTGTGTCGCGCAACGCGTGCCCGGGCGTTTGGCGTGGAACAGCCGCAAGTGCCGTTTCGAAGGCCGCGAAGAGGTGAGCCGGCTGGTGGCGCCCACGCCCCGCGAGGGCTGGTCGTGCCGGACGTCGCGGGGGAGGAAGGCGTGAGACGTCTGGCGAGGGCCTGGTTCGTGGCGGTGGCGTTCGCGGCGTTCTGCCCGCTGCGTGCGGATGAGGCGGTGGCCGTTGGTCACCTCTCCTTCCTGTACACGTCGGAAGATCAGCGAAAGATCTTCCGGTTTGACGAGACGGGCGCGGTGGCCTGGGAATATCCGGCGGATACGGCGCGGGACGTGTGGCAACTTCCGAACGGCAACGTGCTGTTTCCTTACAGCGTCAGCAACGGGCTGAACGACGCCGAGACGGGGGCGATGGAGGTGACGCCCGACAAGCGGATCGTGTGGCGGTTCAGAACGCGCGGCCAGGTTTACTCGTGCCAGCGCATGGCGGACGGCAACACGCTGGTCGGCGCGACGCAGCAGGGTCGGCTGCTGATCGTGAACCCGGCGGGCGCGGTGGTCAGATCGTTCGCGGTGAAGAACGCGGCGGCGGGACACGGCAGCATGCGGAATGTGCGGGCGTTGGCGGACGGGCATTTTCTGGTCGCGGAAGAGAGCGCGCGTGCGGCACGCGAATACGACGCGGACGGCAATCTGGTGCGCGAGTTCGAGACTCCTTTTCCGACGTATTCGGCCATCCGTCTGCCGTCGGGGAACACGATGACGTGCGGGAAGACGGGGATCGTCGAGTTCGGGCCTGAGGGCCAGCCCGTTTGGGAGCTGAAAGTCAGCGATGTGCCCGGGCTGGGCATCCGCTGGTTTGCCGGCATGCAGGTGTTGCCGAACGGACATCTCTTCATCTGCAACGCCGGCGGCAAGGTGCCCTTCGCGGAGATTACGAAGGAAAAGAAAATTGTCTGGCAGGCCGATCCCGCCGCGTTCAAAGGGTCGCGCGGGCACGGGATCCAACGTCTGGACGTGGCCGGGCCGCCGCTCAAGTAAGGCCGCCCCTTTCCGTTTTTTTCATCTTCCGGTTGCGGCCTGATCGCGACGCGTGCACAGGCCAGGGCCGCCGCCTTTCTCCGCGCCCGCTCTTCGGGAGCAGGCGCCGCGATTGGGTTTTTCGGCCTTGCGCAGCGGGCAGGAGAGCGGAAAAACAACGGCGCGCGCCTGTGCAGACGGTTTGAACGGGTGAAAGACCGGGCGCGGCTTTTTTATCACACCTTCGAAGGTGTGATAAAATACAGGTTCACTGAAACGACTCCGAAAAAGGACGTGACCGGAAGGCGACGTGGCCGGGCGCCGAACTTGGGGACGTGGCCGAGCTGGCCGGGGCGTTGGCCCCACATGCCCATGGGGCGAAGGTGGCGCTGGCGTGGCGAGCGCCCGTGAGGCGGTCAGGGCCTGTCGGGCGTCTGCCCGGGCGCGGCCCGCAAAGCGTCGGCCCGGATCCATCCCCGGTTGCCGGCGGAGTCGACCCGCACCCATGAGCCGGCGTTTTCGAGCAGGATCGCGGAAGAGCCGGGGTTTAGCGCGAAGAGGACGGCCGCAGA
>Ga0116170_10006094_pt1 | contig 10641 bp, 8 predicted proteins | sample AD_JPNHW1_MetaG_FD_89797 | JGI IMG/M metagenome (GOLD analysis project Ga0116170, IMG submission 89797) | Active sludge microbial communities of municipal wastewater-treating anaerobic digesters from Japan - AD_JPNHW1_MetaG | ecosystem: Engineered > Bioreactor > Anaerobic > Digestate | place...
AACAAAATGTTGAAAATTATCGGTTAAATCGCGAATTTTACATTGGGATGCTGATTGAGTTCGGCAAATAGTGCATACATGAGTTCTTTTGATTCAATATACACTTTTCCGGTGTAGCATCTGTAATTTCCGGCGGAACTTTTTGAGACTGTCCAATCTTTTTTGAGGGGGATTGAGAACTTTTCAAGGATGAGATTTAAGTCTGAAATATTTTTTTCATCTCCGGCATCGGAAAACATTATGACTTTTAAATGAATTTCTACCGGATAAATTACTTCTGAAGTTGTTGTTTTTACTGGCATATTTTACAGGCTTGCAAGAATTCCAAGCACCAGCGAATTGATCTTTGCACGGGCATCATCGGCTCTTGAGCTGAGCAGTACAGGCACCTTGGCACCTGTGATTATGTGACCGTTCTGAGCATTTCCCCAGTAATTTACAAGTTTGCCGAGCACATTGCCGGACTCGATATTCGGCATAACGAGAACATCTGCTCTTCCGGCCATGACTGAATCGATTCCTTTGACTTTTGCGGCATATTCGGAAATTACATTGTCAATTGCGTAAGGTCCTTCAAGATAAGCGTTGATATCATCGAGCTCACCTTCAGCTTTCCTTCTCTGGATCTCAGCGGCATCAACTGTGGACTGTATCTTCGGACTGACCTTTTCAATTGCCGAAATATAGGCAACTTTCGGCTTTTCAAAGCCAAGTTTGTGGAAAACTTTCACTGCTCCTCTTGTCATTTCGATTTTTGTATTGAGATCAGGAAGCGGAATAAGTCCGCCGTCTGTAAGACCGACAAGCCTTCCGGTTTCTTTTGAAAGAGGATCTTCGAAAATAAGAATATCGGTAACGACAGGAGAATCTTTCAATCCTCTTTCTTTTCTGAGAATCGCTTTCATCAGCATTGCGGTTTCAACACTTCCTTTAAGGATGAGCTGAACTTTCCCGTCAACAGCATAATCGACAGATCTTGCACAGCTGATCTCATCATCGGCGCAGTCAACTATCTCAACTTTATTTTCAAGAATAGTTCCTTCGAGAAGATGCATTATCTTTTCTTTCGGACCGAAAAGTACCGGTTCCGCCAGATTTTCGCTTACCATATCAACAGCCGCTTCAATTGCAACTGCTTTGCCGGCACCGACTACCGCAACTCTCTGTTTTTTAGGTGATTTTTTCACGAAGGCAATAATTTCATCGAAAGTTCTGAACATTTTAAATATCCTCCGGTTAATTATCGTTGAATTAAAAGACTATTCCGAGATATACATTCAGGAAGTGATAAAGCTCTGTGTTCACAACATCGCCGTCACTGTTGAGTCCGTCAAGACCGCTTAACGGAACGCCGAGCTGATATTTAACTCCGCCGCGAAGACCGCTCTTGTTGGCATAGTCGATACTTATGAAAGGTTCAAATGAAACAGGAAGTCCGTTTCCGCCTATTGAATTGTTGGCGTAAAGCGCCATTGTATAGGTGGCACCGAGATCTATCTTCAATTCATCAAGAATATAGTAGGTTCCAAATAAACTTGCATAGTATCCTGCGGTAAATCTTCCGAGAAATTCATTCCAGAGCGTGGAATTGAACTTGTAGTCCTTGTTAAATCTGAAATTCTGAACTTTTGTATCCAGATTTGCAGAATCACTGTTTATCGAATTGCCGGGATTGTTCCATGAATCGCCCTGAACGAAATCGGCATCATCAGGAGAAGCCACACCGGTAAGAAGTGAAAGATGAAATTTCTTGGGAATTGCACGGTATTCCAATTCAACCGCAACTCCGACAGACTCAGTCTTCACGCTCTTTTCATCTTTATCAACGATCATTTGACCGATACTTCCGTAAAGAAATGCAAGCTCAGCACTGAGAGAAAAATTCTTGTGGTGAAGTTTCAGCCAGCCGTCAAACTTCCAGAGCTTCGCATTCTGGTTTACAAGAGCATAAGTGTTTTCACTGTTATAATTATTATCAGTGATCGGAAGAGAAACCTTGTTTGTCTCGTCCCATATCATTGAACCTTTATCTTTCCACGAAAACATGACCATTGCACCGAATTCAGCCACAGTCTGCTCGTTGAGAAGCTTATTCTCAAGAAGTTCAGGATCGTCCTCGTTCATCATGAACATTGCACTGACATTGTATCCATCATCTTTCTGTGACGAGTCGATGAGATAGTCGTGAAATTTTTCAAGAACGCCTGAAGAAGCAAAGTCGAATGCGGGAATGATCTTGAATCCGCCGACTGGAATAGTCAGCTGAATTCTGTCCATATAATCTCCTGTAGACTGGTCATTTATTTCGTTACCGTCATTATAAAGAAGTCCAAGACCCCAGTTGAAAGGCATTCTTCCTGCCTTGAGTTCTCCGATCGGAGTATCAACCGATGCCCAAAGACCTTCAAAAATGATGTTTGCTGAGTTTGCAAGCTGTGCATCTCTGAGCAGTCCGTTATTTCTGGTATCCGCTTCAAAATTGTCAGCACCCATTACTGTATTTCCGAATATCGACATTTTTGTGTGGATCTCAAGAGTTTCAGCGATGTCTATCACGGGTTCGAGATGGAGTTTAAGCCATGCCCATGAAAGTATGTCTTCTTTTGACGAACTTTTTGCTGTATATACTCCGTTGGACTCATCCAATCCGACAACTTTTGTCGATGAAAGATACGGGTTATTTCCGTTCAGAATCATGTTTGATGTCAGCTTGTTTGCAAATGCAAAATAGCCGTAAAGTTCGAAGAATTTAGATGGCTTACCTTCTTTAATTTTAAGAGCCGGTACTGGAGCCGCTTCAACTTTGGCTTCTTTTTCAGGTTCAGGCTCAGCTTCTGGTTCAGCTGCAACTTCCTGTTTCTGTTCAGGAGCCGGTGCAGGTTCTGTTACCGGTTCAGACTGAGTCTCAGGTTCAGCAGGAGTTTCATTTACAGCTTCATCAGTCGTCTGATCTGTGGAAGCGTTTTCCTCTTTGTCTCCATTCTCCTGTGAAAATACAGGAAGCGAAAACAGCAGGAACGATGCGATTAAAAGAACTCTGAACATTATTTTTTCCTCTCTTAGTGATTTATTTCCTTCAGCGTGACGATCTTCATTTTATTCTCGACAAGTATCTCTTCTGTTGCAGGCATATCCCAGCTCTTTATTGCAATAAATGCACTGTTCTTTCCGGCAGAAAGTGTGTAGATATAATCAATATTTATCTCATTTTCACTCAGAAGTTTCGCAATTTTCATCAATTCGCCCGGTTTATCCGGAAGATTTACAACAATTATCTTCACAACATTATGCGACACATCGATCTTATTGAGAATCTCATGCGCCTTCTGTGTATCGCTCACAACGATACGAAGCTCGCCGAAAGCCGCAGTTTCATTTATTGTAAGTCCGAGAATATTTATATTTCCGTTACTGATCGCTTCAAGAATTCTGCTCAATACACCCGGCTCATTTCTCAATAGAACCGAAATCTGTTCAACTCTCATAATCCCTCCATGTTATTTCAGCCGGCTGTTAACATACCATTTAAATTGCAGGATTGTCAAAATTTTCAGAATTATATTTAAAAACATTAAAATTTGACTCTAAAAATCATGCGTGTTAAAACTCCGAGTCGATTTTGTTCATATTCTGGGAAATAAAAAAATGTCAGTTGATGTTGCCGTAAAAAACACTCTTTCTGTCGGTATTGATGTCGGGTCGACCACTGTAAAGGCGGTCGTTCTGGATAGTAAAAACAGCATAATATGGAAAAAATACGAGCGCCACAATACAAAACAGCCTGAGCTTGTAAGAGATCTTCTTACTCAGATTGAAAATGCTTTTCCGCAGTCAGATTTCAGCCTGTTCATTACAGGAAGCGGTTCGAGAGCTATCGCAGAATCGGTAAATGCCCATTATATTCAGGAAGTTAACGCAGTCTGTTATGCTGTGGAATCGATGCATCCTGATGTGTCTGCTGTTATCGAACTTGGCGGTCAGGACGCAAAAGTCATTATCTGGAAAGGTGAAGTCGATGACCGCTCCACTCTCTCGTTTATGAATGATAAATGTGCCGGCGGAACCGGTGCCACGATTGACAAAATACTTGATAAGATTGGGCTTTCCACCATTGAAGCCAACAAAATAAGAGCTCACGGAAAGACAATAAATCATATCGCCGCCAAGTGCGGAGTTTTTGCCGAAACAGATGTTGTCGGACTTTTGAAGGCCGGTGTCGCAAAAGAAGATATTTTCGTATCGCTCTGCACCGCCATCGTCAAACAGAACCTTGAAGTTCTTGTCAGAGGCAATGTTCTCAAAGACAAAGTCCTGCTTCTTGGCGGTCCGCACACCTACCTTCCGGCGCTGACCGATATCTGGCGCGAACAGCTTCCTGTGACATGGAAGATTCACAAGTTCGAGCCGGTTTGCAAAGATATTGAAAAAGCGATATTTGTGCCTGAAGATTCACAGTATTTTGCAGCGACAGGAGCAGTGCTCTTTGGAAGAAAGACCGACGAACTTTCCAGCAATTCCGGCAACTTATACATTTACAAAGGAACTGCGGAACTTGACGCTTACATTGCAAAGGGGCGGCTTTCAAAGCTTGAAGCAAGCGGTGCCATAATCGACGGACTTGTCCAAAGTGACGAAGAAGTAATTGAATTTGCAAAAAAATATTCCATTCCTGAATTCATTGCTCCGGAATTTGAAAAAGGAAAAATTTATGAATGTTATCTGGGGATCGATGGAGGTTCGACAAGCACAAAACTGGTGCTGATAAACCGGAAAAAAGAGATCCTCTACAAAGATTATCTCCTTTCCAACGGCAATCCTGTGAGCGATGTCCGTGAAATGTTCGTGAAAATGGAAAACTGGAGAAAAAACAAGGAAATAGAGATAAAAATACTCGGAAGTGCAGTCACCGGATACGCTTCTGCCATTTTGAAAACCGCATTCAATCTTGATAAAGCGATCGTCGAGACTGTCGCTCACATGAAATCGGCAGTTGCATATTACGGCGAAATAGATCTGATCTGCGATATCGGAGGTCAGGATATAAAAGTCCTTTTCATGAAGCACGGTCGGGTCGTTGATTTTAAACTTAACACCCAGTGCAGTGCGGGGAACGGTTTTTTTCTTCAGGGAATGGCGGCGCAGTTCGGGATTCCTGTCGAAAAGTATGCTGAACATGCCTTCAAGGCGAGGAAAGCCCCCGCTTTTAATTATGGTTGCGCTGTTTTCATGGAGCAGGACAAGGTCAATTTTCAGCAGTTAGGCTGGTCAAAAGAAGAAATCATGGCAGGTCTTGCGCTGGTTCTGCCGAAAAATATCTGGAACTATGTCGTTCAGGAATCAAATATTGCAAGACTCGGAAAAAATATCGTGCTTCAGGGCGGAACTCAGAAAAATCTTGCGGCGGTTAAAGCTCAGGTCGACTATATAAAAAGCAGGATTCCCGATGCAAGGGTGAATGTTCACAGATATGCCGATATCTGCGGAGCTATCGGTGCGGCAATGGTCGCTGTTGATTCAAATATTGAAAGATCATCGTTCACAGGGATTGCAGATGCTTCAACTGTTGAATATTCCACAAGAAATGATGAATCGACAAGATGCCGTTTCTGCACAAATAAATGTCCGAGAGCTTTCATTGATATAAAAACCGCAAACGGCGGGCATATCAGGTTCATTTCAGGCAATCAGTGCGAAAAAGGAATGGCGGAAAGTGCTGAAGATATGCGTGAATTTGCCGCAAAAAGGGATGAATCGCTTAAAAAAGTGCGCAATCTCGTCGATGAGGCGGCTCATCTTGTGTTCAGTGATTTTGAATTTGAGAAAATGCCTGAAAACGGTGCCGATATAGATCAGTCGAAATATTATCCGAAAAATGAAAGAAGGCCGGTCCAAAATCCTAAATTCGAAGCATCACCCAAGGAAGTTATCGAAAAAAGGAAAAAGATGGTCATCGGCATTCCGAAACTTCTCAACATGTACCTTTATTCTCCATTTTTCTCAACTTATCTCAGAACTCTTGGAATGAAAGTTGTTTACAGCGACTATACCAGTGATGAACTCTGGGCAAAAGGTAATAAATGGGGTGCGATCGACCCGTGTTTTCCTGCAAAAGTCGCTCCGGCGCATATTTACAATCTTCTACTCAAAAAAGAATGCACCCATATCTGTTTTCCGATCATAACACACCTTCATTCCTCGGTTTTGAACACTCTGGGCAACAATGCATGTGTCATTCAGATGGGAACTCCAGAAGTTGTGAATGCCGTTTTCAAGCGGGAGACCGATTTTTTTGCAGATAACGGCATTGATTACTGGAGACCGCTTGTGAGCATGGATAATCCGGTTGAGATAAATGAGATACTTTATGAATATTTCAAGGAAAAGTTTGAGCTGACAAGTGACGAAAATGCGTGGGCTGTGAATCAGGGTTTGAAGGCAATGGCTTGTTATTATTCGACTTTACAGACCTCTGGCGCAGAAGTTGTCAATGATCTGATACTCCACGACAAAATGGGAATACTTCTTGTCGGGCATCCTTATCACCACGATCCGGGACTTAATCACAAAATACTCGAAAAATTCCAGTTAAAGGGCTTTCCTGTGCTCTGCATCGAGTCGCTTCCGGACAGTGCAAGTTTCATAGATCCCCTTTTTAAAGATGAAGAAACAGAAAAAAACAGCTTTGACATCACCGATGTCTGGGGTAGAAATTTCAACAGGAATACTAACCTGAAGATCATGGCGGCACGAGTCGCGGCAAGACACACAAATCTTGCAGTCATCGACCTCAGCAGTTTCAAATGCGGACACGATGCACCGACCTATTCATATATCGACAACATCCTCGACGCATCAGCCACACCGCACTTCCTCTTCCACGACATCGACCAGAACAAACCCGGAGCCACATTCAACATCCGCATCGAAACCATCGAGTATTACCTTAAACAAGAAGAGGAAACGCAGAAGGGGAAAAAATAGGTATATATCACATAACTACAAAATCTCTAAAATTACTTCTATCAATAATTTTGGTATCAGCCATGTATGTTTCTGTAAAAGTTTTTGGCAGTTTCAGTCCTGACTTTGCCTTCCATTTGAACTCGAATCCTGTTAACTTACCAGCTGATTCCTCGACATAATCAACCTCCTGCTGCTGACGGGTACGCCAGAAGTAGCTGTTCGAAAAACTATTCTTATATGCATATTGTTTTTTTCGTTCAGATACGAGAAAATTCTCCCATAGAGCTCCCTTATCTTGACGCATATCCAGAGAATTAAAATTTCCGATGATCATGTTTCGTATTCCGTTGTCATAAAAATAGATCTTCCGGCTCTTTTTTATTTCACTCCTCAAGTTTTTATTGTAACTTCCCAATGAAAAAATTACATACCCGTGACCAAGGATGTTTACATAATTCTCAATAGTTTTTCTATCAACACCCACTGTTTGAGCAAGTTCATTATAATTAACTTCGTTTCCCATCTGCAAAGCAAGTGCCTGAACCAGCTTTTCAAGTATTTCCGGTTTTCTGATATTGGCATAAGCCAGAATGTCCCTGTAAAGATAACTGTTAACCAACTGTTTTAAAATATCCTTTTCTTCACCGGGATGATTTAACACATCAGGATAAAATCCATACAACAGACGATTTTCAACCTGTTGCTCAGCAACAAGATATCCATGGTGTTGCTCATATTCTTCCCAGCTTATCGGAAGAAGTTCATATTCCCATTTCCTTCCCGTCAAGGGTTCATTCAACTCATTTGAAAGTTCAAAAGATGATGAACCACTTACAAAAAGTTGCACAGATTTGAACTGATCGATTATTATTTTAAGAGTGATACCAATTCCAGGTATTCGTTGAGCCTCATCAATAAAAACTATCGTGGACTTTCCGATTATTCTCCGTAATTCTTCAGTATTAGGATTTGTTAAAAGTACCCTAACCGTCGGATCATCTGCATCTAAAAACAGATGTTCTCTGTCTTGTAAAAAATGCTGGATAAGAGTTGTTTTTCCAACTTGACGAGGTCCAACAACGACAATCGCTTTATTACCACCAGTTTTCTTAGCAATTACAGCATTTAAAGATCTTTCATACATAACATCCTCCATAAAAAAACACTAAGATCAGGGAACATAATCCCATATTGTTATAACTATTAGGGATTACATTCCCACATTGTTATACTATCCTGATAAAAAATATGCAAGAAAACGAATAAGTTTATTTAAGTCTCAGACAAACTGAAAAAAAAGGAAACACCATCCGCATTGAAACCATAGAATATTTCCTGAAACACGAAGAACTTGTGCTGAAGGGGAAAAAGCAGCGACACTTAAGTGGTCAAATCACCTCAACTTTCTGCAATTATATTCCATGCTTACGAGCTCAAATTCCCCGTAGCAGAAATCACCTTCCGGTCTTTTATAGATCAGTTTTGCCTTTGACGGGATTCTATATCCGTCTATATCTTTGTATTCTGAGGCTGGTGTTTCCCACGGGTTGTTGATATATTCCTTTCCGTCTGTTTCAAATCTGTCGCTGCTTATAAAATTCAACAATCTGCCTTCTTCATTAAAGTACAGAACGGCACTGACTTTAATGTCACCGTTTGTGAATGTTGCTTTCACGGTCAGATCATTGATGTTTTCCCACTGGATCTTTTTGTCGATAAGAGCGCCGGGAGCCATGAAAACCATGTCATTCAGCACTGTGACAGTCTCCCCTTGATCCATTTTTGGTCCGGAAGCATCAACGACAGTGAACAATCCCAATATTTTTACCTTAAAAATCGCCTTTGCATCTCTATATAAATGAAGGCCAATTGCCGGGATACCGCTCTTTTTTGCCACAATGTAAAACAACCGGGAATGGACATCGAAAAAATTATACTGAACCGATTTCAAAGGCATATAACCTTCGTTTGGTTTGAAACGGATGCCTCCTTTGAACTCAGCACGGAAATTCAAGATCTTTTCTCTTCCGGTAAAACCTGTGTAGCGGATGTACTTTTTCACTATTTCCGGCAGGTGGATAATGTCATTTTCGCTTAATATTTCAGGTTTGCAGTTTTTTGTGCGGTCAAGCTCATGTCTGACAGCTTTTTTGTATGCACATTTCATATTCAGACCCCCTTATTTTGTAAAGTCTCAATATTCTACAGCAATAGATTCATGTTACAAGGAAATGTTTCTTGCAAAAATCGACTGAATTTATATGCTGAACATGACATATTGAAACTTGAAAAAGAGGTGCCGAAATGAGTATGCAGCTTAATAAATTTGAAGAATATATTGATGAGAAAATTCTTAAGCGGGGAGAATCATATTTTAAAAACGGTCATGTCGGTGAAATTGAAGAGATTTCTTCCGGAATATTTAAAGTTATTGTTGAAGGAAGCGAGGATTATCTTGTAGAGCTGACTGTTGAAAACGGAGAAGTAAAAGATTTTTTCTGCGATTGTCCGTATGATGCGGGTCCCGTTTGTAAACATGTGGCGGCGACACTTTTCAGTCTGCGTGAAAACAGTCTGAAATTAGGAATGAAATTTTCATCTTCCAGTTCAAAAAAATCATCCAGACCTGTAAAAAAGAAAACCGTGGAAGAACAAGTACATGAATTGCTGGAAAAAGTTGATCATGATGAGCTTAAACAGTTTATTATGAACTTGTCGTTAAATGACACTGATTTCAGAGGTCTTTTTATTTCGTCATTTGTCCATTACAACACTGAAGAATCAAAAGAGTTTTATAGAAAACAGATAAAATCAATACTTTGTTCCTTTAAAGACGGACATGGCTTTATAAATCGCTATAGTTCAAGATATGCTGGCAGAGCCATAGATAATTTTTTAGAATCTGCTCAAAAACAGATAGAAGCAGGAAATTATAAAAGTGCTATTTTAATTTGTACCGCTGTAATTGAAGAAATGACCGCTGCTCTTCAGTACTCTGATGATAGTGATGGCGATATAGGAAATTCCATTTCTTATGCCTTGAAAATGTTTTCTGAAATTTCGGAAAAGCAAAAAAACGAGAATGTGAGGAAGCTTCTTCTTGATTATTGTTTTCATGCATACGATAAAAAAATATTTGAAGGATGGGATTGGCACCTTGATATGTTGTGGACGGCATCAAACTTAATAAAAACGGATGCTGAGACAGAAGAGCTTTTTCAAAGGCTTGAAAAAAACATGAAGTCAAAATACGAAGAAGAGGAACTACAGCAGATCATGTATGAAGTTCTACTTAAGAAAAACAAAGATGAATCTGAGGAATATTTAGAAAAACACATGAAAAACAGCGACTTGCGCAAGAAAGCAATTCAAAATGCGATTGACAATAAAAACTTTGAAAAAGCAGAACTGTTTGCACTTGAAGGCATTAATTACGATAAAAAAGAAAAACCTGGATTAGTAAGAGTGTGGAACGAATGGCTGTTAAAAATTGCTCAGGCAAAAGGTGATAAAGAAAAAGTTATATACTATGCCAGAGATCTCTTTATTGATAATGGTAATGGTCAAGTTTTTCTGGACAGAAAATTCTAAACAATTGGTGTGACCTGTTAAATTCTGTTGTCCGTTCATAGCTGTCATGCTGTTTCCAGTTTGGTTTTAACTTTCATGTTTCTGCTG
>Ga0116170_10006097_pt1 | contig 10639 bp, 13 predicted proteins | sample AD_JPNHW1_MetaG_FD_89797 | JGI IMG/M metagenome (GOLD analysis project Ga0116170, IMG submission 89797) | Active sludge microbial communities of municipal wastewater-treating anaerobic digesters from Japan - AD_JPNHW1_MetaG | ecosystem: Engineered > Bioreactor > Anaerobic > Digestate | place...
CGGGAATAATCCGGTCCTCATCGTTCTCGGCGGGCCGGATGACGGGATGACGTTCTCCCTGAAGCACGACACCCTGCGGATCGGCAGGGCCGATCCCCAGAACCCGGCCCGGATCAACCCCGAGGACGACCTTGTCCTGTCGCAGGGATATTCCTCCGTGAGCCGGGTCTCCCGTCCCCATGCCCGTCTCGTCCGGGACAGGAAAACCTGGCGCATCGCGGACTGCGGGAGCAGCGGGGGCACCACGGTCAATAAAAAATCCCTGCGTCAGAACGAGTACGTTCCGCTCCGTGACGGGGATCTGATCGAACTGTCAAAGGGGACGAGCGGCGCAAAACTTCTCGTTATCATCCCGGCGGATTCCTGAAGACGCCGCCCATTGCCATGGCCGGTTTTTGGCATGCGTCCCCTGGTGCAGGATGCAAAAAAAGTGTTTCAGGACTCGTCCTCAAAGAGGTGCCAGGGAAAGGAATCCGGGTATTCTCCGAGTGCATCCAGGAGTTCGTCGGCCGACTGGTAACGCTCTGTTTTGTCCTTGGCAAGGCATTTGAGGATGATCCGCTCGACCGCCGCCGCATCCGGGTTGAGATCAGAGGGGGGGATCGGATCTTCCGTGGTTATCCGGCGGACCATCTCCATCATGCTCCCGTCATCAAACGGTATCCGGCCGGTCACCAGCTCGTAAAAAACCGCCCCGATCTGGTAAATATCCGTCCGTTCGTCCGTGCTGCCGAAGGTTTCCGGCGCGATCTGTTCCGGCGCGGCATAGGAGAGGGAGAAGCCGGCAACCGTTGTTTTCCGGTTATTCTCTTCAAGGACCTTGCTGATCCCCCAGTCGGTGATCTTCGGGATCATGGCGTCGGTGAGGAGGATGTTCTGCGGCTTGATGTCGCGGTGGATGCACCTCTGCGCGTGGGCATACCGGATCCCTTCCGCAATGTCCCGGACAATACGGATCGCCAGTCCGGCCGGAACCGGTTTTGTAACGTTTTCAAGCGATCCGGGGACGTACTCCATCTCGACATAGGGAACCGGGAGGATGTTCACTGCCTTCACTTCGACAATATTGGGATGGTGCATGCTCTCCCACACCCGTATCTCGTGCAAAAAGGATCGTCCCGTCCGTTCGTTTGACCTGAGCGGGATCTTGACGGCAACCTTCTGGTTGTCGCTGGTGCGGTACGCGGAATAGACCATGGCAAACCCCCCGCTGCCGATCGGGGAGGGTCTTAGGTATTTATCCGCAAGTTCCTTGGGAAACGCGTTCATTGCGGGTGGCGGCGATGCCGGATCGGCTGCTGTCACGGTTGATGAAAGGGCAGCTTCCGGCACCCCGGTATCTGCCCCGCGACCCCGCCCCTCACCCGGTAACGGGGAAAGAAGCGTATCTCCGGAAGAATGTTCCGGGACGGTTGCATCTCTCCTTTTCCGGGAAAGGAAGATCGCCCCGCCGGCACTTCCGATAAGGACGATGCCGGAGATCCCCGCAAGGGTCCCGTACGGCAGGCCGCCCCCGGTGTCCCCCGCCGGTGGGGACGGGTTGAGGGAAGAATTGCCGGATCCTCCCGGAGCCCCGGCCGGGTCCGGGGCCGGGAAACTGCCGGTGACTGCCGGTCCTGCAGCAGCAACGCTCACATTACTGGCAGTGTGAACCAGTGTCCCGTTTCCGGCCACCCCCGCATCAGCCGGCGGGGGATCGGATACCCCGATGGCGGGTGTTGCCGGGGGTGTCCCCAGGGTGAAGGTGACCGGCACAATCAGGTCATCGCGTTTCGGGCCGCTGACCGCTGCGGAAAATGCGGTAAATGCCGCCTCTCCGTACAGTCTCCCGTTTCCCTGGAAGGTGAAGATGTTGGAACGGATCCGGTTGTTGAACAGGTAATCGCCGTTCAGGTCAAAATCGAACGTGTCATCGGTGGACGGGTGTTCGACAAAAACATGATACGTTCCCGGGATCAGGTGGGTGGCAGCGCTGTCGATATCCAGGGAATAGAATCCCTGAACATCCGGTTCGGCAACCGACCGGCCCGAATATTCCGGGCCGATTATCCAGACGGCAACTCCGGGTCGCGGGTGGCCGGTTGCCGTCCCGGAGACGGTGATCGTCCCGCCCTCTTGTGCCTCCGACGGCCTGGCCGTTGCCGACAACGATGGTTCGGCAAGCGTGATCGCTACGGAGTCATACACCGCAGTGCCCAGGTGGGCCGCGTCCCGCGGCGTGCTGACGGCATAGATCGTATAGGTACCGTTATTCAGGGGTACGTTGTGGGTGTCCCACAGCCACGACCACCGGGTATCCGTCCCGACGCGGACCGCCCTGAAGGTGGATACGTTGCTCCCGGTCACCGGATTGATCCTCGGGTCATTGCTCTCGATCTGCGAACCGGCCGGGTTGAGACTTGGCCCGGTAAAGAAGAGATAGGTTGTATCCGAATCGGTATTGGTACCGGAAAACGTGATCTCGTCGCCGAAGATATAGGATCCTTCATCCGGCGGGGAAGCGGATATGGTGACCCGTGACGGGCCCTCCTGTGCCGTGCTCCCGTTGAGGGACGCCGATACCGGCAACACCGCGGGCTGAAGGATCAATAACGCGATCATCAGTAAAAAAAAAGCATCTCTCATTGTTCCGGCTCCGGGATCCCGTTGTCCCGTCTTAGTAAGAATATACCGAGGTTTCCAGATGAATGTTACTCCGGGGAAGAATGGAGATACGTATGAACCGGTACGGCTTCGGATGCATGTATCCTGATATAGGAGAGGCGCCCCCTCTCACCGCGACTGGCACATCCCGAACATGCAGGCATCTCCGATGGGACAACGGTGCCCGCAGGAACCGCAGTTGTCCGGATCGATGGAGGTGTCCGAACAGCTCCCCCCGCAATCCGTCATTCTTACCCCGTCGAGCGCGTTCACGCCGCAGCCGCACCTGCCATCCGTGCAGGTCTGGGTGACGGGACAGACCGTGCCGCAGGCCCCGCAGTTGAACAGATCGGTCTTCAGGTTCGTGCACACGCCGTCGCATGTCACGTACCCGGGCTTGCAGGTACAGGAGCCGTTCAGGCAGGTTCTGCCTAATCCATTGCAGCTCACTCCACAGGAACCACAGTTGAAGTCATCCTCCTGCAGGTCAACGCAGGAAAAGCTGCAGTTCGTGTGTCCGGGAAAGCAGCCTCTGGACACACTTTCATTCGAATGATATACGGTCAGCCTGCCGTCATCGTAGTTGATCCTGGTGCTCGAGGAACACCCCGATGACAGTACCAAGAGGAGTACGATGAGCATGATGCCGGCAGCAGGCAGGGTAATTTTCACGATGGGGACCTACCTGTATCCTGAATTCTCCGGAAAGGATAAAAACGTATTGAATTATTTATCCTGCCGGATGAGGGTGCGGCTGCGGCCCGGAGCGCAGCAGGAGCCAAAGATGGATCCCGGAAGCATTCATTGATGCGGAACGCAGGGAAAGCCGGGGTGTAATACCGGTGGATCAAAAAGAATGACCGTTTTACCGGTGCCGGGTATGATTGTAAGTCACTACCCGGCAGCAGACACTACGGTCGGGGCACTCCTGCCTGACGAGAGGCAGACTGCCGGGCATCAGAGCGTGAAACCGCTCATGGACAGGGTTGCGCAGGAACCCTTGTAGCAGACCTCCCCTGAACCGCACTTCTTGCCGCATGCCCCGCAGTTGCTCGTATCAGTCTGGGTGTTCACGCAGGTTCCGCTGCATGAGGTATAGCCGCTGTTGCATAAGTCGGTGTAACCCCCGACGGACAGGGTTGCGCAGGAACCTTTCACGCAGAACTCACCCGAGCCGCACTTGGTACCGCATGCCCCGCAGTTGTTCTTATCATTCTGGGTATTCACGCAGTCGCCGCTGCAGGAGGTATAACCGCTGTTGCATAAGTCGGTGTAACCCCCGACGGACAGGGTTGCGCAGGAACCTTTCACGCAGAACTCACCCGAGCCGCACTTCTTGCCGCAGGCTCCGCAGTTGTCATGGTCCGAAGTCATATTCACGCAGTCCCCGCTGCAGGATGTCTGGCCGGCGATACATTGCGTATTTCCTCCCGCTGCGGCACTCCCGCCCGTTGCAGCGCACTGGCTGTTCTGGCAGACCTGCCCGGCAGCACAGGCATTGGCACAACCCCCGCAGTTGTCGTGGTCCGTGCGGATGTCCACGCAATTGCCCCGGCAGGTCATCTGCCCTGCAGTGCATTGCGCGTTTCCTGGAGCGCCCGATTCCCCTGACTGCGCACTACCGGCAGTTGCCGTGGTTACCAGGGCACCCTGACCGGAATCCGTTGATTTCTGGTTCGATACCTGCAGAAAAGTACAGCCGGCAGAGACCAGGAGGCAACCCAGAACCATGCACGCCAGTACCAGAAAGGATGAAGACGATGAACGCGTCATACGACAATGCTTCTTCCGAAGATGTATTTAAGCAGTGTTATTTTACTCCGGATAATTTTCCAGCTGATATCGCACTACCGGTATCAAATATGGGGGAACGGCAGGCCCCGCCGGGGGTGCCGCCGTATCCCGCACCTCCCGGCGACCTGCGTGCGCCCGCAGACCGGGCAAAGGCCGGACGGAGCGGGCCGGGCAGTGTCCCCTGATCGCTGCAATGCTGCGAGCCAGAGAACCTCCCGCTTGCCGGACCCGGGCCATGCCCCCCGGTACGGTCCTGCACGACAGGATTAAGAGGGAAAAAAGACAAGCGGTTCTCTATGGTATCCACTATCTCGGTCCTGTTGTACTTCCTTGTCGCGCTGATAATCTCCACGGTAATAATTTACTATGTTGCGAAAATATTCGGTGCAAAGGATAGTGTCATTACGGCGGTTCTTGCCGCTCTTGTCGGCACGGCTGTCTATGCCCTCTTTTATTATGTGCTGGGCCAGGGCCTGGCTGCTGCATTCATTGCAGGCATCGTCTGGCTGCTGGCATTGCAGAAACTGTATACTATCGGCTGGTTCAGGGCCCTGGTCATTGCGGTGTTCATCTGGATCGTAACGTCCATTGCCGGGATATTCCTTCCGGTGTTGTGAGAAACACCGGATCATCATGGGGCCGGGGATCGCTTCCCCGGCCGGCCCCATGGCGATTCCCCCTGCCATCTGTGCAAGGGGTCGGTCCTCCGACCAGGATTGCACCGATCACCTCATCGTCAGGGTCAAACACCGCAGGCCAAGAGAAAAATTGAACACTGGTCCGGGTTGCCCGGAAAGAAACCGGAATCATTCAGCACTATCGACGGGTTTGTTCTCAGAAACCCTCCTCTGAAACCTCATCTGCGTCTTGATCATGACGAATGTGAAATTCCCAAACAGGCTTTCCAAAGAAAATTACCCGGTAAACGAATTCTCAGTCAATCACAGGCATGGTTCTCGGAACACAAGTGAAATGAATTCAGAAAATCACCGTGAAAACGCCCAACACTTATAACATCGTTTGTTCCATGTTATTAGGTTGAAAAAAGGAGTAACCATATGGTTAATTTTGTTTTCCTTGTCGTTGGGATTCTCCTGTTGGGAGTCTCTTTTTATTCTTGCTCAAAGTGTCCGTACAGCAGCAAGCCTCTTTGTAATTTATGTAACATGGTCCCTCACAGCGGAGCCGATGACGAAAAATTTGCATGGTTACATTTTTTTACCCTTTGGCCTGGATTTTTTTTCATTTTTTTCAGTATTTTTCTCTGAGGGCCCCCTCATTTTTTATAAAAAACCTAGAACCTCCGGAAAAAAATTCAAGCGCGGTCCGGTAATTATCGGGAGCGGCCCCTCACAGCCTGCACGACAGGATTAAGAGGGAAAAAAAGACAAGCGGTTCACCATGGTATCGTTTGTTTTTATCCTGGTATCCTTCCTTGTCGCGCTGATCATCTCAACGGTTATCATTTCCCTTACTGCAAAACTGTTCGGCGAAAAAGAAGGAATAACAACCGCAGTCCTCGCCGCCCTTGTTGGTACGATCATCTACACCCTTTTCTCTATGGTAATAGGCCAGGGCCTGATCGCTGCATGCATAGCGGGTATCGTATGGCTGGTGGCATTACAGAAACTCTACTCCATCGGCTGGTTCAAATCCCTGGCGATAGCTGTGGTCGTATGGATCGTGACTTCAATAGCCGGATGGTTCCTGCCGGCGCTCACCGGTCCGGTGTGAAAGCAGGCCTGGTGAAGGGAACCCGGACAGATGGCTGGTTTTACCAGGGACCTCCGGTAATGTAAGAGAAAAAATCCCCGGATTCACCGTCAGCGTACGGGTTTATTCTCATCTTGCGCAGGTCAACGCACCCCGGTACCGGGATCTCCCCCGCCCCTCTCTTTTTTGCAGACCAACACATTAAAGAATAAAAAAATTCGTATGATACCCCATGAAATTGTACCCGGTTCTGGCAAGGTGCGGACTCATCCCCATGATCATTGCCTGTCTTATCATTGTCGGGATACCTGCGGTTATGGCAGCGGAGGGGACAAACGATACGCCGGTCCCGGGAAGCAACATCACGGTCATGAGCCTTCCTGCGGGAGCCACCGTGTTCCTCAACGGCGAATACCGCGGCGTTACTCCGGTAAAAATCGGGAACCTCTCCCCGGGTGAGTACCTGGTCGATGTCAGCCTGGCCGGGTACAAAAACGAGACCATCACGCAAACCCTCAGGGAGGGCACCATGCTTGAGATCGGCGTCACCCGGTTCGAACTGCTCTCCAAGGTCACCGTTCCCTCCGGCAGCGGATCCATTGCCGTTGACTCCCGCCCGGGCGGGGCCTTGGTTGCGCTCGATGGAACGCCGGTGGGGCAGACTCCCGCTGACCATGCCGCACTCATCCTGGACGCGGTCCCGTCCGGCAACCATACCGTGACCGTGGAACTCGCGGGATATCCACGCTATACCGGCACGGTTACGGTGGTCAGGAACCGCGTGGTGCAGGTCAATGCCGATCTGGAAACGCAAAGCCCGGCCGTTGCCGCCACCCTTGGTGCCACCCCAGGTGCCGCCACGGTCCCGCGGGAACCGGTCCCGCTCTCACCCCTTGTGGCGATCGGAGCAGCCGGCCTTGCCGCTCTCCTGCTGGTGCTGCGCCGGTCATGAATTTTTATATGCCGGTATAACACAATCACATGCAGGACAATCGTAACAACGGAGACCCCATGATACCACGATCCTCCCGCCATGCCCTCCCTGCACTCCTGCTGGTGCTCTTCGTTTGCCTCTTCCTTGTTCCGGGCGTGTCGGCTGCCACCAAAACCACGGTAAAAACAACGGCAACCGTACCCCCCGTCCTGATGGCATGTTCCCATGCACAGTCTCCCCGGGCTGATTTCACCTGCGATTTTTTCGGAAACCTGTCGGGAAAAATCCCTGACGGTCCCCCCTACCCGGTGAAATGTTTCGATAACTCGTCCTCTGCATCCAACCAGTCGATCGTTACCTGGAGATGGGAGTTCGGCGACGGGGGGACGAGCACGCTGCAGAACCCGGAATATTCGTATTCCCTGGCAGGGCAGTACGACATCAGGCTGACCGTGACCACGTTGTGCGGCGCTCAGTATTCCAATGCAACGGTCCGCGGTATGGAGATCTACTGCAGCCTGCCGGAACCGGCCTTTACCACGAATGTAACCGAGGGATATGCACCCCTGGCAGTCCAGGTGACCGATGGTTCGCGCAATACGCCCGGAACGATAACCACGTGGACCTACTGGTCCGACAACACCCCCTTCAGCAACGACAAAAACCCGGTTTTTTTCTTTGATACGCCGGGCACCCACACGATCCGCCAGACGGTCTGGAAGGACTGTATCCAGACAGGCAGTACTTCGTATCCCTCGTATACGCGCGAGATCAGAGTCAACCCCCCGTCATCCCTGTCGCCGGAGGGTAATGGAACCGTCACTCTGCCGGCAACCCTTGCGGCGCTCTCCCCCGTGACCAGCGCCGTACCGGCGGCCACGACCTCCCCTCCGGAGACCCCGCAAAGCGTGCCGGGAGTTATTGGTAACGGCACCCTCTCGGTGAAAACGGAACCTGCCGGTGCACAGGTCTCTGTTGACAATGTCCTGCGGGGAACCAGCCCGGCCACCGTTCGTAACCTTACCGCCGGATCCCATACCCTCCGGCTCGAAAAGGAAGGTTACCGGAACGTGACCGTACCGGTCCAGATCAATGACGGGAAGGTCACCGGGTATGCAGCGAATCTTACGCCCCTGCCGGGTGAAAGCGATCTCCTGCCGGTCATTGCCCTCGCCATTATCATATTGGGGGTTGCAGGTGGCTGGGTGCACCTGCTGAGGGTATGGAAACGGAGTAAATAACCCCGTCTCCCTGCGAAGCGGGAACAGCTGCAGCGCAGTCCCGGTCCTTGTGCTGCAGCCGGTCTCACCGGCCCTGAAGCCGCGTTCCGCGGTTTCCGCATACCGTTTTTTTGGGGCGGAGAACCGGCACACCCTGGAGACCGTATGAAATCCACCCCCCGGTCCGGCGCAGGAGCTGCCGCAGAAGTACTCCCGTGTTCCGCCCGCACCCCGCACCGGATGCTGCCATATTGCGACTGTACGGATGCAGGGCTACCCCTGAATATCCCCTGCCGTAACCCCTGCACTCTGCACTTTCACGCCCCGCCGGCAGCTCCTTAATAGCGGGATCGCAGCGATGGTTGTGCCGGTGAAGTATGCGAAGAATGGAACTGGACCCCCTCATCCTCCGGTGGAAGAAGACCACCCGTGCCCTGAAGATCCACGAACAGCATTACGGGAAGTACATCACGGACATCCTCGAACGGCGCACGGACGCGGAACTGGCGCTTTTCAAGGACCCGGTGGAAGCGGCGGCGTTCTTCTGCCTGGTGGACATCCTGATGCGGACCTGTGATAAAAATTCGCCCGGGCTCTCCTCCCCGCTCCCCCTGACCCGCCAGCAGCGCATTCTTGCCGACGTGCCGCCGGGATAGCTGCGGCAATGCCCTGACCCCCGGCGGGAATTACCGGTCCGGCAGGTACGGGGTGACAAAGGGCGGCAGACCCCGCGATCCTGTTTTTTATAGTTGCAGTACCAGAGTTCCGGCACTATCATGTACGTGAAAATCGAGCGGGGTTCCTGCGTTGGCTGCGGGGCGTGCTGGAACACCTGCCCGGAGATCTTTGGCCAGAACCCGTGCGACGAGTACTCCGAGCTTGTGGAAGCATTCCGGTTCTGCGGCAGCCGGGCCGAGGGAGAGGTGCCGGAAGAGCTTGCGGCCTGTGCCCGGGAAGCGGCGTACTTGTGCCCCGTGGAGATTATCACGGTCGGGGCGGGGGCGGAGTGAACTGCGGTGTCCGGTGCAGGTGCCGTAACCGGTTTTGCGTATCTTCCGGTGTGACGAACGCTGTCGTCCCCGCGGCGGATTGGCAACCAACAAGAAAAACAAATAAAAATTCCTGCGGCAGAAATCGTCCTGAACGTAAATATGCCTCTCTTTTTGGACACTGCCCCTGTCGTTCCGGCATCCCCCGGTTCCACCAGCGCCCTCCTGACCTGCATGCAGGTGGAGGAATCAGTCCGGCCCGGGCCGGGCATCGCGATATCCCCCGTTCCCCGCGGGACCGGGTTCCCGCCGGGGGGCGGTTATTCCCTGAAAAGAGGATTTTTCCCGGGTAAAAAAATTTCCGGCCCCGCCGTACCCCAGTGATGCCCGATGCGGGAAAATCCGGTAATTTCTTTGTACGGAGCACGTGCCGCCGGATATGTACTAAAAAAATCCTTTAGTGCCCTTTCTTCCCGTACACGCTCTCCGGGTCGAAGACTTTTGTTCCCACAATTGCACCGTCAAGGGTCCGGAAGAAGCAGGACCGGTATCCCATGTGGCATGCAGCGCCGGTCTGATCGACTTCGTAGATCAGGCAGTCCTCGTCGCAGTCGGCAAGGATTCGCACTACCTTCTGGAAATGGCCGCTCTCCTCGCCCTTCTTCCAGAGTTTTTTCCGGCTCCGGCTGTAATAGTGGGCAAAATGCGTCTCCCGCGTGAGCCTCACCGCTTCTTCGTTCGCATATGCCATCATGAGCACGTCCTTTGACCGTGCGTCCTGCACGATCACCGGTATAAGCCCGTCTGCAAATTTCAGGTCAAGCATGGTCTTATCCCTGCACGAAAATCTTCATGATCGCAAACAGGATATCCCCCAGGAAGATGGCCGAGACGAGCCCTGCCGTGATCGGGATGATGAACGGGACCGCATAGGAGATCCACACGGTTCCCGCCTTCCGGTATATCGCCAGTTCTTTGGCAAATTTCTCCGGCTGCTCCCGGAGTTCCCTTGTGTATATCCGGTCCTCCCCCGCGTACATCCTCCGGATCGAGTCCCAGAACCCGATGAATTTCCGGCTGACCGTCCCTTCTTTTTCCTCGAAATCCTCCATCACGAAGCCCCATTCGTTCTGGATCTCCTCTCCCCGGACCGGGAAACCGAAAAACAGGTACATCGCCGGCGCCCGGTTCCCGCGGAGGATATTGATGACAAAGATCCCGACCGGTGCTGCCAGGTTCAGCAGCAGGGCATTGATCAGGACGGAAAACGCCAGAAAAAGGAGCGGCGGGTTGCCAAGCAGCGGCGTGAACGGGAACGTGGGGATACAGAATGCGACAAAGATCAG
>Ga0116170_10006100_pt1 | contig 10636 bp, 7 predicted proteins | sample AD_JPNHW1_MetaG_FD_89797 | JGI IMG/M metagenome (GOLD analysis project Ga0116170, IMG submission 89797) | Active sludge microbial communities of municipal wastewater-treating anaerobic digesters from Japan - AD_JPNHW1_MetaG | ecosystem: Engineered > Bioreactor > Anaerobic > Digestate | place...
CAGGTCAGGCGATTGCATAAGCGACGCTTGTCGAGCACCCCATAGTTCCCTGCAAACGATGCCGCTAAGACCGGACGTTTTGCCTGGAGGGCAAAACGCGGGCGATTGCCGCAGGATGCGGCTCAGAGCCCGTGTTCCGGTCGTGCGAGCAGAGTGAGCAGATGGAACTATGAGGGTGCGAAGATCGCAGAGCGCTGCAACGACTGACATGCCGTGATACCGCTGTTGGAGAGAAAAAGGTTTCCGTTTGCCCTGGATATATGAAAAAAAATGTCCGGTTTGAGGTTTTTGCTGGTATAATCTTTTGAGCTGTTTTTGCAACCTAATTAAAGAAGCCAAGGAACGCAGTTTATGATAGAGGAAATCCTGCTCAGTCTCCAGGACAAACTGAGAAGCCGCGACTTTCTAGATAACGAACAGGCACTCGATAAGCTGGCTTCCCTGTTGCAGTCACAAAACTCTGAAAAACAGAAAAAAATCATCTCGACAACCCTGCCCATCGCACTCGCCAGCAAATTTGAAAGTATTCAAAAAAAGGCTGTGCAGATTGTCATAAATTACCCGACCATTCTTAAAGACGTTCTGCCTGCCCTCAGACTGTCTTCAGACATGACCGTTCGATTCTGGGCCTTCTTTATTCTCATCGAACTTGGGTTTGTCCATCAAGACGAACTGCTCGATATACTTAACAGCCGCGAGAACGACGAAATCCGAAAGATCGCCCTCGAAGCGCTCAGCAAAAACCCTGATAAACGCATTATTCTCGCTTTCCTTGATAAAATCAGCGACCCGAGCTGGATTGTCCGCAAACAGGCCAAGCGGTCGCTTATCGAGCAGGGCGATTCAATTTATCAGATCATCCAGGAATATTTTCAGAGCTGCTCAAGTCAGCAGAAGTATGAATGTATCAAGCTTATTCCGTTGATTCTGCGCGAAAAAGCTTTTACCCTTTTTCAGCGTATGCTCGAATCCGACCGCAATGGTGTTTTTAAGCCTTACATCTGCGCCGGGCTTGGCGAAATCAAAAACGAAAATTCCATGAAAACGCTTCTCGGGCTGCTCGATGACGAGTCAATGATCGTGCGCCAGGAAGCCATTAAATCTCTTTCGAACTGGGGCCGTGAAGTCGTCTCGCATGTCATGTCGATTTTTCCGACCGCCGGCAAAGATACCAGACTCAGCATGATGACCCTGCTCGGCAGGGTGCTTGGCCTTGAAGTAGTCAAGCTTGTCGGCGAAAGATTCGGGGTACCAACCCAGGATACCAAATACTATCTGCTCACCGCACTAGGCGAAGTGCGTGACCCGAGCGTCATTGCTGAGTTGCTGCCCTTCATTAAAGATGAATCGATTTTTATCCAAGATTACGCCCACCGCATTATCGTTCAATTGGGTGTGCATGCCGTTGACCCATTGCTGGCCTGTCTCGACACTGAAGACGAAGATCTCATTATCCAGGTGCTCAAAATCCTCGGCGTTATTGGTTCAAAAGAGGCTTTGCGCCCGCTGCTTTTTATGATCGACAACTCCAAGAATACTCTGGTGCGCACCTGCGCCATCGAATCAATTTCGAAACTTCAAAAATTCGACCTGATTGCAGGTCTTTTGCTGCTTAAACTCGATGATAAAGACCTTTCTATCAGGCATACCATCGTCGAAAACCTGGCCAGACAACCACGCAAGGCGTTTCTCAAAGAACTGGTCTCGGCATGTTTCGATAGCAGTTCTGATATTGCCTGGTGGTCGCGTGAGATTCTCAAACGCCGCGATTACTACGGGGTTACCTCGTTTCTCAACCTCTACGACAGTTCTTCTGACTCCGACAAAGATCGCATGATCTCGCTCGTATCTAAATTGTCTGAAGATCAGCTTGATGCGGTTCTTAAAGTCGAAAAAATCACTCTCGACCTGTTGCGCCCCGAAAACGTCGAAACCCGTGTGCTGCGCCGAAAATACGCTAAAGAAAATATTACCGATCTCAAAGAACTGCTCTATTATCTCCATGAAGAACGCGGTTCTGACCTGCATATCTCTATCGGGCTGCCACCAAGTATCAGGGTGCATGGCGAACTTGTCAGAACCACCTTCGAAAACATCACCCCCGAAAAGAGCAGATTCCTGCTGTTTTCAATTATGAATGACGCCCAGAAGCGTGAATTCAACGAGCGCATGGAACTCGACTTTTCTTATGAAATTTCTGACTGCGCCAGGTTCCGCGTCAACGTTTTTATGCAGAAAAACGGCATGGCCGGCGTATTTCGTATTATTCCAAATACCGTGCCGAGCTTCGAAGAACTTTCAATCGACAAGTCGATCATGGAAAAAATCTGCAACCACAAGGCCGGTCTGATTCTCGTTACCGGTGCCACCGGTTCGGGCAAGTCAACCACCCTGGCCGCGATGATTGACCATGTTAACCGCATGCGTTATGACCATATTATTACCATTGAAGACCCGATCGAATTCGTGCACCCGCATAAACGAAGCGTCGTCAGCCAGCGTGAACTGGGCACTAACACCCTGTCTTTCTCGAACGCACTGCGCAGCGCCCTACGCGAAGACCCTGATGTTATTCTCGTTGGCGAAATGCGCGATCTCGAAACTATGAGTCTGGCAATCGCCGCATCCGAAACCGGTCACCTCGTTTTTTCGACTTTGCATACCATCAATGCTTACGAATCAATTCATCGCATCGTCGGGAGTTTTCCCGGTGACGTTCAACAGACGATTCGCATGCAACTGGCAGGCACCCTGCGTGGTGTTGTCTCGCAACGCCTTGTGCCAGCCTATCTGTCGGCCAGTCGCGTGCTAGCCTACGAAGTGCTGGTCGGCTCAACCCCGGTGCGCCGCTGCATCAAAGAAGATAAAACCGATCAGCTGCTGTCGATCATGCAGACCGGTCGCCAGGAAGGCATGATCACCATGGATCAATGCCTCGAAGACCTGGTAGTCAGCAAAAAAATCACTTACGATGATGGCTATAAACATGCCGAAGATAAAAAAGACTTTCAGAAGAGGCTCGAAGAGCGTATTGGCAAGGCCAGCGCCAAAGCCTACGGCATTGCTACCCCGGCTGACCAGGGTAAACCCGACAAAACTTCCGGTTCCCCCCAGAAACCCTCGTCAGGCCAGTCTCCAGCCCGCAGCTGATTTGTTCTGCCGCCCAATTTAAGAACCAGATGCTATTGATTGCCCTAAATAAGCTCTCTCTCTGAAAAATCATAAAAGGGCACGGCCGACAGGTTTGGGCTGTTTGAAGCGGCTCAACTCTGCTGTTGCGGGTTTCAAGAAATAATTGTAGCAACAAAGCTGCCTGTCGTCGTTACCACTTAATCTTGAATGATTTGACCGGCTTATCGATGCCTTTGAGCTGATGCGTGCCGTATGGTTCGATTTCAAAAATATGGCGGTCGATGCGTTGCAGGGTGTTTTCTGAGATGACAATCTCGAAGGCATCGGCAACGCCTTCAAGACGCGATGCCAGATTCACCGCATCGCCCATTACATCGTTTTCGGTTCTGATAACCGAACCGCTGTTGATGGCAATGCGAATCGCCAGTTTTCGTTCTTCGGGCACCGTCAGGTTGAATTCGGTGAGTTTGCGCTGAATGTCGATGGCGGCGAGAATCGAATTATTGTGGTTCTCGAAGACCACCAGAAAGGCATCGCCAATCTTTTTAAGCGCGTCGCCGTTGTATTTGTCGAAGACCGGTTTGAGAATCTCGTCATGTTGCTTGAGCATCGACATGACCTCAGACAGAGATGCCTTCGAGCTGAAGGCCGTAAAGCCCTTGACGTCGGTGAACATGATCGACAGGTCGAGGGTGTGGCTGACTTTGATGAGCTGGTCGTATTTTTCGAGTTCTTCGAGGGCCTGGCGCCTTTTTTCGAGCACTTCATCGAGATGATTGTCTGAAAGCATGACTTTCGCCTCGCCTTTGGGGCGCAACAGGGCCGGGTCAACACTGCCGCCGACACTCTCGATCATATCGACGAGCGCCTTGCGATCAATCTCGTTTTCGAGGGTTTCAATGTGTTCGCAGAGCGGTTCGGTGATCAATTTGCCTAGGCAAAGAAAGAAATCTGTAATCGCGCCCTTCAGCCTGAAGTCATCATGGAAAAAGTATCGCGCCAGGGTCTTCACGGCCCGCTGCATGACGTCTGTTTCTTCGTTGGGAAGCAGGGTTTCCATGATTGAAAAGGCGATGCGGCGGTCATCGATCGAGTCGAGCGCGATGATACAGCAGAGGCGGTAAGCCTTGCTCGGCGAGGTAAGCCCCTGAACGAGGCCGTCGGGGTTGTTCCGATAAACATGCCCGAGGATGTTGCCGACCCGGTCAACGTCATCGAGGGTAATGACTTCAGAGCGCCTGTTCAAAAGCTGATCGAGCATGCGCAGAAACTCGGGCCGGTTATGAACCGCGGTCTCAAGCATCAGGTCAAGCATCATGCCCGGCTGGCAGGTCTGCAGAAAATCTTCGACAGCCTTGACCGAAGACGGGAATGGGTTCTTCGCCAGGCAGGCAATTATTGACTTCAGGTTGCGCATGTTTTTTTCGACGGTCAGCTGCCGGGCGATGACTTTGATGTCGGCTTCGAGGAGGGTTTTCCAGGTGGAGACGGCCTCAGATACGTAATAGCGCACCGTTTCGTTTGAATGGCTGAAGCCAAGAAAAACGGTGCGACGCAGAGCCGGGTTGGCAGCCTTGGTCAGCAGCTTTGACAGCCAGCGCACTACTTTTTCCTCTGGGTGGGTCAGCAGGTTCAGAATGGTGTTGACCACATCTTTTGAAGAAATTTCGGGAATCGAGGTGAAAACCGTCTGAATGCGTAACTCATCGCTGTTTTCAAGAAACTTGATGACTGCCGGTACCGCATCGGGGTGGTTCATCGACAGCAACGCCGAAACGATGTGCGGCATCAGATTTGGTTCGGTGCCATCGTCGAGAATCTGCTTCAGAATAATAACCGCCCGTGGCCCGATCATCAGCAGTGCTTTGCGCGACCAGAACTGCACATCGTCAGAAGGGTCGTTGAGAGCTTTGACAATCGCTGATACCGAAGCTTCACCGTAGTTGACCAGACAGTTGGCCGCGGCGTTGCGCACTGGCCAGTTGCTGTCGCCCAGCAGTCTGATCAACATGTCGATCAGGTTCTGGTCAGGGGCGATTCGCTGCAGCACGCCAAGCAGAAACAGTCTTTCCTGTTTGTTGCCGGATTCGAGAATTTTGATTACCGGGTTGAGTGCCATGCCGCCTATCGAGCCGATGATTTTGATGATCTGAAAGCGCAGGTTCTCGTCTTCGGTGCTGAGATTGCGCAACAGCAACTCGACATTGAGATTTACTTTGACCGCCAGACAGTCTGAGGCGTAATCGGCGACGATCCGGTCATGATCAGAAAGGCAATTGATCAGCGTGTTGGTTGCCTCGTCGCTTTTGAGGTGCGCCAGGTTTTCGATGGCCAACAGGCGGTGTTCCTGGTCGGTGGCAGACAGCAGGCGGTTTATGAGCGGCATAGACTTCTCGCCCAGCAGCTTTACCAGAATGCGGATAATATCATACCTGATCAGCGAATCGGCCTTGCTGAAGGCAACCGTCAGCCGATCAAACACTTTGGAACCAAGCTTTTGCAGCTGTTCGCCAGCCAGACGCCTGATGGCCCATGAGGGGTCGGCAAGGTTGTGAATGAGAAAATCAATGGCCGGCGGCGTGCCTAGCTCGCCCAGCGCCGTTATAATTGCGTAGCGCAGCGCGAATGAACCCTCAACGTAAAACTTCTGCAGTTCGGTGATGATGCTGTCCTGGCCAATTTTAACGAACAGTGCGATAACGCTGTGATTCGGAACCTTGGCCGGCGTGATGATGATTTTGCGCAGATCGTCGAGAATGAGAGTGCCAAATGCCAGCAGCTTTTCGAAGCAAAGCTTTCTGACGGCCCAGTTCGGGTCATTGAGCATCTGATACAGCGATCTCGCATTCTCGATGCTTTGGTTAACGGCAATAGCACGGATCGCGTAGCCGCGCAGTTCGGATTCATGGTGGTTAAGAACATGCCTGACGCAGGCCAGAGCTTCTTCGCTGCCGATATGGCCAAGAACATAGAGTACCCAGTAAAACTGGTCAGGATTCGCTTCGTCGAGGGTTTGCGCCAGTTGCGAGCAGACGGCAGGGCCCCATTGAATGAGGGTTTTAGCCGCGGCTTCACGTTTGTGCCAGGCTTTGTCACTGAGAATTTCGATGACTGCCTGCGCAGCATCGGTGCCGTGGTCGATGAGAAGCGAATTAAGACCTTCACGCCATAATGCATCGTCAGTGCTTTTAACTAGTTCGTAAGGCGACCGGCTCATCAGGTTTCCTCGGGCAGATAATCTCAGAAGTCTTGATTGTTAACCCTAGACTAACATATAATCGACCCCAATGTGAATAATTTTAGGGAGACAAGCATGCCTCTATACGAATTTTCATGTTCCGGGTGCCACCGGAAATTTACGGTTCTCTGCCAGATCAGTCAACGTGACAGCGCTCAGGCCTGCCAGCACTGTGGTTCAACCCAGACCCAACGCCTGGTTTCGCGTGTAAAAACAGTGCGTACTGAAGAACAGATGATGGAATCGCTTGCCGACCCAACAAAAATGTCGGGTCTTGACGAGAATGACCCGCGCACCTTTGCCACCTGGGCGAAAAAAATGGCCCGCGAGATGGGTGAGAATATGGATGACGAGATCGAAGCAATGGCCGCCGAAGAATTCGCCGGTGAGGCTCAACCCGAAGGTCAGGGTTCTGATGACCCTGGCACCGCCATGTCATTGCCGCCGTCTGATGGTGACGACCAGCCATAAATCTGGCGCAGAGCCTCATATACCGTTGCCGCCACAGCCGAAGAAACATTGATGCAGCGCGTATTCGCGAGCATTGGCAGGGTGATGAGGCTCGCGGCAGTTGTGCCGGCAGTTAAAACCTGAGGGGGCAGGCCGCCTGATTCAGAGCCGAAGACCAGCGCGTCGCCCGGTTGGTAATTGATGGCGGCGTAGTTTCTGGTGCCGTGCGCCGAAAGATAAAATACGCGCCGACCGGCGGCCCAGGCGAAAAATTCGTCGAGATCGTTCAAAATGGTCGGGTGTAACGATTTCCAGTAATCCATGCCCGCCCGCTGCAGGGCCGCATCAGTTAATCTGAAACCCAGAGGCCGAACCAGAACCAGTTCAGCACCAGTGGCGCAGCACAACCTGGCAATGTTGCCGGTGTTCTGCGGTATGTCGGGTTCGATGAGCACGACGCTTAGAGGCGACTTTGTCGCTCTATTAATAAAAACATGCTGATCTGCCATGCTGAATCTCTTTTGCTATTTTTTGAGGCGGGTAGCGCCCACCATATAAAAACTGACCCGGAAAGCGCCGTTACGGTCACTGCGCTCGAGACGATCGATGGTCAGTTCGCCAAAACCGTTTTTCTGCCAGAGCGACCTGATTTCAGCCCGCGAAAAGAAATGAATGGTGCCCAGACCGGCAACCGGCCCGTCGCTGATGTTTCGATAGCTGTGCGCATCGAGTTTTTCGCCACTGCCATAGCCGGTGGTGGCCGGCGTGAACAGCACTGAAGAAAAAAAACTGCCGCCCGGCTTCAGAACCCGCCTGATTTCAGATAAAATGCTTCTGATGCCGGCGCTTGTATTTGCGGCCAGTGCTCCGATCTCTACCACCGCGTCAAAACTTTCATCGGCAAAGGGCAAAACCCCGGCATCTGCCTGCAACAGCAATGGTGGGCGGGTTTCGTTGCGGCAGAGTTCGCGGGCTTTCGGCAGGGCCGCAAAAGCTCCATCGAAAGCGACGGTTAAAAAGCCTTCACGACAAAGAAACCAGGTGTTGGCACCTGTGCCGCAGCCTAGATCGAGAACCTTGATCTGCCGGCGCACCCCCGGCGCGTAGAGGCGTGACATGAATCTGACCAGTTCTTCGGCCGGGTATTTGCCCCAGTTTCGTGTTGCGTGCACTTCGTTCCATTGTTTGTCAAAGGTTTTCATCATTTGCTCCATAGTGATAATGCAGCAGAATCTGCGGAACCAGACCAGTGAGCTTCTGCCAGTTCTGTGAAAGAGTCGCGTAAATTTCGGGCTGATGCACGCGCCGACCGATAAAAAAATGGTGCCTACCCGGCGCGAAGCCGGCTTTAAAACGAAAAAGCCGGTCATCTTCTGCCAGCGACAGGCCACCGCCCAGATGCAGCGTTTTTTGGCCGGTCTCGGCGGCGAGGCGTGCGAATTCGAGCATCAGAAAGGCACTGGCCTGAGAATCTTTAAACTGCGGGTCAGAAGCGCCAAGATGGTAATGGGCGCTTTGCCCGTCGAGCAGAAAGACCGCGGCGGCCGCCAGTCGGTTGTCGGGGGTGAAGACGCCGGCAAAATACCTGCTCGAAGTCGGCATTGCCGCGAGTGCGGCAAAATAGTCTGCTGAAAAAAGATAATAAGACCTGGCTGCCAGTCGCTGCATGGTCTGCCGATAGAGGTCTGCGAATTCATGCAGGTCATCCAGGCTGCGCATGGTAAGGTTTTCGCGGCCTGCCCGCCGCCAGTTGCGCTGCCGGGCAGGGGTGCAGCCGGCCAGCAGCCCGGCAAAACCATCGCTTAGATTGATGCTGACGGTGGTGCGGTTGTGACTGACCATGCAGACGTCTGAGTATTGTTCGTGCATGGCGGTGAGCGGGTTAAATCTGACGAATTCGGCTACAACGCTTTGTTGCCTCGCCCATTCGGCAAAAAGTGCCTTGAATTCGGCAATGGCACTCTGGTCGTCAGTAAAAAACTGTGGGCCGCCATAGCCGTAAGCGGTTTCAAGGTCATGGTAGCCCTCGCCGCCCACACAAAAAGGTATCTGGCGCAGAAGAAACGGGTAGAAAATCTGACCGGCCCTTGAAGTGTGCAGAATCGCGCCCGGTTGACCATCGCCATTGCACGCACAGGCCGCATGATAGGCATGGCTGTAATAAACCTTGCCGGCAAACCCGGGCAGCTCGTCAAATATTGTGTTCCAGCGCTCCGGGCTGGTTATGAACTCAAAGCTCAAGATCGACTACCTCACCCAGGTGCTGCCAGGTGATTGGCTCATCGGCGGCAAGACTCACTGTTAACCGGCGATTAAGGGCCTGCGGCAAAAGTTCTGGGGCGATGCCGGCAGCCGGTCTTTTAATTGCCACATTGCGGCCGCTGAGAATGGCACCTGCCGGCAGATCAGTGGCGGCTACCAGACCACGCCTGACCAGTGGCCGGTTATTTGCTTCTGATGGGGTGGGGCGCTTGATGCCGTCGCCGAGCATCGTTGCGGCACGACGCACCGCCTTGACCATATCTGCAAATTCATGCGGTTCCATCGAAGCGGCATGATCTGGGCCGGCAAGCGTGCGGTCAAGAGTCAGGTGTTTTTCGATAATTACGGCACCGAGCGCCGTTGCTGCGATGGCCGCCTCGTTTCCGGTCGTGTGATCTGAAAAGCCAACCGGCAGGCCGAACGCCTGGCGCATGACGCTCATGGCGTGCAGGTTTGTCTCGGCGGCGGGCGCCGGGTATTCGCTGGTGCAATGCAGCAGAACGATCGGGCCACACCCTGAATCGCTGAGGGTTTCGATTGCTTTCTGAACTTCGCCAAGGGTGCCCATGCCGGTCGAAAGAATCACCGGGCACTTTTTAAAGCCGATGCTGGCCAGAAAAGGCAAATTGGTTAATTCTCCCGAAGCAATTTTTATGGCGGTGCTGCCGATGTTGCAAAGCAGGTCAAGACTGAGCTGACCGTCTGGGGTTGACAGAAATACCAGCCCCTGAGCTTCGGCGTAGTCTTTGAGATCTCCGAAGTCGGCAAAGTCAAGCTCAAGGCCAGCGAGCAGCTGAAATTGATCGGTTGCCCCTGCATCCTGACGCTGCTGATAAGGCGCGGTTGCCGCCCAGCGGCCGGTGCATTCGCCGGCCTTGAAAGTCTGAAATTTAACCACATCGGCACCGGCAGCCGCAGCGGCTTCAATCAGACGGCGGGCCATCTCGACGCTGCCGTTATGATTAACTCCGGCTTCGGCAATGATTACCGGGAAACGGGTGAAATTCTGAAGAAAGGATTTTGCGGTCATTTCAGCTTTTGAACCTGGCCGCGTCAGCGTAATCGGCGAGATGCAGCCTGATCTGGTCAATGGTGGCGGCCAGGCCATCACGGAAACTGTGTTGAGGTTTCCAGCCGAGGTCATTGGTTGCGTGGCTCGCATGCCCGATCAGCCGCATGACTTCAGAGTCGGCGGGGCGGTCGCGGTCGCTCTCGTGAATTATTTCTATTTCATGGCCGATCAAACTGGCGATCAGATCGGCGGTTTCACCAATTGTGTGACCCGTGCCGGTTGCCAGGTTATAAATCTCACCCCGGCCAGCGCCATGAGCGGCGGCGGCCAAAAAACCTGCAACCGTATCGGCGACGAAGTTGAAATCGCGCACCGGCCTAGTATCACCAAGCATGATGCGCCCGCCCTGAAGGGCCTGAGCAATGATCGTCGGAATTACCGCCCGCAGTGACTGCCTTGGGCCAAAGGTGTTGAAAGGCCTGACGATAGTCAGCGGCAGTGCAAAAGCGCAATTATACGATCTGCCGAGCATATCGGCTGCA
>Ga0116170_10006101_pt1 | contig 10635 bp, 12 predicted proteins | sample AD_JPNHW1_MetaG_FD_89797 | JGI IMG/M metagenome (GOLD analysis project Ga0116170, IMG submission 89797) | Active sludge microbial communities of municipal wastewater-treating anaerobic digesters from Japan - AD_JPNHW1_MetaG | ecosystem: Engineered > Bioreactor > Anaerobic > Digestate | place...
AGGTTCTTCGCTATTTCCTGTGGCTAAACTGAGTTAATCTGTCTAACAGGCTTATTCTCATCTCTGTGCCTCTGTGCCTCTGTGGTTTTGTTCAGTAGCATTAGGCTTAATTGTCGGCCTGGACAGCCACAGAGGCGAGAGAGACACAGAGACAAAGAGCCACTTCACCACCCACAGGAAGTAGCGAAGAGCCCTCTTTGATATATCAATCACGTTATCTTTATATAAAATAATATCAATTAAGCGAGTGATATGGAGTCGTATCTGTTCTGGCTGGTCCTTCTGGCGCTTGTCATACTCTCGGCCAGCATCATGCAGATGCAGGCCAGGGCAGGGCACAGGCTTGAGGAGGACTGCCGGAGGCTGCATTCGGAGATCGAACTCTTGCAGGGGCGGCTGCGGGAGAAAGAAGGCAGTCTCGACCGACTGGAGCGGAAATTCGCCCAATTGCTCAAGTGGAGGTCGCGGGCCGCGGAGCTGGAGTCGGAGCTGAAGGCCGCCAAGCGGTCTCAGGATTACGCCTCTTCCGCCAGGCTGCACTTCCTGGAGGAGTCTTTGGCCGGCAGCGCCGCAATGCAGAGCTCAAAATTCCTGGCGACAATTCCATCCGGCCTGCCGGCCCCATCCGGCCACTCTGCCATCCGCCTTTGCCCAGAACCCCCATCTTGCAGGAAGAGCTTGAGCTTCGAGCAGAGCCTGGAGAGATTGCTGGAGGATGCCGATTTCGAGGTGGTGATAGTATCCCCCTGGATCAAGAGGCAGACCTGGAACAGCCTGGCCGGAGAGCTAAAGAGGTTCGCCAAAAAGGGAGGCCGTCTGAGTGTGTTTACCAGAGGATGCGCCTCCGACTACTCCCTGGGGCTGGCCGACGACCTCTACGGGGAGATATCCTCTCTGGGGGGAGAGGTCGTGCTCGTCCCCAGGCTGCACGCCAAGATCTACATGGCGGACAGACGGGCGGCGATCATCACCTCCGCCAACTTAACCAGAGGGGGCACGCAGGGCAATTACGAGAGCGGCCTGCTGGTGAGCGACCCGGCCATCCTCAGGGAGATCTGCGACTTCGTGGATGCATTGTCCACTCAGGCACCCGAAACGACGTTTTTCATCACAGAGAAATGATCATGACTTCCCGTCACCCATATCCATGAAAATGAACCTTTCGTTCTTTGTATGGCATTTTCGTACCACACAGAGGACAGAGAAGCACACATGGAGAGAGCTAACGAGAGAGCTAACAACTGAAACGAACTGGGGATGGCCACACAAAACAGCGGAGAGCCATAAACTTGGGACACAACTGCGTCCCACTACTGCGTCCCGCAGCTCTCCCCCTCGTGATCGGCCTCTCCCTCAACGCCCTCGTGCGCCTCGGCCCCGGCCTCCGCCTCTTCCGGCGTGATCCGGCCGGTCTTCACCCAATAGTTCTTGATGGCGGCATGCAGGGCATCGGCGCCGAGGTTGGAGCAGTGCATCTTCTGAGGCGGCAGGCCCCCCAGCTCCGCGGCCACATCATTCCTGGTGATCTTCATGGCCTCGTCCAGGGTCTTTCCTCTGGCCATCTCCGTCACCATACTGGATACGGCTATGGCCGACCCGCAGCCGAAGGTGCGAAACTTGATGTCGTCGATCCGATCGTCCTTGACGGTGATGAAGATCTCCATGAGATCGCCGCAGACGGGATTGCCCACCTTCCCATAGCCGTCCGGGCTTTCGATCACTCCCACGTTCCTGGGATTCATGAAGTGGTCCATAACCTTCTTGGAGTAGCCTATCTGAGTCTGTGCCATGACAATTCACCCCATCTTAAAAGCAAAAACATTAACGGGACAGCTACCTGCTACCTCTCCCATTCGTCGCTCTCCAGCTCATCCAGAGCCTTTAAAACGCCCTGCACCGCCATTTCGAAGAACCTCTCTCCCTTTTCAGCGGATGCCGGCTCAGGATTTCCCATGACGCCGTTGCCCATGAGGTGGCGCACGTCCTTCATGACCATAAAGCGGGGCCTATTGGGGAAGTGCTCCGTGGGCCTGCCCTTCACCAGATCGGGGCGGATGGCCATCATGAGGGAGGTCTCCACCTCGCCGGCATGCCCGTCGTGAGGCGTGACTACCCTCGAGAAGTCTATGAGATCGAATAGAGATACCAGGCTCACCCGAAAGTCCCGCTCCTCAACCGCCATCTGGCATGCCTCCTCCAGGGCGGCCATATGCTGGCCACCGGCGTGGCCGGTCAAAATGAGCACTCTTGTCAGGCCGCTGTCGGCAAAGGAGAGCAGTATGTCCCGGACATAGCCCCGCAGGGCGTCATGCCCCACAGTGATGGTGCCGGGAAAGCCGCGTGTGCTGCGGCAGACGCCGTAATGAATGGGCGGAGCCAGGAAGACCTGCCGCCCCTCTGCCACCGCCCGCGCCACCTGCATGGCCTGAAGGGTGTCGGTGATGGTAGGCAGGTGCGGTCCGTGCTCCTCCGTAGCTCCCACGGGCAGAATCACCGTCCGGGTTGCGGCCAGGCCGGCCTGTATCTCCTGCCAGCTCATCTCCTCCAGTAGCTTCATACCTTGATGATGCCTCCGTTGAGGACGTAATCCTCAGGAGCCCTCAGCTCGTAGCTCTTGTCGCCCACCATCAGTTGGTAGGCTCCCATGGGCTTGGTATCGAAGTTGGTGCCGCCATCTCCAGGCCCCTCTGTGGAGTAGGGGAGCACCAGAGTGAACCGGCCATTGCTGTCGGTGATATTGGACTGCTGATACAGGAAGGCCCGGTTCTGATTGGTCATGATCACCGCCGCCGCCGAGACCTTCGTTGCTGGTGCTGCCTCTCCGTTCACTGTAACTCCCGGCACATGCTCGAAGATCTTGACGAACTTCTGGCCGTTGCTGGTCACGGCGGTCTCTGACTCATGCACCAGCCGATAGTGCTGCAATGCCTCCAGAGGCGCAGCCGAGCTTGCCGGGCTGGTGGATGCGATCTCCGCCCGGTCTCCCCTGCCGAGAGAATCATTGACGAATGCCTCCAGCTCGGCGCGGCTCTTGCCTATCTTGGGCGCTTCGGTGAGCACGGGCACCGTCATGCCGTTATCCGCCTGAACCGGCCGGTAAGCGAGTCCCATTCCGCCGTCGCCGACTACCTCAGTTCCATCGAAGAAGAACAGCCGGGCGGTCATGGTCTTGAAATAATTCTCGCGATAAATCATGACCGGGACCCATTGGTCACCCTGCGATTGATACACCGCACCCATGTACCGGGAGGTGGGAATGGCGCTCCAGGCAGCCATGGCATGGAATTTGCCGGTCGCCATAGGCTGATCGATCATCACATACTTGGTATTCATGTAGGCAGATCGATTGAGGTCAAGGTCCGCCAGCACCTCTTCCGCCCGGCTTTCGTTCTCGGCCAGGAAGAAGGGCGAAGATCCGGCTACATTATGAGTGACGCTGCCGATTCCCTGCTGGAAGGGATTGGCATTGGGAATTCTATGGCCTATGGTCTCGATGAGATGGCCGTAGTCCCACCAGGACATGATGCCATAAGCCGCATCCGGATAGGCATACTGACCGCTCTTCGGCCTCTGGTACTTCTCATAAAGCTCCATGCCGGGGCTAGGCGTATTGTTCTGCAGCCAGGCAGTTGAAGTGCGCCAGTCCATGTCCGGACCGCCTGCGCTCTGGGCGTAGACTATGCTCCAGCTCAGGCTGGGGTAGATGATGAACAAGAATATCACAATGGCCGCCAATATGGTCTTGGCGTTGGCGGCGAAGAATCTGTCGGGCCTGTCCAGCAAACCCATCTCCAGGTCCTCGATGTGCAGTTTCTGCATCAGCCAGGAGATCAGGAAGCCGACGAGTACGGCCACATTAATGGCATAATAATAGGTGAACCTGTTCTGGGCCAAAGCCATGACCAGGATCATAATCGACCAGGTGAGGATCAGTATCTCCGCCGGCTTTTGGCTCCGGGAATTTCGGTAGACCAGCAGGATCAGGGCTATGAGCGCCAGGAAGAATGTGCTGAAGAGGAAGGCAAAAAGCTCTCCGAAGGCCGGCAGAGCTGATGTCGGACTGGCCCCCAATCCCGGAAATGAGCTGAGGACATTGCCCAGGGAGAACGCACCGCCCTCTGAGAACAGAGCGGCTGCCTCGCCCACAGTTGCCGCTCCGCCCGTCCTCTGCTGGAATATGGCAAATCCCGCCAATAGAGGCTTGGTGAATTGGGGCAGGACAAAGTAGAAGACTGTGGTGGCCACGGCTGCCAATGCAATCAATGCGCCGGGATAGTAGTATCCGGCAAATCCCTTCTCCCCGATAGCCCTGGAAAGCAGGGCGAGGAACACGACGGCAACCACGCCCAGGAGAAGGATGGTGGGCTGGAACAGACTGTAGAGATAATGATTGAATCCCAGGGAGGAGTCGACAAAGGGGAGGACAAAGAGGGTAGCCACCAGAAAAGCTATGGACCCGGATATGCTCAGGTACTCCACATTCCGTCCCTTCAAATGATCGAAGATGCTCTGCAGCATGATGAATAGCAGGATCACGCCCTCAAAGAGAAATCCCGAAGACCAGTTGTCGATATACAGTCCCAGCATAGCCCCCGCCAGGGCGGAATAGAGGAGGGGCATCTTGAAGGCCGACCAATTCTTCTGCACTGCGGATAGTGTCATGCCTTTTCCTGTGCGCAGGGCCAGGAGAACGAACATTATGGTCAGGCTGCTGAACAGTATCTCCCCGGCATGATGATCTGTAAATCCGAGGGTGGTGCGGCTGAAGACCTGTCCGGGAAGGACGGCGATGGTCATGGCTGAGATCAGGCCGCAGGTCCTGCCGAATAGCTCTCTTCCAATGTAATAGACGGGGAAGACCAGCAGGCATCCCAGCACTGCCGGCAGAAAGGCCCCAACCGTCTCAACCAGATGGGTGCTGGGATGCCCCAGGCCCAATATGTATGAGGCTACAGTGATGGCCCAGCTTACAAAGGGACCGAAGTGCAGAGATGTGCCATGAGGGAAGTAGGTCATGGGATCAAACCACAGCCTTTGCAGGTTGATCACAGTGCCTTTGGCCAGCATCATGTGGTACCAGGCGTCGCTTTCGCTGCTGAATATGACGCTGCCTCCCGAGAACACCCTGCCCAGGGGAATTATGCCGCGAAGGTAAAATGATAAGAGTGCCGCGGCGATCAAGCCTGCATATAAATATAGATTGCTATTCTGCCAAATGCCGGCCCTGCCGGTCTGTTTGGACTTTTTCTCCAGAGGGGCGGACGGTGCCTGCACCGGCTTTGCCTCAGAGGCTATCGCCGGGGATTTTTTGCCGCCGTCTCTCTTGTCTGCAGTTCTCTTCGACATCATGGCCAAGAGACAGTTCTATACACATAAACGTTTTGAATGGTCTTCACCTCTTACTCGCAAATATGCAGAATTTATATCATCCTAGAGCCATTAACAATGAAACACAAAGTTGTGTTAAGGATGTGACAGGTGTATGGAAAAGATACAGGACGTAAAGGGTCTGGGCGGCATGCTGAATGGATTTAGGGATCTTGTGGCGGATGACAAAAAGATAGTATTCGTGGGCTCCCCGGGCTTCTGTACGCCCTTTGCCCTATTCCTGGGCTATCCGGTGAAGGAGAAGGAGCTGGCCTTCCTGCCCGGCCTGGCTCAGGACAGGGCGCGCAGCATCATAGCCACGGAGTACGGCATGGAGCTGGCCGGCCCGGCCAGTGCCGACGGGGACGTGGTGGTGATTCTGGGAGGCATGGCCATGCCAAAGATTGGGGTCACAACCGCTGAGATGAAAGGCCTTCTCGATAAAATAAAGTACAAGAGGCTGATCGGCGTTTGCTTCATGTCCATATTCGAAAAGTCGGGCTGGTGCCAGGCATTGCCCTTCGACAGGGTTATGAATGTAATTGTCCAGGGGGAAATTTCAAAATAAAAAGAAAAATGGGCCCGACGCGATTTGAACGCGTGACCTCACGGTTATCAGCCGTGCGCTCAACCTGGCTAAGCTACGGGCCCGGTCCGGACTCTGCTTTGCTGATCCCATTAATAACTGTTTCCCTTACAGTGCGAGTCCATGAGGCCCGCCGCCCCGGCCAGCAGCACTACGACAGCCTTAAATCAAAGCAACGAGGACTGATATCATGGTGCTTATGGATTCATCGGAAAAGAAGGAAGGCGCAGAAAATCTGGAAGGGCTCTATGACCTGGCCATACCCCTGAGCATGCCCGTCTCAGTGATACGCGAGCTGGTGGAGAACTTCGAGCTGGACCTGCTCAGAAGGCCGGGCAAGATGGATATGACCGGCGAGGTGATGGACAGGGAGATCCTGGTCCTGCGGGGCGACCTGGAGACCGTCAAGGCCGCGGAGAAGTACATGTTCGAAGCCCTGGATAGAAAGCTCTTGGAATGGTCCAGTCGCGACAAAAGTGAGAGATACAAGAAATATTACGAGGAGCAGGTCCAAAACAGGACAATAGAGCAGAAGGAAAATCCTGATGCCACCAAAAACTGGGACCTGGAGATAGGCGAATAGCCCTGACATCGAAATCAAATACATCAAATCGAATGAGGGCAAAACGGCCGGGGTCAGTCTATGGCCTCAGTCGATCAGCACCCACTTATTCTTTCCTTCCCATAGCTTCAATGAGTACAGGGAGACGGCGGACCCCTGCATCTCCTCTCTGAGCCTGCCTGCCAGGTGCTGGGCAATGGTTTCCGCCGTGGGATTGGGCAGGATGTCGTTTAGGTAAGCGTGGTCCAGGTCTTTCATGGCCGCGGCAATGATCTTTTTTAGCTGGTAGAAATCCATGACAAAGCCGTCCGCGCCCACCTGGCCCTCCACCACCACCTCCACCTGATAGGTGTGGCCATGCAGGTGGGCGCACTTGCCCTGATAGCCGGGCAGGCTGTGCGCGGCATCAAACTCCGTGACGAGTCCCAGCTTCATTCCTGGGCCCTCCCTCTGCGGCGGTCGATCTCATCGAGCTGGTCGAGCATCTTGCGCAGGGCCGATCGCACGGCATCGGAGAAGCTCACAAACTTCTTTCCGTCTCCGACATGGACCTGGACATCGTCTACGATGTGCTGGGGTATATCCACTGTAACTTTGGGCATATGGTCCTCTGACATGAAATTCACTGGCTTTCTAATTTGACACCCTCTATCGCATGGCATCCAGGTACTCCTGGAAGATGGATCAGGGATGTCTGGGAGAATACCCAGAGATATTAATAGATTTGCCTCCCCGTGTTAGCTCTTCTCTGTGTGCTTCTCTGTCCTCTGCGTCTCTGTGGTTTGGTTGGTGAGCTTTCGACAATTTACACTACTGCTACTGAACAAAACCACAGAGGCACAGAGGCGCAGAGACGACCTGACTGCATGAAGACGGAGCAACTTAAGTTAGCCACAGTAAATAGCGAAGAGCAAGGAGGCATAATTCACACCACCGCCTGCAATGCATCCTCAGGAGCGCCCGCCAGTACGCGCAGAGCCTGGGCTTCCATGAAATGCAGTCGTGCCGGGACTACCAGGATATGCAAGGGGCCGCCGAAGTCGTATCTGTTCAGCCCTGCCAGCAGGTCGGCATGGACTGCCGCCTCCTCCGAGCCGGCCCGGGCGATTCCGATGCCTATCAGCCCGTCCAGGCACCTCTCGGCAGCGGCATCCTGCATCTCCAAAAGGAGAGATGCGCCTTCGGAGACCGTCATGTACCTTTCCGCCGGAGCGGCCTGGATGTCCAGGAAGAGCATGGTATGCAGGTTTCGGCTCAGGTTCTCCTTTAGGACCTGATAGGGCGTTTCGGGGATGATGCGCCTGCCCCGGGAGACATATGGAAAGGGAATGGTGGTGGAGCGGCCGAAGCGGTAGTTCTGCAGGCCGCACAGACCCGAAACGGCGGTGACAATGGATGAGCAGTGAATCACCCGCGTCCGGATGCCCATCTCCATCGCCCGCAGCCGCAGGTCCAGGTGGGTGGTGGAGACCATGGCGTCGCCCCCGGCCAGGAAGGCCACATCCATATCCAGAGCATCCTTCAGCCAGGCCGGGTCCACCTCCACATCGGTCCGGGAGAGCAGGTGAATCTTCTTGCCGTACAGAGCCTCAAGCCGCTCATATCCGGCACCCATGAGCCGGGAGGTATAGAACTCAGCATAAACCCTGTCGGCAGCGCGGACAGCTTCCAGGCCCTTGACGGATATATCCCGCTCGTCATACAGGCCGAGGCCAATGAAGGTGAGCATGGATTCAAAAGATATTCTTCAGCTTAAAAACGCATTGCAATTTGCAAATCGTCAAGTCTTTATCCGATCCCTGCCCAGGAATAGAGCATGATTGGCAGGGCAACTCAAGTGGTCGATTGCCGGGAGAGCATGGGCCTGGCCAAGGGTGGCGGCCTGGCTCAGAGGGGCACACTCTCCGAGGCGACAAAGCCGGATGTGATAGCCATAGCCATGTCTCCGGGCAGGCGTCATATCACCAAGCCGGTTTGCGAGATGACATACGGCCTGCGCCGGGAGGGAATTCAGACCTCCGTGCTGGTGCTGGAGGCGGGGACGGGCCTGCCGGAGAGCTTTCCCCAGGCTTCGCGAGGCTACGGACCGACATTCGGCCTCAACGAGAGAGAGCTGGAGCAGGTGGCGCGCCACAAGATCGCCGTACTGCACCTGGGCAATGTGCGCTCGCACGTCATATCCAAGGCCAAGGAGCTGTTATCCCAGGTGGACATTCCGGCGGTGGTGGTGGCCCAGTGCCCCATGGACATGGAGGACTTCGCCAGGGAAGGCATCAAGACCCGCAACGTGAAGCCCGCCTACAAGAACGTCCAGACCAAAGGAGAGGTTGTGGACATAGTCACGGGCATCACCCGCGGCGCCACCTGCCCCCGCGTCAAGCTCAACACCCTGGCCAAAGTGCTCAACAGACATCTGGCGGAGATCAATGCCCGCGAGGAAGAGCAGGCCAGAAAGAAGAAGAGCCATAAAAAATGAAGCAAGGACATCCAAACGAAGACGATTAATACTATTTTCTCATCTTCTCCCAGGATGAAGCTCGTAGTTCTCCTGGGCGACGGCATGGCAGACCTGCCGCTGCCGGCTTTGCAGGGAAAGACCCCCTTGCAGGCAGCTTTTAAGCCTAACATGGACGACCTCGCGAAGAGAGGGAAGAGCGGCCTTGTCCGCACGGTAGCCGATGGATTTTCGCCGGGAAGCGACGTGGCCAATCTGTCGGTCATGGGATATGAGCCAGCCAGGCACTACACCGGCCGCGCTCCTCTGGAGGCGGCGGCTATGGGTGTGACCCTGGGGCCTTCCGACATCGCCTTCCGCTGCAACTTCGTGACCCTAGAAGAGGGCATCATGAAGGACTACAGCGCCGGGCACATCACATCCGAGGAGGGGCGGGCTCTTATCGACTCTCTTGCTCCCATCATGCCGGGCGGCAGGCTTTACGCAGGTGTGAGCTACCGAAACCTGCTGGTCTTGCAGGCCGGCGGGCAGGCGATCTGCACTCCGCCCCACGACATCAGCGACCAGCCGGCGGCAGAGCACCTGCCCCGCGGCCCGGACGCTGACCTGCTCATCCGGCTCATGGAGGCGGCCCGGCTTATCCTGGAGAGCCATCCCGTCAACTTGCGGCGCATCGCCGCTGGAAAGCGCCCGGCCAATGCCATTTGGCTCTGGGGGCAGGGTCCGGCCCCGGCCATGCCATCCTTCCAGCAGAGGTACGGCCTGCTGGGGGCCATGATCAGCGCCGTGGACCTGCTCAAGGGCATAGGCAGATATGCGGGGATGCGGGTCATAGACGTGGCAGGGGCCACAGGCAACATAGACACCAACTACGGGGGAAAGGTGCAGGCGACAATGGAAGCTCTGAAGAGCTGCGATTTCGTCTATCTGCACATCGAGGCTCCGGACGAGGCAGGCCACGAGGGCAATGTCGAACTGAAGGTGAAAGCCATTGAGCTGTTCGACGAAATGGTGGTCGGGCCGGTTGTCGAGGGCCTGGAGAAGAGCAGCCAAGACTGGCGAGTGCTGCTATTGCCCGACCACGCCACCCCCATCTCCATCAAGACGCACAGTCGCGACCCTGTGCCCTTCACCATCGCCGGAAAGGGGATCGTCCCCGATTCCGTGGAGAGCTTTGATGAGGCTGCTGCAAAGCAGGGCGGCTACGGGCTGGTGGAGGCGAGGGCGCTGGTGGAGATGATAAAGGGAGATAAGGCCACATAATCAATGTCATCGACGTGGCTTCACATAGGCTGGATCTCCCGAGATCCGATGGCTGAGAGTAGCCTGAAGGGCCGGCACGCCGAGTACGGCCGCAGCGTCGAGGATCTGACCGGCGTATTCTGCGTGTGATAATCGATTACTAAAATCAGAATAAAAGCCGCCGATGGGATTCGAACCCATGAACTGCTGATTACGAATCAGCCGCTTTAACCGGGCTAAGCCACGGCGGCCCGCTGATGTTTTTGAGCGGGACAGTTACAGCCCCGCCCTAATTTAAGATTTGCGATCCTAGCAGGGCAGCGTCTCCGCTCCGCCCTTCCCTGCGACCGTCTCTCCGTTCTTCTGCCTCTCGATCTCCTCGGCCAGTTGGGGCAGGAATATGCCGATGTCGGTCACCAGGCC